>JFJP01038959.1_pt1 | contig 15313 bp, 16 predicted proteins | sample 431651 | NCBI WGS metagenome assembly JFJP01 (sample SAMN02602958, study PRJNA72255) | Microbial mat metagenome, whole genome shotgun sequencing project. | biome: fresh water; feature: sink hole; material: water; isolation source: purple microbial (photo- and chemosynthetic) mats found in... | reverse complement strand
GCAGAACAGTATTGAGTACACGGCCGGCGAGATAGTGGCTAACAATGCCATCCCTGCCCTCGCTGACCTCCTGCCGCCGGAACCGGGGGAACAGCTTAAGGATGAGTGCAGCGGGCTCAATACCGGAGCCTCGTTGCTGACGGTCTATTTCGGGTTTGACAGGCCGCTGAAGGAGCTGGGGCACAGTTATTATTCGACATTCATCTATGACAGCACTGTGAAGACGCAGGCTGACATTGCCACAAACAACAGGGATGATTTCGCAAGGCGAAGCTTCACATTTGTAGATTATTCGCAGATAGATTCCGGCCTCGCACCGGAGAGGAGTATGAGCAGAAGAAAGAGTATGTTGCACAGACCTTCATCACAAGGCTTGGAGAGGTGATTCCCGGAATAAAGGATGTAATAAGCTATTCTGAGGTTGGCACACCGGTAACGGTGAAGAGGTATACCTTGAATCCGGGTGGTGCGGTATATGGTTTTGCGCAGAACCCTGGCAGGAAGGTTATCGATTCATTCAAACCGGTTGAGAATCTGCATTTTGCCTCAGCCTGGGGCAGGACCGGCGGCGGCTTCTCCGGCGCCATCGCAGGAGGCTACCTCTGTGCATTTAATCTCCTGCGGAATAAGGCCCGGAGGTGAGGTGCAGCAGCGAGATGTACTTTTTCACATACTCATCCTTCGAGGCCGACCTGTACTGCATGATGAACCTTGGATGCTCGAGAGCAACAATTTCCCCGAAGAAGCCATGCTTCTCATTCAGTGTCCGGAGGAACTTCTCGTTTTTTCCTGTGCCGAGGCAATAGCATACCTCCGTAGAGACCCCCATCGCTATCTGCTCCCTGATGTTCCATAGGATGAAATCCATCACGGCAGCGGTCAGTTCGGGACGGTCGTAATAATTATAATTCTTCTTACTGCCATTTACACCTTTGTGGGTAAATCCCAGCGGACAGACGGAGTTGATATAGAAATCACTGTAAAATTTCCCCGGTCCACCGTATTCCTTTATCATCTCGTAGATGAAGACCGACGACGGTTCATGTGTCTGCCTGCCGGAGTATGCGATGCCGCAATCGCCGGTGAGCCTCTTGGTGTCTGTGAAGGGGATCCCCGTGAACCCGGCGCCGAACCGGCCGGGATTGATACCGAGGATCAGTCGCCTCGGCTGGTTGTCGTTATAGTACTTCCTGTAGAAAGCTGATGATACCTCGAAGATATGATCATCTCCTCCCCGGAATGGATTCATGATGCTGATTCCCTCCGGCAGCCGGCCCCGGAACTCCACGTTCCTGTTGAATTCGATGACCCTTTCGGCAAACGTCCTCATCTGCCGTCGAGCCAGTTAATTGAATTGCAGAAGATGGTCGATAAAAGTCTTTTCATGGCATCACGATTTAACCAGTGAGCAATTTAGGTATTGTTCAAATCAGTTCGTCCGGGGTTGGAAAGTTTTACCTTCTAATAATTACTAAACTGGCTTCAGTATGTTCAGAGAATGAGTTGCATAGCGCGGTAATCTTGGTAGATGTTCCTCTACGGTCTCCACCCGGATATCCTGAACGCTGGTCAGGTAACAGACCAACCAGCAGCATGGCACAGGTGAAAGATTTTATCCTTCTGCCAGGTTACCTGACATAGTTGACTATCTCCTCTTTCGTCTTGCGGGGCGAGGCGCCAGAGACTGCGTCAGTGCCTTTCTCAATGTTCCCCACCCTGAGCATTATTACCGGGGTGAATCCGGCTGGTATCTGCAGTGCCTCACGTTTGCTTTTGGCTGCTGCTATCGGTCCGCCGTATATCCTTCCCCCGAGGCCCATGGATGTGGCGGCAATGAACATGTTCTGCGTCGTCAGCCCGCTGTCGAAGTCGGGGGTGGTGCCCGTCGCCGACTCCTTGCCGGAGACGACGATAATCACATTGCCCGGCTCGATGTCGGAGATGATCTCCTTCATGAGGGACTCGTTCTTAACCACTGTGAAGTGCCATGGCTGTCCGTTCCTTGAACTTGGTGCTTTGATACCGCAATGTAGTATCATATCAATCTGCTGATCAGTGACAGGCACAGTGGAGTAGTTGCGTGGCGACCATGCAGAGAGGAGGAGGTCTGTGACGGGGTTGCCTGCTGTCTGTGCCAGTCCGTTGCCGGTGGCCAGGACGAGGAGTACAAGGAGGAGTGATGCTGATCTGGTTTTCATGAGTGAGGTGGGTTAATGGTTTGTTCTTAGAATCCAGGCTGAAGATAGTCAAAATTGCCCTGCAGGGCCACAGCCCCTGATGATGAGACTGTCTGGCTCAATCAAGCTCAGCTTTGTGACCTTTTTCAAAAGTCCGAAGCAACTATAAGCGAGCAGAGTAAAAACATTTTTGAGGAAGAGGAACTGAACAAAAATTCAGTTGTTCGGAATTTCCGGACAACTGCGTCTTGGTAATATTCACCTTTATTTTGAGTTTGGTCAATTGAAACTAACACAATTCGTATATATTTCGAACTATTGTTGTGATTAATCCCGTAGTAAGGACCAGTATTTTTCTGGTGTGATGGCTGCAAAAACCGGGAGGGTTGACCTAATCCGGCCGGGCGATTATTTTTTGGGAAACCAGGGGAAGAACGAACTGGTTTTCTGAATATATTCACGGTATTGCGGCTTCGACTCGTTTAAAGTCTTTTCGATCAAGGCCACTCCTGACACTTTGATAATCAGTAGAGTCATCACAACGGAACCGATTATCTGCCAGTAACTCCCAGCGGCGATACTGAAAAGTGCATAGGCCCACCATACTGCTGTATCGCCAAAATAATTGGGATGGCGGGTATACTTCCAGAAGCCTGTGTTCAATACTTTACCTTTGTTGTTGGGATCGCCCTTGAAACGCGACAACTGAAAATCGCCTCCCGCCTCAAAGGCAAAGCCAATCAACCAGATAAAAATCCCGAAGTAATCGAGCAGATTCAGGTCTCCTGAACGGGGACCCATGCTGATCCCCAGCAGGGGCAACGAAACAATCATCATCAAAACGCCCTGCAATAAGAACGTCTGAAAATAACTGAACCACCAGTAACGCTCCGCACCATATTTGCGCCTGAATTCCTGGTACCTGAAATCTTCCCCTTTGCCAATATTCCTTATGGCAAGATAACCGGCAAGCCTGAGTCCCCATACGGAAACCAAAGCCAGGATCAGCATTTTCCTGGGATTCAGTTCACCCGAACTAAATACGTAAAACGCATTAACCACAACAAAACCGAACCCCCAGAAAATATCAACTATACTCACATTTCTTATTATGATGCTCCATATCCATAACAGGGTCACCAGGACCCAGATGAGCAGGGCAGCTTGTAAAAACAGGGTCATCATTGGTGAAATATTAACTGTTAAACAGTAAGGAAATGGCAATTGCTCCGTTACCCGCGTGCATGCCGATAACGGGAGAAATATTGACAGTTGAAACCGGTTTAAGGCCGGTCATAGCAACCATCTTTGCCTCGGCCTCCTGAGCCCCTTCAGGATTATGGGCATGCAGTATCATGTAGTTCCACACGGTCTTCCCGGCGCTTATCTTCTGTATGTGTCTGTAAATTTTATTCAGACTTGCCTCCTGGCTGAAGGTTTTTCCAAACAGGAGCGATTTTCCATTTTCATCCATTGAAATAACAGGGTTTAAGCCAAGTGCACTTGCAATGATCCCTTTTGGTTTTGACACTCTGCCTCCCCTGATCATCGACCTTAAATCGCGAACACTTACGAATATTTTTGATTGATTTATATCCTTCTCAAGTGATCTGGTAATTGTTTCAAATGATGAGCCGGCCTCAATGTTTTGTGCGGTTTTCAGTACAAGTAATCCGAGTGCGCCTGACAGGTTTTTCGAATCGATTACCTTAACCTTTTTGTTAAATTCTTTCGAAATACGTTCGCCGGCTTTTACACTATTGGCATAGGTCCCGCTAAACTGACCGGTAAGATGGATTGCAATAATGGCATCGTAGTGCGAAGCCAGGTGTGAATATAAATTGGTGAAAGCCTGTTCGTTTATCTGAGATGTCTTGGGGAATTCAGCATTTGTCTCAAGCAAATCGTAGAACTGATCGGGTTGAATGGTTACCTTATCCAGGTAATGATTATCGCCAAAATTCAGGTTGATTGGTACCACATGTACCTGGTAATGATCAATTAATTCCTGTGGCAGGTCACAGGTAGAATCTGTTACAAGTGCGATGTTCCATTTCCGGTTAACAACCACCTCCTGTTGGCGTACCATATCATCAACCTTCTGAAAAGTGATGGTTCCTGCATCTTTCAACTGGTGAAAAAGTTCTGCCGGATAATTGGTATGGACATGGATCCGGCACATGCTTTCTGATCCTGCAACAACTACCGAGTTGCCTTTCTGTCCTAATATTTTTCGCAGTTCTGAAAAGTTGATGCTCACATTTTTGATAATTGCCTCTGTGCAAAACCTGTGTGTAATTTCCTCACTGCTTATTTCTTCGGTATGAATAAGTGAAAGTCCTTCGTCCGCTTCTATAACCAGGTTGCGGATGTTCCGGGTTTTAATGAAATCAATGATGCCCTGGATAAACAGGACAAAACCTTTTGCTCCTGCATCCACAAACCCCGATTTGTTTAGAGCTTTCAGTTTTGTTGTAGTTTCTGCCAGCGATTTTTCAAGAACTGTAATTGAATCGATAATTACGTTTTTAAAATCGTGAATGGCTTCTTTCTTAGCATTAAGAAAGTCAGACCACTCCTTAATGACAGTTAACATAGTACCTTCAACGGGGTTGGCTACTGCCTCGTAGATATAGGGAATTGATCTTGTGACGCTGTCCGCAAATTCCGGAAGGGTAATAACCGGTTTATTCAGGGTTTCCCTGCTCAGACCATGTAAGAACTGGGCGAAAATAACACCCGAGTTACCCCTGGCTCCCATTAATGCAGCATCTGCTATATTACTTACTGTAGTCTTATAGGATTTATGAGGTTTGATATTGTCAATCACAGAACGCACTGTGGATGCAAGGTTGGTACCGGTGTCTTTATCATTTACCGGGAAAACATTTATCCTGTTAATTTCTGCCTGATGCTGAAGGATTACATTTCCTCCTGCAATAAATGCATAGTATAGGAATTTTCCATTTATATGTGGTGCATCTGTATTATACATCTCTTATTGAATCAACCATTTTACAATTTTAAAACCGGAAAAGCTGACTGCAGCAGAGAGGACGGATCCCCAGATAATATCAATTATAACTATAGGCAGTGGCCAGCCTCTGAGTGTGGCCAGATTTGTCAGATCGTAGGTGGCATAGGTAAAAAAGCCAAACAAAGCTCCCATGAAGATAGCGTTATAAACTGAGTCTTTGTTTACCGACGGATAGATAGCGAAGATTGAGATCCCTACCACGTAAAGAAGATAAAATATGATAGCTGCAGTCCAGTTAACATTTTCCGATAAAAAACCACCCAGGTACTTTTGATAGATGTTTTTGGCTAAAACACCCAGCCACAACATATCTATTATCAAAAAGACTATGAATGTGAGCACATAACCAATTACTATAACTTTTATATTCATCCCGGTTCCTTATTAAAAAATTAAGCTATTAGCCATGTTCAAAATTCTGTTAGTCATTGAAAAAGCAAAGCAAATATATTTTTGTATTATGTAAGATAAACAAAATTCGGCCATGAAAGTTCTGTAAACACAATTGCTTCATTTGTTAATGCAAAAATACTATGTTTCAGATTGGGAATAGAACCACCAAAACAGGTAATCTTGAAAAACACAGTTTTATTTTTAATGCTTTCAGTTCTCACTCAACTGAACAATGCCCAACACAGCATGCACCTTGGCTTTAACACTAAGACTCCGTCTTTTTTCTATAATGCCTTATCAACTTATCAATCTCATCAAAAGGCAGGCTCGAATTTACCTGTAACAATGTTTCCAGCAGGTGTATACCCTTTGTTATTTCAATTAGATTTTTTTCGACCAGACTTTCAATTACCCAAATTGTACCATGTACTTCGACACCCTGATTTTCTGCTTCTATTCTCAATTTTCTATCACCGGTAAGAAGGGGGCAATCCAGTTTCAGAGATTTCCATAATACAGATTTGTCTGTAATACCTTTGAAACTCTTATGTGTTTTGAATCCTTCTATTTCGCCGATTTCATCAGAATCGAATTCGATCAGAGTCAGTTTCTTTGCCCGAATAAAAATTTCAATTGCTTCTTGCTGATCAGATTGCCTTATTTCTTGAATAACAAATACAGTTGTACATATTTCATAATCCAGACTGAAGAATTATGGCAATGCTCCGATACTGATAATATCGAAAAATATGTTTGTATCTGTCATTATCAGCTTCATGCCAGTTGCTTCATCGATTTTCGAAAATCCCAGGCACTGACTCCAGCGTAATAGGCAGCTTCATTAGTTGATATTAATCCTTTACCAAGAGCTAAATATACCAGGCGTTGGAAACGTACCGGTTTTTCCTGACTGAGGAATCTCCCGGGTTCATTATTATCACTATGATACCCACGAGAACGATAATTAATATTCAGGGTTTTAAATACATAATCAGTTATAATTCCCAACCTCAAGGCGGTTTGAAATATCGCAGAGATGGATATTCCCCATCTTTCTTTTATCAGAATAAGTTCCTTTTCATAGAAATGAAACCTGTTATAATGAAGTTCCTTTTTAGCCATATCTGACGGATATAAAACCGAATTAGCAAAAATATGACATAGCTTTTCCTCTTCCTTATGCTCCATCCCTATAGGAAATTTGAGGGAATGATGAGCAAGTTCATGTAATGCAGTAAACCTTTTACGGCAATTGTTCCCTTCATATAAACTGCTGTTTATTACAATCACCTTTGATCCATCAACCTCAGCAGATAATCCATCAAAGCTTTTTGGGGCATCAATCTCAATCACTTTATAGCCTTTGTCTTCCAGCATTGCAATAGCGTCTGGTATTGGATCATAGCCTAAATCCCATTCTTCCCGAAGCTTATTGGCAGCCTCCACTACATCATCAGGAGTGATAATTTCCTTTTTAAACTTGAAGAAGTCCGGTTCTTCATTCAGGTTTAAAAGAGTCTCCAAATCAAAATACTTCTCCAAAAGATTCTTTGACTTCTCTTCAATTGCAGCTTTTTGGACAGCCGGGATTCTGGATGAGTGTCTTCGATAATCAGGATTGCGAAGGTCGATGGCAACAGTGGGTTCAGAATAGAAATAATCAACGGGAACCCCCAGGATTTCAGATAGACTGATCAGTAGGTTACTGTCAGGCTTCATTTTCCCCTTCTCGTATTTGTTTAAGGATTGCCTGGTAATTACATTCCCCAATGCATCAGCAAGGTTCTGAAGCGACATACCCGCCATTTTCCGGGCAGATGATAATCTTATGCTAAAAGTGGTTTCCATAATTGAGTTGCAGGTATGTTGACAAACATACAAAATATGTGCCATTTGTCAACCATTTTGATAAACTTTTTTATTCACATTCAAGCAGATGTATTCCACCTGAGCCGTATTACTTTTTTACACCTGTCATAGAATGCAAAAGCCGGCATATTGACCACATCACGCCGGTATTCCCGCTAATATTGAAATATATTTATTGATAACCAGACAGCTCCGGCTACCGATTTTGATTCTAACCTCTGCCGGGAAGTTGCCGGGACAACGGCTTTTCCGGAAAGGTTATTTAATTAGCTTTCCCTCGTAATAAGCTTTGAAGTCTTTCCAGTGATAAAAAGTCGGAATGTCTGTCTTAACGGGTATCTCCGCCTCTTTTTCATTATGAAGGACTTTTACAATAATATCACCTGTTTTGTCATTCCTGAAAAAAATCAGCTGAAGGTTCGCTCCCATGGGTGATACTTTGAAATCGCTCCAGGCTGTGTAAACCTTTTCAATGTCAGACTCCTCTCTGATGACTCCGTTAATATCCATCAAAGCCAGTAACGGACTTATATATGTGTCGTGACCGAACCTCAGGTCAGCCGATATATTTTGTCCCTCGATGGCCTCCTCAGCACAATCCAGTATGTCCCTTAGCAGCAGCCTTGTACTATCTCTGGCCTCCTGCCCTGTAAAATAGAAATACCTCCTGAAATTTGATGCCTGCCATAGTATAAATAACTCTTCCTGCGAAAAAACATCAATCATCGGGATATTCAGATATGGGATGTCCTGGATATCTGATGCAATAGCATACAGGTCATTTATGAAAGACATAGGTGATGTTACATGTTCCTTTGCATATTCAGTGTCGGTGAAAACCGTAGAGATAAAATACTCAGTATCAAACTTATCCGCTAAGAAGCTGGTTGTTATGGCATTTAAGGAATCCCTGTTTGACGGTCCGTAGGCATTGTTAAGGTAAATGTTTCTCGCCGTAGCCTCTCTTTTCATATTTATTTCAGGATTCAATTCCTTGAGCCGTTCATTATTGGCAGCCATGCTTAGAATACAGCGCGGAACGATTGTAGACCGGCTATATATGTTGCATTCACGACCTCTTTTCGTAGAGAAGACTTCCGGGAAGGAATAAAACATCCGCTCAGCGATATTCCTGTGTTCAATGGCTCCCAGTTCCGACAGGTCACCATAACGCTTGTATGCATCTTCAGCGGCAATAGAGACCCGCTCATAAAGACTTACGCCCGGCGCTGTCAGTTTGCCTGCGGCATGGGCTTCACGAAGGATATTGTATGGCTTGACATAGGGGTCCGCTGTGGACAGCCAGCGCGAGCCATGACGCCCGTAATGACTTATATAAAAGGGTTTGTATCCCCGGGGAGCAGGGGTCATAGGAGCATTAGCATATATGTATTGCTGGTATATTCCACCGGCATGCCTGCTGTCGCTGAAAAATTCTTCCCTGGTTGTCTGGGCATGAATGAAAACAGATGACAACAATAAAAGGACAGAGATAGAGATAACCTTTTTCATGATTTGAATCTTTAGTCCCGAAAAATAGTGCTTTCGCAGTTCGGATGCAAGGTGAAACGTAATTTCCTGTTTGTGGCAATCATGAACTCACCATAATTAGCAGACCGTCACGCCGTGTGCATCCGGTGACTGCTCATCCGGTCTTTCAATTTGCTGTTTACAGCAACTGATTCTGCCCGGCATACAGGTCCTGTTTTTATTCTGTTCTTCCTTTTCCCGAAAAGCCTGTTCAAGATCAATATCAAAACGATTGGCTATTGAACTCAGCAAAACGTTGGGTCGGGTTTAATTTTAATTCGCTCATTTCATTAACTCATTTGCAAAGGGATTTGGCATGCAGGGTCTCCGGTCAACAGCGACTGACAGTCTCATCCCGGTCCCTTTCAGTAAAACCGTAATGCTCTGCCAGTTTGTCCTTGAAGTCCATGGAGGAATACAGATACTGATGTTGGAATTCATAACAAAGCAAATGCCCCGGACCCAGGGCGATTTGCCATTTTTTGTCTGACAGGCATTACCCGTCAATCGATTAAAATCACGCTTAAAGGCGAGAGTGGCGAACAGCAGTACCAGGTGGGAGAAGGATGGCTGTGGCACCTCGACGGTGAAGGGAACCGGATCACCGGCGACCTGGCAGACAGTTACAGGCTGGCAAAAAACAGGGTTGATCCCGTGTTGGAGGACAAAAAGTGGGTGATGACAGAGCTGATGGGCAAGCCGTTTGAGATGACCGAAGGACGCCGCGAGGGATATATTCATTTCTCAATGGAGACCGGCAGGTTCTCGGGCAGGAACACATGCAACAACTTTTTTGGTCAGTATCAACTGTTGGAAGGGAACAGGATCAGGTTCGGCAAGGCAGGATCAACACTCATGGCCTGTCCGGATATGGAGACCGAGAAGCTGTTTATGGAGATCCTGGAGATGGCTGATAACTATACGGTGGCAGACAACGTGCTGTCACTCAACAAAGCCCGGATGGCACCCCTGGCCAGGTTTACGCTGGAGAAAAAGCAGTAAGAGAAACCGGCTTTTTTTCACGGGAGCTTTCCTTCCGGCTTGCACCCTGTGCGATAAGCAATATTTGACAACCTGAAATGAAGACCATAGTTATTACCGGTGCCAACATTCAGGCCTGTGGTACAGGATCGTGATGGTGCCCTTTGTCTACCTTGGTTCCAATCCCATGGCTGTGGCGGCGATGACCATGCTCTGTGTAGTCAGCCCGCAGTCGAAGTCGGGAGTGGTGCCCGTCGCCGACTCATTACCTGAGATGATTCTTCTCTTAGGCTAATTTCAAACTGCCGGAATTGAGACTAATAAAAAAATAGTCAAAAATATTTGGTTAATAGAATTAACTACTTTACATTTGTACCAACTTAAACTCATTAACTATTACAATATGGAAAAAGAGAACTTAACACCGGAAGAGAGCTTTGTAATAATAAACAGGGCAATTGCCAACTTCAAAATGAATTACAGGGAGAATTCGCAGGTTTTTCTCCTCTGGGGTTGGATTTTAACATTGGCCAGTATTTCAAATTTCATCATCTTAAAGTTGATGAATAGCTGGGAAGCATGGGAACATAAGGGGTTCTTAATTCTTGGAAACTGGGTTGTGTTTATTCTGATTGGATCCATATTCTTGTATTTTATAGTCCGAAAAGAGAAAAGGGAAAAGAAAGTACATAGCCAGATAGACAGGTTTATAGATAAACTATGGTGGGTAACCGCAGCTTCATTTGTTATTGCAATAATACTGTGTTTCAGATTGGAATTAGAACCACCATCGCTAATGTTGTTAGTTGCAGGCATAGCAACTACAACCACCGGGCTTGTAATCAGATTTAAACCATTAATTTTTGGAGGTATGTCATTTTTTATATTCAGTATTGCTTCAACATTTGTAACAAATGAATTCCTATCGCTGGTTGTCAGTGCAGCCTTAATCTGCGGTTATCTGATACCCGGTTATTTATTAAGAGCGGCAAAAGAGTAAGACCATGTACAACGATTTAGATCCACTGTTGCATTCGCAACTGCGGCTTGCAATTATCTCGATGCTTGTGGCTTCCGACAAACTGGAGTTTACACATATACAGAGCGAAACGAAAGCTGCAGCAGGCAATATAAGTATCCAGATAAAGAAACTGGAGGATGCCGGGTATATAAAAGTTGAAAAATCCTTTAAAAACAATTACCCGAATACTATGCTGTCAATCACCGACAAAGGAGTAAAGGCATTTGAATCCTATGTAAACAGCCTGAAAAAATATCTTAACCCGAAAAGGTAATTTTTTTATCAATCTGGTTTTTAAGGTAAGCCGCCAACAATGTATTTTTTCCGGATTGTTATTAGGATATGGTTAGTTCCCTATTTTCACAATCCCCTTGCATACTTCCGGAAATCTTGAAAATACAAGATCATCATGTCCGGGGATAATATAGTCAGGATTTGTAACCAATGTTTTCATCCTTTTCATGGCTTCAACATATGCCTCGGGATCAAATGTATATTTTGGAATCGGTAGCAGGTTGTTCAGATTGAAATAAAACCAGATTGCGTCTGAGGCTATCAGGATCCTGTTTGTCTTTGAATCAGAGTTTACAAGCAAATATTGATTTTCATAAGTATGCCTTGAACCCGTATAAACTTTTATTCCCGGAATTATTTCAATATTATCACCTTCAATCAATTCTAATCTCCCCTGTAAACTGATCTCTATGATGTTATGGACATCGCTTCCGGTAAATTCCACAGAAGATCCGTTCTCTTTCCAGGCTCCTGCAACAAAATAAACGAAATCTTCTTTTTGCATCCATACTTTGGCATTTGTGAAAAGCGTGATGCCTCCGATGTGATCCGGATGAGGATGTGTAATGATTACATCGGTTATATCAGACGGGGATACATTGATTCTCTTTAAAACAATATCTGGTCGTTCATACTTACTATCCCTTATGTTCGTCGTGTCAATGAATCCTGCATCAACAAGGATATTCCTGCCACATGTTCCTTTAAGGAACCAAAACATATTGCAGACTGACACGCTGTCGTTTATCGTAGTCCCAACTGCAATCTCCCGGACCGGCATAAACCCGGACTCGTTGAATTTAAGAGCGAAAACCTGATACTCATAATCCACCTGACCATATGAGATGAAACCTGTCATAAGCAAGATGAATGTGGAGATACTTTTTTTGATCATTGAAAAACCGTTTGAGTATGGAATTGTTGTTATTATTGAGATGCTTACCTGGCGCGATCCCAATGATATCAGGGAACATCCAGATAAGCAGTTTTAATAATCAGTAAGTTTTATGTTTCCGCCGGTTAGTTTTCTTTATGGGCTATACATTTTTTAAGAAATCCCCATCAATTATCAATAGTTTTACACCACTAACAGTTGTTGAACGATGAGAACTCATATCATCCGTGACCACATAAGTCATTCCTTCTGTTAGTGTAGATTTCTTACCATTGTTAAGTTCACTAACAAAATTGCCCTCAAGACAATGTACTATATGTCCTTTTGTGCACCAGTGGTCAGCCACATAGTCTTTTGAATATTCAACCAGTCTTATTCGCAATCCATCAAATTGCATTGTCTGCCAATAAGCAATACCTCTTTCCCCTTTATGTTCAATTTTTGGTATGCTGGCCCAGTCGATTGTCTGAAATGGAATAAATTTGTCGTTCATTTTAGGATAGTTATAAAATATGTAGTAAAGTTTGTATATGCTAAATATATCAAATAGATAGAACGCTTAAGTTATAGACCACTATCATTCAGAATTTCTTTAAGAGCTACTTCCAGAACAGGGTCAATGTTTTGAATAACATCCTTTATTGATGGCTTAATTTCAATATCTGGTGTTATCCCAAACCCAACAAATTCCCTGCCATCGGGGAAAAAATCCTGTTTTGTACAAACCAGAGCCACACCCTCTCCGGGCAATTGAAACATAAGGGGATTGCCGCTGCTTCCGGCAGTTTTGGAACCAACAATTTTACCTCGATTCGTAGTAAGAAAGTCAACGCAGAAATCTTCTGCGCATGAAAAAGTACTTTCATCAGCAAGCAAAATCATTGGTCTTGTATAGATGATTATATTATCCAAAGGCAGCACTTCATATTCCTCAGAATCAAACCATTCGATATAACTGCCCCAGCCCCTGTGTGCGGCAATATTATTTGGTGACTTCCACTTTCCGGTTTTATATGGTTTATTCGTGAAATGCCTAAGAATATATTGAGAAATATCTGTACATCCCCCGACATTTTCTCTTACATCAATAATTAATCCGTCAGTTCGGAGGATCTTTTCATAAATTGAGTCAAAATTCGTTCTGACACTCTTGCTTTCAACGAAATTATTTATTTTGAGATACCCAATATTACGGGTAGTTACTTTGAATTCCAGCGGCTTGCCATTTAGCATCTCCTCTTCCATTATCCATGGTTCGCGGCAAATTGAAAATCTTACACGTTTGCCATCAAAGTCTTCAGTTTCAATCCTTATTGGTTCATTTGTACTTCCGTTTAAAAGAAATTGACTGAAAATTTGAAGTTGCCGATCCTGAGGAGTAGATGCATAAGCATAAGGAGCAACATATTTCTCAGCATAAATGAATGGATTCATTTCATTAATAGCGACTATTTCCATTCCCTGCTTCAGGCCTTGAATCCGAAGTGAATCATCTAAGACCCGGGTGATTATGACTTTGTCTTCGATCAGTTTTGTAGTGAACTGCGTGATGCAGGTGCCAAAATATTTATTACGTAACTGCACCGGGGTAAAAATACGTGTGTGTCCGTCCTGTAGCAAAGACATGAATTTCTGCAATTCCAGATAATAATCCCAGTCATTTTTTGATTCCATGACTTTGGGTATGTAAGCCTGATAGCAGCTATCCCAGTTAAGATTAGGGATTTGATGGAAAAACGCGAAGTTGTAACTGACCTCCTTCCATAGCAATGATAATCCATATATCTTATCTTCTGATGACAGGTTGTTCTCAACCTGGCAGACTAACTTTGAAGAGAAGATTACAAATAATAAAACACCGATTTGTGCTTTTCTTTTCATTTTATTACATATGATAGGTGAAAAAGAAGAATTTGAAGGGTTTGTAAGTGGTTGGACTTTCCATAATGCTTTGTCTTTAAATCTTGATCAAAGCTATCGGATGGGTGAGAGTCCGGAGTCTCATTTAATAGTCATGAAGTGTCACATTCCCTGAAAAGGAGTCTCACTTTCATTGAGACTATCTCAACATAGGTGTGGAAGCATTAATTCTTATTTCATAAGCCCGCATCCTGATACGAAATGTGACAGAGCACATTAAAGACTTATACAGTGAGTGTCTGCATAGCCCTCAAAAGGCTTGCCGCTTTAATTTATGAATGGAATAGGTTTGCCCTGACTGCGCCTTGGCCGGACAACTGAAAAATAAATACTATAAATATGACATCATATTAACAGATTCCTGGGTTGTATATAATCAATTGTATACTCTACTTTGATATCAACATTCCCTTTGATCATTGACCACACAGGGCAATAGGTTTCTTCTGATAGTTTTATCACTTTATCGAGATCTTCAGCTGTTACGTCAGGGGATTTAACCATAAGCTGAAGTGTAATTGTTTTAAATCCGGTCGGATGCTCTTCTTTGCGAATTCCACTGCTAATAATCTCAAATCCGGATATTGTCCTACTCATTCTTCTCAGAAAAATAAGGACTGAGCTGCCAAGACAGGAAGAAAGACTAAATAGAAATAACTCCAGGGAGGTGAATCCGAGGTTATCCCCTAAAGGTGGTATGTAATCAATTGAGATTGGATCATTCCCTTCTACATTTCCTTCAAAATGAAGTCTGTCGTTTAATAGATTAATTGATGTTGTCAATTCCTTTGATTTGTCTGGTTTTGTGATCATAACTTAAGATGGTTACATTAGTTTTTCAATATTTTCATGTGAATTATTTACATCACATTGGCTTCAAATTCCTGTTAAGTCTGTCAATAATCTTTTCTAATCGGGTTTGCCGGGTTTTGTCAGATTTGGTATCTAGATAAAATCCGGTATACGTGCGTTGTACCGAATGTGACATAGCTAGCAAGTTGCTATAAGCAGGCTCATACGGCTGAATGATTTCCTTTAACATCTGTATTTGTTCATCGTTGATAAGGATACGTTTAGCATTATCCCATAAACCGTTTTTCCTGGCGCTTTCTATGGCTTCTAAACCCTGTTGGGTCATTAAACCCTTATCCATAAGAGTTTGTGCCAGCTCTTTGTTTTTAACAGACCATTTGCTT
>JFJP01000046.1_pt1 | contig 15314 bp, 12 predicted proteins | sample 431651 | NCBI WGS metagenome assembly JFJP01 (sample SAMN02602958, study PRJNA72255) | Microbial mat metagenome, whole genome shotgun sequencing project. | biome: fresh water; feature: sink hole; material: water; isolation source: purple microbial (photo- and chemosynthetic) mats found in... | reverse complement strand
CATTGAAACGCTGTTGGACCTGAGCCTTGCAGTGCTCAAGGCCAAGGCCACCAAACCCGAAATGGAAACCCGCGAGGCTCTGCTGGCCTTCTTCCGGGATCGCGTGGCCTATCAGTTGGAAGTGGTCGGCTACCCCGGTGCGGCGCGACGTTCGGCCCTGGCCACGGGCTGGTCGGACCTGACCGACCTCAAGGCCCGCTGCGAGGCCCTTTCGACCTTCGCCGAGGATGCCCGCTTTGCCTCCTTAGCGCAGAGCGCCAAGCGCATCGGCAATATCCTGAAAGACGAAACGCCTGTGGATGCCTTCGATGGCGCGGTGCTGCAGCAGGATGAAGAAAAGGCCCTGGCCGGAACCCTCGGCCACCTGGAAGCCACCACCGATTACCCTGCCCTGCTCGCCAGCCTTGCGGAACTAGCTCAACCCCTGGAAGCCTTCTTCAATTCCGTGATGGTGAAATGCGAAGACGCCCCGCTGCGCGCCGCGCGGCTTTCGCTGCTGCATCGATTGCGCAATACCTTCTTGCGGGTTGCTGATTTCAGTCAGTGGCAATGACTTAACAACGGGGGCCTTTCGGCCCCCGTTATTGCTAGTGCTGAAACAGCTATAAAGAAAATCCTACCCCATCTTGCCTGCGAAACCCGCCACGCCCGCGATGATCACAACGACGATGATCAAGGCGTAAAGGCAGAGCAGGATCAGGGTCAGGATGCCGATGTAGCGCCAGAAGGATTTCTGGGCGGCAAGGGCCTCTTCCAGATCACTCGGGGAATTGCTGTTGACCAGGGAAGCGATGCGGCTGGCGTAGCGATTGAGGAAAAGCACCGCCGGGAGTTGAATACCCGCCATGAGCATGTAGGCCAACATCATCCCGAAGCCAAACCCGATCGGAAGGCCTTTGCCGAGGGTCGAACCCAGGGCCAACATGGCGAAGGATCCCAGCAGCATCAGTCCGATGCCGATGAAACCGAGAACCGCCAGCAAGCGCACCCAGGGTTTCGTTTGGCGCAGCAATTCCACGATCGAGGGTGAGACACCACTCGGGTGGGCACTGTAGGTTTCGGCCCGGGGCGCAGCGTAGGGGCTGGCTGCCACCGGTTCAGGGCGGTTCAAAGCGATGGGAGCGGGAGCCATGACGGCTGGAAGGGCAGCCAGTTCGGGGATCTGCTTCGCAGCCAGCCAACCGGACATGCCGTCGCGCCAAACCAAGTCATCCCACTTCAAGGCGCCCGAAGCCAGCATGGCCTTCAGGTGTTCTTCAGGCACAGGCCCCAGGGATTGGCCGTTCTGAACGTAGTTCCACTGGGATGCCATGGTTACTCCTTTGGGTGGGTTCCTAGGGTTCAATCAGGAACGACCAAAGTAGCGCAGCTTCATCCGTTTGTCCTAGTCATTCTCCGTTGCCGAGCGTGAGTGGGCGTGGGCGGGTCATGGCTTCGGGGCTCAGCAATTCTTCCAGCTGAGCTTCGGTCAGCCAGCCCTTGGTGCGGATGATCTCACGCACGGGAACGCCGGTTTCCAGGGCGAGGGTGGCGACTTCCGTGGCGCGCTTGTAGCCCAGGGCGGGCATTACTGCCGTCACGATGCCGATGGAATGTTCCACCAGATTGCGGCAGTGGGCTTCGTTTGCGGTGATACCAATGATGCACTTGGTGGTCAGTACATTCACCGCAGAACTGAGCATCTGCATGGACTGGAAGAGATTGAAGGCCAGGATGGGTTCCATGACGTTGAGCTGCAACTGACCAGCCTCGGCGGCGAGCGTCAGCGTCAGATCGTTGCCAATCACATGGAAGGCCACCTGGTTAACCACTTCGGGCACGACCGGGTTCACTTTGCCAGGCATGATGCTCGATCCGGGCTGCATGGGTGGCAGATTGATCTCCTGGAAACCGCAGCGGGGGCCACTGGAAAGCAGCCGCAGATCATTGCACATCTTGGAGAGCTTGACGGCAGTGCGTTTCACCACGCCACTGAACATCACGAAGGCACCGGTATCGGGTGTGGCTTCGATCAAATTACCGGCCAATTGCATTTCCAGTTTGGTGATGTTGCGGAGCTCTTCCACCACGGCCTGGGGATAGCGGGGATCGGCGCAAATACCCGTGCCAATGGCCGTACCGCCCAGGTTGACCTCCAAAAAGAGGCGGGCCGTTTCACGCAAGCGGTCGATGTCCTCGCCGGTGGTGACAGCAAAGGCTTCAAACTCCTGGCCCAGGGTCATGGGCACCGCATCCTGCAACTGGGTACGACCCATCTTTATGACATCCCGGAACTGACCGCCCTTGGCATGCAGGGCGATTTTTAATTTTTCCAGGGAGCCCAGCAGGCCACGCAGCATGAAGATCGTGGCCAGCCGCACGGCGGTGGGATAGACATCGTTGGTGCTCTGACCCAGGTTGACGTGATCATTGGGGTGGCAGAACGCATAGTCACCGCGCTTGTGGCCGAGCAGTTCCAGGGCGCGGTTCGCGATTACTTCGTTGGCGTTCATGTTGGTGGAAGTGCCTGCCCCACCTTGCACCATGTCCACCAGAAAGTGGCCGTGCCAATGGCCATTGATGATCTCTTGGCTGGCCTGATCGATGGCATCAGCGATACGGGGATCCAGCAAGCCCAAGCGTCCGTTGGTGCGGGCTGCGGCCTGCTTGACCATGGCAAGGGCCCGCAACAAGGCGGGAAAGTGAGAAAGCGGAATTCCGGTAATCGGGAAGTTCTGCATGGCGCGCAGGGTCTGCACCCCAAATAGCGCGTCTACCGGAACCTCCGCATCGCCCAATAAATCGTGCTCCGGGCGGGTGGCACCGGAGGCGTAGCCCTGCTCGCGGCCGGTGCGGCTGGAACCGGCATAGAGCAACCGTCGATTCAACACCAGAGCCACTCGGCTCAGGAGTTCCACTGCCGCCTGGCCATCCGTGGCCAATAACGCCAGTGTCTTGGCCCGATCGAATTCAAAGAGGACCGCATTATCAAGGGTCTGAGCCGACGTGGTGTGCTGGCTGGCATGCAGAAAGGCACCTTCGCCTGCGGTATCGCCGGGTCCCAGCAGAATGAGGCGCTCCGCCCCATCGCCCGAGTCCTTTACGATCTCCACTTGCCCCTGAAGGATGAGATGGCAGGCTTGGCGAGGTTGGCCTTGGCGAAACAGAAAGGTGCCACCCCCCACGCTCCGACGCACGGCAAGGGTCGCCAATTGCAGCAGGGTGGCTTCGGAAAGCTCCCTGAAGAGCTCTGAAGACCGAAGAATGGAAGCGATCTCACGCATGCTGTTCCTCCCCGCCGGGCGGTGGATCCCACCGGCGCTCACCCATTTAATCTAGCGGGGGGACTCGATCGAGTTGTCACGATTGGGTCGGGAGGCCCTTCAGCGGCCCAGGACAAAGGCCTGGGCCGTTCGCACATCGAGAATCATGGTGCCCCTTCAAGCGCCTGCGGCTTCGAGAGCCTTGACCAAAACCTCGGCCTGCTGCACGCCGGTGAAGCGCTGCACAACCTTGCCGCCCTTGAGAATGATCAGGGTCGGAATGGCCTGCACTTCAAAGGGCGCGGCGAGGGCGGGTTCTTCATCCACATTGACCTTGGCCACGATGGCGCGGTCGCCCATCTGGATGGAAACCTGATCCAGGATGGGGCCCTGGGTGCGGCAGGGGCCACACCAAGGGGCCCAGAAGTCGATGATCACGGGCTTGTCTTGGGCCTTTACCTTTTCGAAGGCACCGGAAGTGAGATGGATAACGCTTGAGATGTTGGACATGGTGGACTCCTTGGTCGAAGGTTCGGGGTTGGCGGCCTGGGCAGTGGCAGAGCCGGATTTCTTGCACCCAGCCAGGGTAAAGAGAAGGCTGACGACTACGCCATAGGTGATGGCGCGCAGGGGTGTGGCAGTAAGGGGGCAGGCACCGGTACGGCAGCCGATCAGCTTGTGGTACCCAAAACCGAGAGCACCCCCAATGACAACGCCGATGACCACGCGTTTGAGATCAAAGGGCAAGACCATTACTTCACACCACAGGCGCCCTGAGTGGACACCCCCAGCTTGGCCAGGATGCTCGACAGCAGGCACCAGTTGGTGAGCCCGCTTTGCAAGAGGTTGGCCCCCACAAAGACTGTGAGCCAAAGCCAGTTGGGGTTATGCCAGTGAGCCAGGGCAAGACTGGCGAGGATCATGGTGCCAGCGGCGGAGTGGACGATGCGATCAACGTTCATGGAAGCTCCTTGGGAGTGGGTAAGCGATTAAAAAGAGGAAAAGGAATTGGCCACAAAGAACGCAAACAACACAAAGAAAGGCGAAAGACAGTGAACAAGAAAAGGGGGAAAACCGGATCGCAACAGGTTGATACTTTTTGTGTTTTTTGCGTTCTTTGTGGCTATCTTTTTTTGTTTTTAATTCCCGTCTTCTCGCTGTGCCTCCCGCTGCAGCAGGGCTGCGCGACCGCGCCGGGCGACGAGGAAGTAGAGGACGGGAACGGCGATGCGGGAGAGCAACGTGGCTGCCACTTCACCAGCCATCAGGCTGATGGCAAGGCCCTGGAAAATAGGGTCGGCGAGCATGATGGCGCTGCCCACCAGCACGGCGCTGGCGGTAAGGAGCATGGGGCGGAACCTCACCACACCGGCTTCTTCCACCGCGAGGGCCAAGGGCATACCCTCCTTCAACTTCAGCTCGATGAAATCCACAAGGATGATGCTGTTGCGAACAATGATGCCCGCACCGGCGATGAAGCCAATCATGCTGGTGGCGGTGAAAAAGGCACCCATGAGACCGTGAGCGGGAATGATGCCGATCAGCGAAAGCGGGATGGGCACCAGGATCACCCAAGGCACCTGGAAGCTCTCGAACCAACCCACCACAAGGATGTAGATGAGGATCAACACCGCGGCGAAAGCAATGCCCAGATCGCGGAAGACTTCCAGGGTGATGTGCCATTCGCCATCCCACTTCATCACGAGGTTCTCGGTGTGTTCGGGATGGGCTAGGCCCAGGCGCGCCACGGGCTGACCCGCAGTTCCCTTCAGGCCGTCGATCTTTTTGTTGAGGGCTGCCAGTGCATAGACCGGGCTTTCAATGACCCCCGCCAGATCGCCAAAGACATAGGAAACGGGCATCAGGTTCTTGTGGAAGATGGCCGCATTTTCGCGCCCTTCCTGCACTCGTACCAGCTCGGCAAGGGGCACTAAACCGCGTGCACCGGGCACGGTCATCTGCAGCATCTGGTCCAGGCGCTGCCGCTGATTGCTGGGCAATTGAATGATTACGGGCACCTGGGTGGAACCGCGCTGCACATGGAAACTGCCAGCGGTGTGGCCATTACCGGCCATGTAGAGCGTCTGAATGACATGGGCTGGGGCGACGCCGTGGAGCGCGGCCTTCTCCCGATCCAGAACCAGGCTGATCTTGGGGCTGGTTGGATTGAGCGTGGAATCCACATCCACCACGCCTTCCACACTGCGGAAGATCGTTTCAACTTCACCCGCGAAGCGCACACGCTCGGCTTCGGTGGGGCCGTAGACTTCGGCCACCAGGGTATCCATGACCGGCGGACCCGGAGGAATTTCAACGATTTTCAGTCGAGTGCCCTGTGGCATGGACAGCTTGCTCAATTCGGGCCGCAACCGCACGGCAATGGCGTGGCTTTGTTCTTTGCGGTCACCCTTACCCACCAGGTTCACCTGGATATCCACCATCTGGGCATCTTGGCGCAAGAAGCTGTGGCGCACCATGCCCACAAACGTGAAGGGGGCAGCTTCACCCGCATAGACCTGGACATCACGAACCACGGGTTCCTGCAGCAGGCGCCGGGCCACGGTCTGGCCCAGAACCAGGGCATCTTCCTTGGGCGTGCCCGCGGGGAGATCGAGCTGCACCATGAATTCTGATTTGTTATCGAAGGGCAACATCTTGACTTTGACGGCCCCAAAACCCACCAGAGCCATGGCTCCGCCCAGCAGCAAGAGCACGCCTACAAAGAAGCCCCACCGCACCTTGGCACTGGAAAGTAGGGCGCGCATGATGCGTCGATAGAGACGGGTGCTCCAGGAATCCGGGGCTGTTTCATCGGACAGCGTGGTCTCAGATTCCATCCCATGGAGAGGCTGAGGGGCTGAGTTTTCTTCGGTGGCGGGATGCAGGCCGCTGGGGTCGATTTCCGGCAGGTGGGCTTCGTGCTTAAAGATCTTGAGGCTGGCCCAAGGGCTGATGACGAAGGCGATGACCAAGCTGAAGAGCATGGCCACGCTGGCGCCCACGGGGATGGGCCGCATGTAGGGGCCCATGAGGCCGCGCACAAAGGCCATGGGGAGAATGGCGGCGATGACGGCGAAGGTGGCCAGGATGGTGGGGTTGCCGACTTCATCGACGGCATCCACCACGATCTTGGCAAAACTGCGGGGCGGACCCGGAAGGTGGAGATGCCGGTGGATATTCTCCACCACCACGATGGCGTCATCCACCAAGATACCGATGGAGAAGATGAGGCTGAAGAGCGTGACACGGTTCAGCGTATACCCGAACAGGTAGGAAATGAGCAGCGTCAGGGCCAGGGTCACGGGCACGGCGGTGCCCACCACCACGGCACTGCGCCAGCCCATGGCTAGGCCAATCAGGGCCACCACGCTGAGGGTCGCAATCAGCAAATGCTCGATGAGTTCGTTGCTCTTGTCGCCTGCGGTTTCGCCATAGTTGCGAGTCACCGTTACTTTGAGATCGTTGGGAATCAGGGTGCCACGCAGGGCCCCTACCTTCTTCAGCACGGCATCGGCCAGTTCGGTGGCATTGCTGCCGGTGCGCTTGGAGAGCGTGACCGTCACCGCCGGATCGAAACCACCGCTTTGCGTGCCATAGAGCACGATGGGGGGTTCGGGATCAGGGCCATCGGACACGCGGGCCACATCGCCCAAATAGATCGGTCGGCCGTTCTTGACGGAAACGACGAGGCGCTTGAGCTCAGAAGCTTCCAGCACAAAACCCGAGGCTTCCAAGACCGTGCGTTTATTGCGATCCACCAGCGCCCCTGCGGGCAATTGACTTTCAGCGGTCTGAAGGGCTGGCTGCAGTTCGCCCAGACTCATGCCCAGGGCGCGGAGCTTTTCGGGATCGGGCTCAATGCGCACCATGCGCTTGGCTCCGCCGATGACCTTGACCTGGGCCGTGTTGGCCACGGTTCCTAGTTCCCGGGCCAAGGCTTCGCCAATGCCGCGCAATTGCCCTGGGGTCTGATTCTGAGCATGCAGGGTCAAGCCCAGAAAGGGCACATCGTCGATGGTGAGCAGGCGCACGATGGGCTTCATGGCGCCGCTCGGTAGCAGTTCCAGATTGGCCGCCAGTTCCTGGTGGATTTTGACCAGGCTTGGTTCCTGGGGCTCGTTCACCTTGAAGCGCACGGTGATCATGGCCACGTTGGGCATGCTGGTGCTGTAGAGGTATTCCACGCCGGAAATGCCCCAAAGGCGCTTTTCCAGAGGTGTGGTCACTTGGCTTTCGATCTCCTTGGGGCTCGCACCCGGCATGGGCACGTAGATATCCACCATGGGCACGATGATCTGAGGCTCTTCTTCTCGGGGCGTGAGCACCACCGCCAAAAGGCCCAGCATCAGAGAGGCCACCACCAGCAGGGGCGTGAGTTTGCTGCGCAGGAAGGATTTAGCGAGTTTCCCCGCCAGCCCTAGCTTTGAGTCTGAGTTATTGGGATCAGGATTGGACATAGCGTTTCACCTGTGATTGAGCAATATTTTTTGATTGCATGGTCATTTCTCGACGGCTACGGGCTGGCCATCTTTGAGGTCGCCGGGAGCATCGATCACCTGTTCGCCCTTGGCCAACCCGGCTCGCACGGGGATGCGGTCACCTTGGGGCTCGCCCAGCGAAAGCCAGCGCAATTCGGCCTTGCCGTCCTTGACGATGAAAACGCCATTCAATTCGCCGCGCTGGACCAGGGAACTCTTAGCGACAAAGCGTTCTTCGGAAGCGATCTTGGATGCGCCACCGGCCATTTTCAACCGACCAAAGGCGCCGGAACGAAGGCCTTCACCACCCTTCGCGACGCGAGCACGGATGCTGCCCCGATGCGACGTGGGATCGCCGCCCGTGGAGAGACCCGTGATCTGGGCGAGGCCGGTCTTGCCTTCGACTTCAAAGGGAATGCTCTGGCCGATCTTTAGGCCCTTGGCTTCCGTCTCGGAAACGCTGCCGGTGAATTCCATGGCACCCTGCCCTTCCACTTCCATCAGGGGCATTCCTGGCCCCACAAAGTCGCCTTCGTTGACGCGGCGGGTTTGCACCACGCCCGCAAAGGGAGCGCGAATCTGGGTGTAGGCGATATTGGCCTTCACACCTGCCAGGGCCGCATTGGCCTGGGCCAACTGCACCGTGGCCATATCCATTTCGGCTTGAATGGAAGCGTTCTGCTTGGCCAGGTTTTCGATGCGTCGGACCTGGGTGGTAGCTGCGGCCACGGCCGCTTCCGCCGCCTTCAAGCCGCCCTGGAGATCGTCATCGCTGAGGCTCACCAAGAGCGCACCGGCCGCCACATGCTGACCTTCCGTCACAAAAACTTTCTTAACGGAAGCCGCCAGCCGCGTGGCAAGCGTGGCCCGCTGCGTAGCGTTCAAGGTGACGGCGACCCAACCCGCCTGGTTGGCATCGGCTTCCAGGGCAAGGCGCACCTTTGCGGTGGGCAGTTGAATGGTCTTGGATTCTTCGTGCTTGCTGCAGGCAACGCCCACCAGAACGAGGGTCAGGGAAGACAGGAAAAGAATGCGCTTCATGGGTTACTCCTTCACGTTTTCGATGGGTTGACCAAGGGCAAGGGCAAGCTGGGCCTGACCCAGGCGACGTTCAAGCTGGCTGGCGAGCAAGAGGGTGCGGGCGCCGGTCAAGCTGCTCTCGGCGTCGAGGACCTCGACTAAAGGCACCAGTCCTTCGCGATGACGAGCGGTGCGGATGGCGCGCACGGATTCCGAGGCCTCCACGGCCGTCTTGGCAAAGGCAATCTTGGATTCCGCGGTCTGGATGGCCCGACGAGCTTCTTCCACCTCGCGGCTGGCCACGGCCTCCTGCCACTTCACATTGAACTCCGCGGCGCGAGCCTGGGCACGGGCGGCACTTACGCGTTGGGTATCCGCAAAGGAGAAGGTCCACTTCGCGCCCAGGCTGGCGGTGGTCCAACTGCCACCGGTATTCCAGGATTGCCGCATGGTTCCGGCAGTCAACTGAAGGCCGACCTCGGGCTTCAGGCTTCCTTTGGCGGCCTTTACGCCTTCCAAGGCGGCCTGGGATTGCTGGCGCGCGGCCTGGAGATCCCCACGCAGGCCCGACGTCGAAGCCTCACTGGCGGTGCTGTCCACCGGCGTGCTCAGGGTTGAGGACGTGACATCCGTGCCCAGCAAAAGCGTTAAGCCTGAACGCGCCGAGGCCACGCGGGCTTTGGCTTCCACGACTCCGGCTTCGGATTGGGCACGGTAAGCCTTGGTGCGATCTCCTTCAGACTTCAACATCAAACCCTGTTCCACCCGAGCCTGCACGAACCGGTCAGTCTCAATGGCCTGTTTCAGCGTGTCCTCTGCATACCTCACAGCCTGCTCGGCTACCTGGGCGCCGAAGTAAGCCTGGGAAATGGCGTAGGCCACCTGCTGTTTTCGATGCCCCTGGGTGGCCCCTTCGGCACCAGCCATCGCGGCCCCAGCGCGCCGGGCAGCATCCAGGCGCCCACCAGCATAAAGGGGCTGATTCAGGGTCAGGGTGGCACCGGTGCCCTGGATCGCATCGGGATGATTCAGCTTCGAAGGCATGAAATCCATCTGGGCGATGCGGGCCTGATCGAGCTTGGTGCCAAAGGCCATCATGGGTTCGTCGGTGCGCATGAAGCCCACCCCCAGTGTGGCGGAAGGCAGGCGCAGGGAACGCATGGCTTCGGCTTCGGCCCGAGCCTTGGCGACCATGGCCTCACCCGCTTGTAGACCCGACTGCTTGGTCCAAGCAGTTTGGATGGCTTCCTGGATGCTCAGGGGAGCTTGAGCCTGCAAGACCAGGGTGGCCATGGGCACCAGATACCTCAAGTGATCAACCATAAAGGAATACTCCTATTCAAAAAAACTCAAGCCAAAGAACGGTAGGCATCCTGGATGCGTGCGGTCGCATGACCGCAGACAAGATCACAGACATTGTCGACAATAGGACGAACGGGTTTGAAAAACACGAGATTCCCTTGTTGCTCTCGGGCAACTAAACCAACGCGTACCAGCAAAGCCAAATGTTTGCTTGCATTTGCTTGGGAGAGACCAGTCTTTTCGACCAAGCTGCCCTGGCAGAGCGGCTCATCGGCTTCCAAGAGGGTCCTCAAAATCTTCAGGCGGGACACGTCCCCAAGGGAGCCGAAGATTTGACTAACTTCGTTGATGATCTGATCGCCGATGTGGATGGTTGTCATGTCGCTCACCTTTCAACCATAAAGTTATATCGTTGTTCGGATGTGTCAAGACAAATTTTGGTAATGGGAAAACAGCCCACACGTTGGAGCCGTCATTGTTTTACTTTCCAATATGCCAATTGGCACAGCTTCCCCACGTAGCCTTGGGTATTCACCATCCAGGCAGTAGACTCAAAACTGCGCGGGACGGGGCTTTGCCTTTTTGAGTCATGCCTGTCACCCGCGACCGAATCGTACCGAACAGATCGATTCATCAATTCTCTGCGCGACTCTCGCGCATGGCGAAAGGGCTGTCATGTCTCAACCAAAACTTGGAAATCCGGCGGTCGTGGGTCTTGCTGGCTTCGCTCTGACCACCCTCATGTTGCAGTTTCATAACGTAGGCTGGTGCGGCGTTGGACCAGTTTGGGCCTTGGCCATCGTGTTCGGCGGCCTGGCACAGCTCGTGGCGGGTCTCCAGGAGATGAAGACGGGCAATAACTTTGGTTATTGCGCCTTCACCGGCTATGGAGCCTTTTGGATTTCCTTTGCCCTGATCCTCATGGGCAATCGCTACAAAATCTTCGAAAGCAGCACCACGGACATCGGCTGGTTCTTGGTGGCCTTCACGATCTTTACGGTAATCCTCTGGATCGGCAGCTTGCGCATCAGCAAGGCTCTCGCATTGACCTTTTCGCTTCTGCTCATCGGCTTCATCCTGTTGGATCTGGCCCATTTTGGTTTCCCTGCCCTCACCAAGGTGGCTGGCTACGTGCTTATGCTCTGCGCCTTCAGTGCCTTTTACATCATGGCTCACATCATCTATCACGACCTGGCGGGCCGAAACCTGCTGCCCGTGGGCGAGCCCTGGGTCGATTAGGGACATTGAACAATTTCGAATAGCCATTCCTCCGTTCCAGATGTGAGGAAGGGCACAAGGCCTCAGGGAGTTACTCCAGTCATCCTGGATTAACTCCCTGGAGCATTTATGGCCACCCCCGCGTGGGGAAGCAGACCAAAGGGGTAGCCTTCACCGCCTTCTTTCGCAATCGGCTCGCCAATGACGGCTGAGTAGAACTGGATGGCACGATCAACACCGAATACAGGAATGTCGACCCAAACAACTCGATTGCTCATGCTTCGACTCCTCGATCCAAGGAAGTCTAGGCTTCACTGCCCGCCGCGCGCCTGTTCAAGCTGATCGGCAATCTGGGCTGGCGAATGGCCTTCGAAAATGCTGCGGGCCATGTGGAACACTAGCTTGCCATCCTGAAAGATCGCCGCGTTGGGGGAAGAAGGAGCCAGCGTTCCGAAATGCTCGCGCACGCGCCGCACCGCTTCGGTTTCCATGCCTGCAAACACGGTCACGAGATGATCAAACTTCAGCCCGCGACCCTGAACGGCTTCGAGCACGCCAGGACGCAGCGTGCCCGCCGCACAGCCACACACGGAATTCAAAACCAGGAGTGTGGTACCAGGGCGCCCGAGCGCGGTATCCACTTCCTCTGGCGTCATCAGTGAGGAAAAGCCCGCCTGCACGAGTTCTTCGCGCAGCGGCGCCACCATATGCTCAGGATAATTGCCCATCATTGCTCCCCACAAACCATTACCATACCATTTTGGTCGAGAATATTTTCACCTATAAAAAATCCGAGGGCACGCCCTCGGATTTTTAGCGGAAAAACGTTTAGCGCTGTTCGATGGGCACGTAGGGATTCTGGATTGGCCCCTGGTAGATCTGGCGGGGGCGGTAGATGCGGCTATCACCGGATTCAGCCACTTCCTTGTAATTGGCGATCCAGCCGGGCATGCGGCCGATGGCGAAGATCACGGTGAACATCTCAGTGGGAATACCAATGGCCTTCAGGATGATGCCGCTGTAGAAATCCACGTTGGGATAGAGTTTGCGCTCGATGAAGTAGGGATCCTTGAGGGCGGTCGCTTCCAACTTTAGGGCGATATCGAGCAGAGGATCGTGAATGCCCAGCTTGCCAAGCATTTCGTCGCAGGCCTTCTTGATGATCTGGGCGCGAGGGTCGAAGTTCTTGTAGACCCGGTGGCCAAAGCCCATGAGCTTGGCGTGACCATCCTTCTGCTTCACGCGCTCCAGGAAGCGACTACCGTCGTCGCCCTGAATTTGGATTTCTTCCAGCATCTCGATCACGGCCTGGTTGGCACCGCCGTGAAGCGGACCCCAAAGGGCGCAGACACCCGCCGAGGCGCTGGCGAACAAATTGGCCTTGCTGGAAGCCACCATGCGCACGGTGGAGGTGGAGCAGTTCTGCTCATGATCCGCATGAAGCAGGAAGATCAGATCAAGAGCATCCACCACGGCAGGATTCAGGTGATAGTCCTCGTCGGGTTCCGAGAACATCATGTGCAAGAAATTCTCGGTGTACATGTACTTCCGCTTGGGGTAGATGCTGGGCAACCCCATGGACTTGCGGTAGGCGTAGGCAGCCAGGGTGCGGACCTGGGAAATGAGTCGCGCCGCTTGGTGTTCGAAGACCGCCGGATCGTAGCGTCCCATCACTTCGGGAATGAAACACCCCGCAGCGTTGATCATGGCCGAGAGCATGGCCATGGGATGGGCGCCCGAGGGGAAACCCTCGAAATGGAATTTCATATCCTCGTGGATCATCTGGTACTTGGTCAAAAGGCCCGAGAAATGCTGCCGTTCGGCCTCGGTGGGCAGCTTCCCAAAAATCAAAAGGTAGGCCGTTTGAACAAACGTTGAACCGTGGGCCAGTTCCTCGATGGGAATGCCCCGGTAGCGGAGAATGCCCTTTTCACCATCGATGAAGGTCACCTTGCTCTGACAGCTTCCGGTATTTCCGTAGGCCTCGTCGTAGGTGATGTAGCCCGTCTTGGCGCGCAGATCGCGCACATCGATGCCTTTCTCACCCTCGGTTCCCTCGATGACCGGGAACTCGAAGACTTTGCCATCTACTTCCACTTTTGCTGGGTTGGCCATGGGTGTCTCCGCTGAGGATGCTTTACGCGTTGCCGACTGCGTTCAGGGCGGAACCCGCCTTGAACCACTCAATCTGCTTTTCGGTCAGGCTGTGCTTGGTCTGAATATTGACCACCTTACCATCCACTTTTTGAAGCCATACGGTTACCGGCTTACCGGGTGCCAAGTCCCCGAGCCCCACGATGCTTATGCGATCCGTGGCCTCGACCTTCTCCCATTCCGCAGGATCCACAAAAACCAACGGCAGAATGCCCTGCTTTTTCAGGTTGGTTTCATGAATGCGGGCGAAGCTCCGCACGATGACAGCCTTAACTCCTAAATACCGGGGCGACATGGCCGCGTGTTCGCGACTGCTGCCTTCTCCATAATTTTCATCACCCACCACAACGGAACCGAGCCCCTTGGCCTTGAATTGCCGCGCGATCTGGGCAAAGGTCAGGCCCCCTTCTCCTGTTTCGACATTGATGCCCTTCCCCGCTTCACCCGTGAAGGCATTCACCGCACCCAGGAACATATTGTCGCTGATGCGATCCAGATGCCCCCGGAAACGCAGCCATTTCCCCGCAGGTGAAATGTGGTCCGTGGTGGTCTTGCCCTTGGTCTTCAAGAGCAATGGCAGTTGTTCAAAATCCTCGCCATCCCATTTCGGGAAGGGTGCCAGCAGGCTGATGCGCTCACTATCGGGCGCAATCTCAACAGTAATGGCATCGCCGTTCTCCGCAGGGGCCACAAAGCCATCGTCACCCGAAGCGAAGCCCTTGGGCGGGAGCTCATCGCCCTGGGGTGGGGCAAAGCGGAAGCCACCCTCCAACTCGCCATGGACTGGGTCCACCGCAAAGCTCCCCGCAAACGCGTAGGCCATCACCACTTCGGGCCCGGCCAGGAAGGAATGGGTTTCCATCACACCATCGTTTCGACCCGGGAAGTTGCGATTGAAGGTGCTGATGATGGAATCGGCCCGCCCAGGCACGGCATCGGACCGATGCCACTGGCCGATGCAGGGCCCGCAGGCATTGGTGAGCACGATGGCGCCCATCTGCTGGAAGGTTTCTAGGAAACCATCGCGCACCATGGTGCGATACACCCGCTCGGAACCGGGTGAAATGAAGAGTGGCACCTTGGCCTTGAGACCCGCGGCCAGGGCCTGACGCGCCAAACTGGCGGCTCGGCTAAGGTCTTCGTACGAGGCATTGGTGCAACTGCCAATGAGCGTTGCCCGCAGTTCCATGGGATAGCCCTTGGCCTTGGCTTCAGCGGCCATGGCGGAAATGGGCCGGGCCAGATCAGGTGTGTGAGGTCCCACCACCTGGGGTTCCAGAGTGGAAAGATCGATCTCAATCACTTCATCGAAATACTTCGCAGGCTCGGCCAGCACCTCGGGGTCGGCCCGCAAGAGATCGCCCTGCTGGGCCGCCAATTCAGCAATATCGGCGCGGTTGGTGCCTTTCAGGTAGGCCGCCATCTTGGCATCGAAGGGGAATACCGAACTGGTGGCACCCAGTTCGGCGCCCATGTTACAGATAGTGGCCTTCCCGGTGCAGCTTAGGCTCTCGGCGCCATCGCCAAAATATTCCACGATCTTGTTGGTGCCGCCCTTCACCGTGAGCAGGCCGCAAATCTTGAGAATCACGTCCTTGGAAGAGGCCCAACCCGAGAGCTGGCCTGTGAGCTTGATGCCGATGAGCTTGGGATGCAGAACTTCCCACGCGAGGCCAGCCATCACCTCGCCCGCATCGGCGCCGCCAACGCCCACGCCCATGAAGCCAAGACCACCCGAATTGGGCGTATGGGAATCGGTGCCGATCATCAAGCCACCGGGGAAGGCGTAGTTTTCCAGCACCACCTGATGGATGATGCCCGCGCCCGGCTTCCAGAAGCCGATGCCGTACTTCTTGCCCGCGGAGGACAGGAAGGCAAAGACCTCCTGATTTTCATCCAG
>JFJP01036253.1_pt1 | contig 15315 bp, 11 predicted proteins | sample 431651 | NCBI WGS metagenome assembly JFJP01 (sample SAMN02602958, study PRJNA72255) | Microbial mat metagenome, whole genome shotgun sequencing project. | biome: fresh water; feature: sink hole; material: water; isolation source: purple microbial (photo- and chemosynthetic) mats found in... | reverse complement strand
CCTCGGCGATCATCCTCATGTTCGTCATCGACCCGTTCGGAAACATCCCGCTCCTCCTCGCGATCCTGAAGGACATGCCCAAAAAACGGCAGTACGCGATCATCCTCCGAGAAATGACCTTCGGCCTCATATTGATGGTCATTTTCCTGTTTTTCGGAAAATCGTTCCTGTCGCTTTTCCAGCTCGAAACGGCGGCCATCCGCATCGCCGGCGGCATCATCTTTTTCGTGATCGGCCTCCGCATGGTCTTTCCCGAAGCTAACGGCCCCATGTATACGGGCGAGGGCGAGCCCTTCATAGTCCCGATCGCCATTCCCCTCATCGCCGGTCCCTCGGCGCTCGCGACCCTCATCCTCATGAGCGAAGGAAACGCGCAACCCCGCCTCTCCGTCCTCCTTTCGCTCGTCATCGCCTGGACCCTCTCCTGCGGCATACTCCTTTCATCCCCCATCCTCTATAAATTCCTGGGCGACCGCGGACTTGCCGCCCTCGAACGCCTCATGGGCATGCTCCTTTTGATGCTTTCGGTCCAGATGTTCATCACGGGCATCCGTTCGCTCTCCCTTTTCCTGTGATACCGGGCTGTCGCTTCGCCTGCTTGCGCGAGTAAACTTGCAATAAATCGCCTCAAACTGCATATTTATGCAGTTTATGTCTTGCACATACAGCGGGTTTCAGATAAATTGAGGTTCCGGAAGCAAAGGCGCTTCCCGCGCATCGTCACGCGCGGGAAGCTTTTTTTATCTCCCGGACAACCCGCAGTCTGCGGACCTGCCGTCAGCAGGAAAGTACAACAAGATCTCTGAGGAGGAATGAGCTATGTGTGGTATCGTCGGCGCATTTGACATCAAAAAAAATACGGAGCCATTCCGTAATCAAATCCTCAAAATGAGCAGAAGCCTCCGGCATCGCGGACCGGATTGGTCGGGCATCTATTCGGGCGACAAGGCCATACTGGCCCACGAGCGCCTCGCCATCGTCGATCCCCTCTCGGGCAACCAGCCGCTGTTCAGCAAGGACGGAAAACTCGCCCTCGCCGTCAACGGCGAAATATACAATCACAAGGAAATCAGGGCCAAATACGAAGGAAAATACGAATTCCTCACCCAGTCCGACTGCGAAGTCATCCTCGCCCTCTATCGGGACAAGGGGCCCGACTTTCTCGAAGAACTGAACGGCATCTTCGCCTTCGCCCTCTATGACATCGAAAACGACTGCTACCTCGTCGGCCGCGACCACATCGGCATCATTCCCCTCTATCAGGGCTGGGATGACGAAGGTCGCTATTATGTCGCTTCGGAGCTCAAGGCGCTCGAGGGCGTCTGCACCGAAATCCGCGTGTTCCTGCCGGGAACCAGCTACTACAGCAAGACCGACACCACGAAAACCTGGTACGTCCGCGAATGGTCGAGCTACGATGCGGTCAAGGACAACACGACCGACCTCGCTGCCCTCCGCGCAGCCCTCGAGGCGGCCGTCAAGCGCCAGCTCATGAGCGACGTTCCCTACGGCGTCCTACTCTCGGGCGGGCTCGACTCGTCGGTAATCGCCGCCATCACCCAAAAATACGCGGCAAAGCGCATCGAGTCCGACGACACGCAGGAAGCCTGGTGGCCCCGGCTCCATTCCTTCGCCGTAGGTCTCAAGGGTTCCCCGGACCTCGCCGCCGCACGAAAGGCCGCAGACTACATCGGTACCGTCCATCACGAAATTTATTTTACCGTACAGGAAGGCCTCGACGCGATCCGCGACGTGATCTACCATCTCGAAACATACGACATCACCACGATCCGCGCTTCCACCCCAATGTATCTCCTTTCCCGCGCGATCAAGTCGATGGGCATCAAGATGGTCCTCTCGGGAGAAGGTTCCGACGAGCTGTTCGGCGGCTACCTCTATTTCCACAAGGCGCCCGATCCGAAAGAACTGCACGAGGAAACCGTGCGCAAACTCGGAAAACTGCATCTGTACGACTGCCTCCGCGCGAACAAGTCCCTTGCCGCCTGGGGAGTCGAAGGACGGGTTCCCTTTCTCGACAAGGAATTCATCGATGTCGCCATGCGCATGAACCCCGCCGATAAAATGTCCGGCCGGGCCGGCAACGGCAAGATCGAAAAGTGGGCGCTCAGGGAAGCCTTCAAGGATATGCTCCCCGATGAAATCGTCTGGCGACAGAAAGAACAGTTCTCGGACGGGGTCGGCTACAGCTGGATCGACTCGCTCAAGAAACTCACCGAGGAAAAGACGACCGACGAACAGTTCGCCCGGGCCGCCGACAGATACCCGATCAATCCGCCGATGACCAAGGAACAATACTACTACCGGACCATATTCGAGGAATTCTTCCCGTCATCGAGCGCCGCACGCACGGTCGCATACGAAGCGAGCGTCGCGTGCAGCACGGCGAAGGCACTCGAATGGGACGCGTCGTTCAAGAACATGAACGATCCCTCCGGACGCGCGGTAGCGGGTGTACACGATCAGGCTTATAAAGGGTGATATTTTGTATACCGAACGGTAGGTATAGGGGTTGACCTCTATACCTACCGTTCGGTATAGTACTTTTCATGGACTTAATAAAAACCGGCAATCGGGAAAACATTCTCACAATCGCTCTGGATCTCTTCGCAATCAGGGGATATGAATCGGTAGGAATCCAGGAGATCGTCGACCAGTCGGATGTTTCAAAGCCAACACTCTATCATTATTTCGGAAACAAGCGCGGCCTTCTCGACGCGATCTTCGCACTCTACGGCGGAAAGATGTTTACCGTCGTCCAGCAGGGAACGGCCTACAATCACGACATTGTCATGAATCTGACGATCCTGACCCGAGAAATGATCAACTTCGCCCTCTCGCATCAGGCATTTTACCGCTTCAACATCGCCCTTTCAGCCTCGGCACCGGACAATGCCGGCTTTGCCGCCTGCCTTCCGCTTAAAACAAGCATAAACACCAGCCTGGAACAGCTTTTCATCGCAGCGGCAGCGGATCACGGCAACATGCGGGGCAGGGAAAAGGCGTACAGCGAAACGTTCCAGGGAATGGTCCGGACTTGGGCTATGCTGGTGCTCAACAAGGAAATCGAATTGACCGAAGAAACCCTCCACCGCGCGGTCCATCAATTCATGCACGGAATCTTCTCGTAATTTGAAACCGGAAAGATGAAGATTCAAGCTTCTTTTTCCGGTTTTTTTAGGATCCTGCTGTATACCTACCGGTAGGTATACAACTTGCGTTATCATCAACTTCAGCACTATACCTACCGGTAGGTATAGTAATCATCCTCAAGGAATCACCATGAAAATCTCCATCTCCCGCAACTTCTTTTATCACATCTATCCCCTCGGCATGTGCGGTGCACCCGAACGGAACGATTTCTCCTCCCCCGCCGGCGACGGACTTGTCAGGCTGAAGGAAACCATTCCCCACCTCGAATCGCTCGGGATAACCGCCGTCTATCTCGGACCTCTGTTCGAATCCACCGCGCACGGATATGACACCCTCGATTACTATCATGTGGACCGCAGGCTTGGCACCAACGCCGACCTGAAAGCCCTGGTCAAGACCATGCACGACGCGGGAATTTCAGTCGTTCTCGATGCGGTCCTCAACCACACGGGCAGGCATTTTTTCGCCTTCCGGGATATGCAGGAAAAGCTAATGCAGTCAAAGTACAGGGACTGGTTTTTAAACATCGATTTCACGAAACAAAGCCCTGCCGGCGACGCCTTTTCGTATGAAGGATGGAGCGGACATTACGACCTCGTCAAATTGAATACGGGAAACCCCGAAGTGCGGGAACACCTGTTCGGTGCGGTCAAATTCTGGATCGAGGAATTCGGAATAGACGGATTGCGGCTTGATGCGGCGGACGTGCTCGAACCCGACTTCATGGACGCCCTTTCGGGTTTCTGTACGGGACTACGCAGGAATTTCTGGCTTCTGGGCGAGGTCGTCCACGGAGATTACCGCAATTGGGTGAGCGAAGGGCGGCTCGATTCGGTCACCAATTACGAAGCGCACAAGGGATTGTGGTCGAGCTTCAACGACCGGAATCTGTTCGAGATCGCATGGAGCTTGAACCGCCAGTTCGGCCCGGAGGGAATCTACCGGGCTATGACACTCTACAATTTCCTTGACAATCATGATGTGAACCGTATCGCGAGCGTACTTACAAAGACGAATCATCTTATTCCCCTGTACGGACTCCTCTTCACGATACCGGGCATTCCTTCGATTTATTACGGAAGCGAGTGGGGTCTGCGCGGTGAGAAGAAACACGGAAGCGACGCGCTGCTTCGCCCTGCAGTGCGGAACATGGCGGATCAAGGCAGATACAGCGGCGTTCCGTCGGACTGCAGCCCCGCAAACGACCCGGCGGCCCTCGAAAACGCCATCCGCAGATTCGCGAAAATTCGCTCGGAGCATCCCGCATTGCAATCGGGGGACTACCGCCAGGTGCATGTCGCAAGCGAACAATTCGTATTCGGACGCCGGAGCGAAACCGAAGAAATCCTGGTGGCGGTCAATTCGTCCGATACCACGGCATCACTGCGTCTGTCCGCCGAAGGTTGCGGACGGGATAACCGGATTTGGAAAGACATACTCGACGACGATACGGAATTCGGATTCAGAGGAGATGAAATGGAAATACCACTTCCCCCTTCGGGGCTCCGCATCCTCGTACGGAACTGAAGGATTGAGAATCAATGTCCGATACTGGAGAAAAAAGCCGTCTTGGCGGTTTCCTGTGCATGGATAACCCGTTCGCAAAAGAGGTCGAATTCGGGATCGGCAATCTGGGCGCGGGGCGTATCGAGCAGATAACCGACACAGCGCCTGGCGCCTTCGTCGAAGCGTATGGTCGCGACGAAATCGGGAACCGCCCGCTTGATTTTCGAATTGTCGAACACGACGGTATGCGCTTTGTCGCCGCCGAGGGTGCCGGTAAACTCGGGATCGCAAAATCCGAGGAAATCCGTTGTCACATGATATTTCTGGACGGGTTTGCCGAGCGCGTCCCCGATCCGGTCGTATATCTGGTCCCATGACAGCGCCTCGTCCGTCGTTATCTGAAATGTCTCGCCGACGGCGGCGGGATTCCCCATGATCCCGCAAAAGGCCTTCGCGAAATCCTCACTGTGGGTAAGCGTCCACAGGGACGAACCGTCGCCGTGGACAAGAACGGGTTTTCCCTTGAGAATCCGGTCGACCACCTGCCAGCCGCCCTTTTTGCCGTGGATGGCGACGGGCAGATACCGGTCGTCATAGGTATGGCTCGGTCTGACTATCGTGCAGGGAAATCCGTTTTTGCGGTATTCCTCCATCAGAAATTCCTCGCAGGCTATCTTGTTCCGGGAATATTCCCACAACGGATTCGCGAGGGGCGTCGATTCCGAAATCCGGTAATAATTGAGCGGTTTCTGGTAAGCGGAAGCCGAACTGATGAATATGAATTGACGGGTTTTGGCGGCAAAGAGACGGACATCGCGCTCGAGCTGGCCGGGAACGAAGGCGATAAAATCGACGACGACGTCGAATTCGTGATCTTTGACGAGACGGGCGACTTCGGCTTCATCCATGTTGATGTCTCCGACGAGGACTTTCGCGCCGGGACTGACACGATCGCTCCGGTTCCCCCGATTGAGCAGAAACAAGTCCCAGCCAAGTCCGATCGCGCGCGCCGTAATCCCGGAACTGATAGTCCCCGTACCGCCTATGAATAAAGCCTTCATGTGTTTCCCCCTCTTTGAGTATAGTGTCCCCGCCCTGTATGTCAATGCAGGACAAGCTTGACACCTCCCTTATTTGTTGTCAATATAAACAAATATGAAACCGCAAACCGCCGCGCTTTTTCTGCTCGTCATCATATATTTCGCCTTCATCAGCCTCGGCTTGCCCGACAGCATCCTCGGCATCGCCTGGCCTTCCATACGTCTCGATTTCAACCGTCCCCTCGAAGCCGCCGGAATCCTGACGGTTCTCGGTACCCTGTGCTCGGCCGCCTCGAGCATCCTGAGCGGTCATGTGCTTGCCCGTTTCGGCACCGGGAAGGTCACCTTCGTCAGCTGCCTGATGACCGCCGCCGGTCTTCTCGGCTACTCGCTTTCCCCCTCGTTTTACTGGCTTCTCCCCTGCATTCCCTTCCTCGGCTTCGGGGCCGGCGCGATCGACAGCGGCCTCAACTATTACGTCGCGGCAAACTATTCGTCAAGGCACATGAACTGGCTGCACTGCTGCTGGGGAATCGGAGCTACAGTCGGTCCGATGATCCTGACCGCGGCAATCACGGGCAGGACCGGCTGGCGTGCGGGCTACCGGACCATCGCGCTGATGCAGCTGGCGCTGAGCGCCCTTCTCTTTGCGTCCCTCGGCCTCTGGATCCGGGTGCGCAACGACCGTGCGGCCGCAGGCATCGCCAACGCCCGTATCGCCAACGCTGGAATCGACGATACCGGTAATGAGCATGCCGGCCCATCCGGAACCGGCGGACCGGCTTGGGAATCCGGAATGGCGATCGCGGCCGTACGCAAAAAAGCGATCATCTCGCAGATCACCATCTATGCGGTATATGCCTCCTGCGAATTCCTGGTCGGCCTGTGGTCGTTCAGCCTGCTCGTCGAAAAACGCGGTCTTGCGCCCGTCATTGCGGGCGCCTGGGTAGCGGCATATTACGGCGCGCTCACGGCGGCCCGCTTCTCGACGGGACTCGTCGTCAACCGCCTCGGAAACCGTTTCATGATCCGCCTCGGTTTGACCGTAGCCCTCGCGGGAACGGCGCTTTTCTCCGCGCCATTTTTCTTCCCCGCCCTGCCGGCCGCCACCGCACTCGCCGGTCTCATACTTCTCGGAGCCGGATTTGCCCCGGTATATCCTTGCATGACCCACGAAACGCCCCGAAGGTTCCAGGAAGCGACCGCCCAAAAAATCATGGGCTACCAGGTCGGTTCGGCCTGTCTCGGCGGTGCCCTCTTTCCCGCGCTCGTCGGTCTTGTCGCCGCACGGACTAGCCTCGAAATCCTGCCGTTCACGGTAGCGGCCCTCATTGCGGCGACACTGGCGCTGAATACGGGTCTCGAGCGGATGACAGCTCGCGGGGCGCTTTAGGGTGCAGTTTTTTTATTATTTTTTTCAGGCCGAAACCGGCTTTCCGGTGGTACAAGAAAGGCATGAAATACCATGCTATCAGGAATACTCCCTTGCCCGGTGCGGGAATTCAAGCTCTTTTCCTGCTGCTTTTTCAGGCTTGCACACAACTTAACCTTCCCCTCGGCAACACGGAACCGGTAACGATCAATCTTCCCGTCCCGCATCCTGTCCTCGCTTATTCCGAACCGGGGAAGGTTCCGTCGTACTCGCTCAGATGGTACGATGCCCGGGGCTCCAGGAATGAGCGTCATGCGGTCACGGGATCCATTACCCTCGACCTGGAAAAAGGGATCATGACTCCAATCCTGCTTTTCCCCGAAACGGCAGGGACTTTACCCGGCACACTGCCTTGTGCGGGAGCCCTGTATCCCCTGCATTCGGAACGCCGGAACGGCGACATCCTCATCGATACTGACTGGGAAAAGGGAATTTCCGCGAAACTTGTCGAGGAAATAACCGGAAGCGCCACGGACGGCTTCGACACCGGAAGGTTGATCGCAAGCCATTTCAACTGGACCCGGTTTGCCGAAAAACTCGTGCTTCTGCCAAGTCCACTGGACCTTGACCGGAAGCGCATTTGCGAAGCGGTTCTTTCGGGAAAAGTGACCGTCTATGACATTTCCGCGCTCGAAACGATTACGGTCTCGTTTACCGCATTGCCCGGCATCATTCCGGAAAACACTCCATTCATTCCGGCTTGGCCGGGAGGAACCGGTTTCCAGTGGCCTGCCGGGGATACGATCGTCATCACGGCCGCCGAAGGTCATACTTGCTATTTTTGCGAGAGCGGCGTATTGGTATTTCAGGTCGAAGACAAAAAACAGGTATGTGCGTTTTTCTTGCAGTACAGCTTGCAAGATTGAACGCCCTCGGATACTGTAGAAGCAACATGAAGCGACTATTTCCGATACTTGCGGCAGCGGCATTTCTGTGTTCCGCCGGATGCGCGAACCGCGGCAATCCCGAAAAAGCACAGACCGAAAGCGACGTAAACTCCGAAGATACCGCATCCCCTTCCGGTTGGTATTATTTTTCCGATACGGGCATCCATCCGGCCCAAAACCCTGCCGGGATCCCTTCACGGACCTTCGTACCGTGGACCGAAGCCGTCCGCGTCGCCGACACGGCAATCGTCGACGGAAGCCCTTCGTTTCTCATAAACCGGCTCGGCCTCATGTCCGCCGGTTCGGACGGAACGATGCCGGCTCTCCATATGGATGCGACGCTCTTTTCATCCGCAACTGCCGCCGGAATCTACAACACGGGAACCGAAACGGGCATAAGGCTGTACCGCAACAGCTTTTTCACCGGAACCGGAAAAAATGACGACCGACCCGGAGACAGCACCTGCATGGCACGCTTCGACGACGGGGTCTTCACCGAATCCCTGGGACCCGCGGATTTCGGTCTTCCGCCGGAAGCGCAGTGTGTCGCACTCGACCGTATCGGCTCGATGTGGTATGCCGCCTTCAAATACGAACAGAACGGCAAAGTACAGTTCAGCTATATCGAATTCGAATCTTTTCCCCTCCGCACTGATTCGCCCGGAAATGGGGGAATATCCGGCGGCATCAAGATGTCCCCGGAAGCATACCGGAAATCGGTGGCGCCCTTTTCCTTCAAGGAAGCGCCTGAAAGCCTCGTGTCCCTTCTCACGGGGATACCGGAGACGACGGGCCTCAATCTCAGGGTATACGCGCCCGATTCCCGGTCAACGCAATCCTACGTCCGCACGGGAGAAGGCACCGCGGTAGACGGCACGGCATTCATATCGGACCTGCAAACGGCAGCCCTTTTCTCGGACGGCACCTTCTATATCCGGAGCGGTGATTCCGGCGGCAGAACACAAGTCCTGCAGCTGCCAAGCCTCTCGAACGGCTATGTATATACCTCCTTCGTGCTCGCGGGGAAAAAACTCCTTGTTTCATGGGAAGAACAGCGATTCTTCGAGACGGGACGCGCGGGACTTCTGGAAATTGTGATCCCCGATGCGATATACTGAAGTTACATGAAGACGACACGGCTGAACGGACTGTTACTTGCGTTGATTCTCATTCCCGCAGCGGGACTCGGAGCCGAGTACTCTCCCTGGACCTTTTTCGGCGGGCTCAACCTGATCTACAACAGCGACGGCGAAGGCCTTTCGGTCATACCCGGCATGCAGCCGGACGGCAATCCGGGCGGTCTTTCAAGCGCCCCGAGCCCTCTCCTCGGTTTCGCCGGAGTTTCATACTTCTACCCGTTAACGCCTGCGATTGATTTCGCTCCGTCCGCTTCCCTGTATACCGTGCAATATCTGTGGGCCGAGGAGCGGGCGCTCCCCGCGGAGATCGAGAACAGGACGGCTTTCGTGCCGTCGCTTCTCCTCGACTTTTCATTTTTATATCATATCGAAAGGGACCGGTTTTTCTATACCTTCGGCGGAGGACCGGCAATCCTCGCCCGCTACGCTTTCCTCGAGTCGGATGTTCCCGCAAGCGCGAAAAACCCGGGCGAAACCCTGAACGCCGGAGACCAGGTCAAGGCGATCAACGGCTACTTCTGGGGATCGGCGCGCTGGCTCTACCCGATGCTCCAGGCCGGAGTCCGGTACAAGCTCGAAACGGGATGGGGCGCCGGCCTCACGGTTCGCGCCGGCATCCCGTTCTTCAATGCCTGGTCGCAGCCGAAGGTGCCCTTTACGGACTCCTTCATGCTGCTCGCGGCGCTTACTATAACTCCACCGCTCTCGAAGTAACCTTTCCCCCGATATACTCGATGAACGAGGCAAGCGGCATCACTTCCTGCCTGCCGTCCCGGAAACGTACGGCCACGGCCTTTTCATCCATTTCCTTCTGGCCCACGACCAGCTGGTACGGCACCTTGAAGGCCTGATGCTTGCGGATTTTCGCGTTCATACGGTCGTTTTCGAGGTCGGCGGAAACACGGAAGCCCGCATCCGAAAGGGTCGCGGCGACTTCGGTCGCGTATGCGTCGAAAGCGGCTCCGATCGGAACCACGACTACCTGCCGGGGACTGAGCCAGACCGGCAGCGCTCCCGAGTAATTTTCGATGAGAATGCCGATGAAGCGCTCGAGCGAGCCGAGAACGGCGCGGTGCAGCATTACCGGAGTGTGCCGGGCGTTGTCGTCGCCGGTATACTCGGCGTTGAGGCGCTCCTTCGAGGGAAGCTGGTAGTCGACCTGGATGGTACCACACTGCCACTGGCGGCCGAGCGCGTCGATCAGGGTGAACTCGAGTTTCGGGCCGTAGAAGGCGCCTTCGCCCGGAGCCAGCTCGTAATCGAGGTTGGCCTGTTTGCAGGCATCAGCCAATGCAGCCTCGGCCCGGTCCCAGGTTTCGTCGTCGCCCACCCGTTTTTCGGGACGGGTCGAGAATTTGACGAGAATCGAATCATCCTCGAAGCCGAAATCCCGGTACATGTTTTTCAGGAGATCGCAGAATTTGGCGACCTCGGAGGGAATCTGCGCTTCGGTGCAGAAGATATGGCCGTCGTCCTGGACGAAGCCGCGGACGCGCATTATGCCGTGGAGGGAACCGGAGGGCTCGTTGCGGGTGCAGGAGCCGAATTCGGCGATGCGCATCGGCAGGTCGCGGTAGCTTTTAAGTCCCTGTTTGAAGATCTCGATGTGTCCGGGACAGTTCATGGGCTTCAGGGCGAACAGGCGTTTCTCGCTTTCGGTGATGAACATGTTTTCGCGGTACTTGGCCCAGTGGCCCGACCGTTCCCACAGGCTCTGGGGCATGACGAACGGGGTTTTTACTTCGATGTAGCCGTCCGCGCTTATCATGGTGCGCACGTAATTTTCGATGAGCCGGTACACGGTCCAGCCGTCGGCATGCCAAAAAATCTGGCCCGGATTCTCGTCGTCGATGTGGAAAAAGTCGAGCTCGCGGCCGATCTTGCGGTGATCCCGCTTCTCGGCCTCGGTAAGCATGTCGAGGTAGGCCTTGAGGTCGTTCGGTTTCTCCCAGGCGGTTCCGTAGATGCGGGTAAGCATCGGGCGCTTCTCGTCGCCACGCCAGTACGCGCCGGCCGTTTTCATCAGCTTGAAGCTCTGGGCGTTTATTTCTTTCGTATTCGCTACATGGGGGCCGCGGCAGAAATCGACGAAGCCGTCGGACTCGTAGATCGAGATGATCTCGCCTTCGGGAAGCTCGCTTATGAGTTCGGTCTTGAAGGGCTCGTCCTTGAACATGGCAAGAGCCTCAACACGGCTTATCTCGCGGCGGTTGAAGTCGTGGTTTCCGTTGACTATCTTCCGCATTTCTTTCTCGATTTCCGGCAGGTCATCCGGAGAAATCGCGCGGGGCAGCTGGAAGTCGTAATAAAAACCGTGCTCGATTGCAGGTCCGATGGCGACCTTCGTGCCGGGGAACAGTTTTATGACGGCTTCGGCCATGATGTGGGCGGTGCTGTGGCGGATCAGATCCAGTTTTTCGGATTTTTGGACGGTCAGTGCTTTCATGTTTCGCTCCTTTCAATTTCAGAAAATCGGGCATGCGATGCGGCATGCCGCGCAAATGGCCATTCGCGTGGAATGTTCAAATGCACTGCGGGGACGAAGCCGTTCGCAGTCAATACTGCGGTTGTCGGCTCCGCGGTTCCACCCCGCTTCGATTCCCCCTGAAAGGGAGCGCGCTCATCGCCGTTGACGTTCGGCAGACGACCGGAAATACTGGGCGGCACGGTGCGCCGCTTTTGATCCCGGCAACTCGGGAGTGGTCTTCGGTCCGTCCGGTGCCGGCATCCTTCCAGCCTGTGGAATGCCTCTCTCGTGACACGGTGTTCGAACCTACTCTTCTCCGTCCTGGTCGTTTGAAATACAATAACCACACCCGCCGCGCCTGTCAACAGGGGTGACGAACAAGGGCCGGGAACGGCCGATCACCTTGCCGTTTTGCGTTTTTTAGCCGATACTGGATACTATGGAACAGTCAAACACTTTCAATGACACACTTTTTCAGGTAATCATGGAACGGCAGCAATATTTCGACTCCTTCCTGCTTCCCAAGCTGCGGGACGAGTACCGGATTTCCCAAAGTTCCGCAAAGACCATCAGGACGGTGCTCATAAAGAAAGGCGCCCTGTACGAAGATCCCTACAAATACGACAGCAAACTCTCGGATATCGAGATCCCCTCCGAGGATACCTACACCGAAACCGAAAAGGCCGTCGAGATCGGACGCCGGCTCGCCCGGTACGAGGCGATGATCGATTTCCTCAACAATTACTACCAGTTCAACTGCGATTTCCTCGATACAAACCGGATAAACAAGATGGTCGCCCTCAACCGATCCTTCAACTGGGAATCCTTTTCCCCGAATTCGGCAAAGGTGAATACGAAGGGACTGGCGGAACTGGTGACCAACGTGCGGAACAACGCTGATCCCCTGTCCCTCAGCATCATCAACGATTCGCTCGGCCAGCTGAGCAAGTCGTCCGCGACGATCACGAAATATCTCAAGGAACTGACGGATTTTCACAAGGAACGCTACAAGCTGATGGTGCGCAAGATGGTCATGGCCGGGATTCCGATCACCCCGCCGGGACTGACGACCGGCTCGGGTACGGCCATGAAGGAAATCAAGCGGGCCTTTGTAACCAACATGAAGGATCAGCCGTTTTATACCGAACTGGTCGAGGAAATCCTGAAAGAGGACTATGCACCGGACCATGCGGTCTTGCAGCAGGAACTCCTTGCGAAGCTCTCGACGACCAAGAAAAGCGACAAAAAATCGGCAACGGAAGAAAGCCTGAAACCGGTACTCCTCGACGGCATCAGGACGATAGGAAGCGCGGCACCCCAACTGGAGGTGATCCTGACGAAGATCCAGGAAAACCACCAGCTCCTGCTCAACAGCGAGCAGGGTTTCTTCAGGAAGCTGCAGCGGACTTTCCGGAAGGCGTTCAACATCCAGGAAGCAGAGCAGCCGATGACCATCCTGTGCGTGGATCCGGTAACCCAGACCAGCAAGAAGGACACCTTCGTGTTTTCCGAATTCGTCGAAGAGGTCAAGCGGAAAAGCCGGATATTCAACGGCTTTACCGTACGCACCTCGCCGGCCTTCCAGAAGATCGAGGCGATGCAGGAACCGCAGATACTCGATCTCCTGACGCGCAACGTCGCGGAGCTCAACAACCTGCTCAAGCAGTTCGCGGGACTCGACGAATATTTCAAGCAGACCGCGCAGAACGAAACGCGGGAGCACATACGCGGCATCAAGGTGGAAATCTCCGCGATACGCAACAACCTGGTCAAGGCAAACCAGAGCAGAGCCGAATACGCCTCGCAGGTCGAAGAACTGCAGCAGCTGAAAAAACTGGGGATAACCAATGTATAAAGCCTCCCGAACGATATTTTCCCTGTATCTGGCCGTCCTTGCCGGAGGCGCGTTCCATGCCGCATCCGTTCCGTATCCGCAAGCGGAATTCGTGGCCAACATCTCCTCCTCGGCTCCGGACTGGCGCCCCCACAAAGCCTACAACGCGGACGAAGCGCAAATCCTTACCGCGATATACGAAGGCCTCTTCACTTACGATCCGTACAATCTCGATCCCGTGCCCGCGCTCGCCGAATCCTGGACCGTGAGCAAGAACAGCCTCGAATGGACATTCAGGATACGGAAAGGAGCAAAATTCGAAAACGGAGATCCGATCACCGCGGTCGAAATCCGCGCTTCCTGGCTCAACCTGCTCGCCCCGGCCTCCGCCGCCCCTTATGCGTCCCTTTTCGATTCCATCGCCGGCGCGGCCGAATACCGCAGCGGAACGAACCTGAAGTCCTCTTCCGTGGGCATCACCGCACCGGACGCGCACACCCTCGTCGTCCGCCTCGTAACGCCTACCGAACATCTGCCGAAGATACTCTGCCATCATGCGTTCAGCGTCGTGCATCCCTCCGAACTGAAACAGACGAACAATTCCGGCGAGGATCCGTCGTTCAGGCCCGTCTCGAGCGGCGCCTTCAAGATCGAATCCGTCTCGGAATCCGAAATCGTCCTCGTCAAGAATCCGGAATACTGGGACAACGCGAACGTGTTTCTCCCGTCAATCCGCCTCCTCCTCTCCGACGACCCCGAAACGCTGACCGCCCGGTTCAATCGCGGCGAAATCAACTGGCTTGCCGGTTCCTCGGTCGTGGACCGCGTAGTCGATCCATCTTCAATCCATATCACTCCGATGTTCTCCACCGAATACTTTTTCTTCCGCAGCACCCTCGGTCCGGGAGCGGACAGCCGGATAAGGAACGCCCTTCTCCTCGCCGTGCCCTGGAAGGAACTGCGTGCCAACTATCTGATACCCGCAAAAACACTCGTATTCCCCATAGCCGGTTATCCCGAGCTTGACGGCATCAACATCGAAAATCTGGAAGAAGCGAAAAAGAAACTCCTCGAAGCGGGCGTTACCGATCCGGCCTCCCGGCCGCCCCTCGTCATCAGCATCCCCGAATCGCAGAATTTCCTCAGTCTCGCGAAAATTCTCGAAAAAGCCTGGACCGCCCTCGGTTTCAGGGTCGAAATCAGGAACCAGCCCTACGCGACCTATTACGGCTCCCTCCGCGAAAACGACTATACCGTCGGGATCACCTCCTGGATCGGGGACTTCGCGGATCCCCTGTCCTTCCTCGAAATATTCAGGCCGACCTCGAGCCTCAACGATTCGGGATGGAACAGTCCCGGTTACGAAGCGCTGATAGTCGACGCCTCGGGGCAGAAACTGGTGAAGAACAGGTATGCGAAACTCGCCGAAGCCGAAAAACTCCTGTTATCCGAAGGGGTGATCCTTCCGGTCGCGCACAATCCGTCGCTGAACGTCATCGACATGAACGGCATTACCGGATGGTACACGAACGCGCTCGACATCCATCCGTTCAAATCCGTCAGATTCAGCCAGAAACGCGCATTGCCCGGCGTCGCAGTCCTTTCGCGCCGAATAGGGAATGGCGGGCTTTGACCAGAGGCTTTTTTTATGCTATACTGATCGTGATATGAGTCAATCCACCACTTTCGCTGTCAGCCAGAAAATCGTGTATCCCAGCCAGGGAGTCGGCAAAATCCTCGAGATCAAGGAAAAATCGTTCAAGAACGAACTGATTTTTTACTATGTCATCTATCTTGCCGTTTCGGACATGACCGTCATGGTTCCCGTGAACAAGGCCG
>JFJP01030098.1_pt1 | contig 15318 bp, 16 predicted proteins | sample 431651 | NCBI WGS metagenome assembly JFJP01 (sample SAMN02602958, study PRJNA72255) | Microbial mat metagenome, whole genome shotgun sequencing project. | biome: fresh water; feature: sink hole; material: water; isolation source: purple microbial (photo- and chemosynthetic) mats found in... | reverse complement strand
TTGGCACAACCACAATGGGCGGTTTCTACTTCTCCAGCATAGCGTGTTTGTATAGCTTGAAGTGTAGCCATTACTTACCACCTACAAAAATAGCACCCAAGAAAGCCCCATAAAATGTGGAAATCCAAGGATTGCTAGTAATCGGACAAGCGCCTGAGGCACAACCTACAAAACGATAATAGGCATACCCCAAAATCCCACCAATAAGTATACTTAATATCAACTTGATACCCATTTTAATTGTTACTCACCTTAAGCACATCTTTAATCGCTGATTCAAACCCTGATTTTGGCATAGCTCCTTGAGCCATTTGAGGCTTACCGTCTTTAGGAATAAACAATATCGAGGGAATACTCATTACCTGAAAAAGCCCGGCAAGGTCTTGCTCTTTGTCTGTGTCTATTTTATAAATATCGACCTTACCGGCATATTCCTTAGCTAATTGTTCAAGTACTGGCGCAACCATCTTGCAAGGACCACACCAGTCTGCATAAAAATCAATAATGGCTGGCTTATCTCCGGCAAAAGACCATTCCTTGTTTTTCTCAAAATCAAATACTTTAGTTTTAAATGTTTCTAATGTTAAATGTTCCATGTGTCTCTCCTTATATGTATTGTTCTACCTGTAGGATGCTAGTCTCCCCATAAAAAGATACAAATTAATTTGAGCAAAATTATAGCTACCAACGAGAGATCCCCCGATAAGGGGGTTCTGATAAAAACGCGCTCTTAAGCCATTAGCTTAATAATTAGCCCGCAGACTCTTGAAACAACCACGTCGAAAGATAGCGTTCACCAGTATCTGGCAGTAAGGCCACAATAGTCTTGCCCGCAGAGCTTGAGCGTTTGGCGACTTCCAGTGCAGCCCAGAGCGCGGCCCCACTAGTAATACCAACAAAAATACCTTCTTGTTTTGCCAGGGCACGGGCTACATCCCCGGCATCCGTGTGCTTAACCTGAATAATTTCGTCCAATATTTTTACATTTAAGATTTTTGGAATAAACCCTGCCCCAATACCCTGAAGCTTATGTGCGCCAGGCTTGCCGCCAGAAAGCACTGGAGAATCGCTAGGTTCAACGGCAATAATTTTTACCTGTGGGTTGTGCGCTTTCAAGCCTTCACCAACGCCAGTAATTGTACCCCCAGTCCCAACCCCCGCAACAAAAAAGTCTACCTGCCCAGCTGTATCTCGCCAAATCTCTTGCGCTGTTGTTCGGCGATGTACTTCAGGATTGGCTGGATTATTAAATTGCTGTGGCATAAAACTACCCAAGGTGGTTTTATTTATTTCTTCTGCCTTAGCAATCGCCCCAGACATACCTTTGGCACCTTCAGTAAGCACCAGTTCTGCCCCAAAGATCTTTAGTAATTGTCTTCGCTCGATGCTCATCGTTTCAGGCATTGTTAAAAGCAATTTATAACCTCTAGCCGCCGCAACCATTGCCAAACCAATACCAGTATTCCCTGAAGTTGGTTCTACGATCAAGCCTCCAGGTTTTAATTGCCCAGACTTCTCGGCTGCCTCAATCATTGCTAAAGCAATACGTTCTTTGACACACGAAGCTGGATTGAATGACTCTAGCTTCACCAATACGGTGGCTTTGAGACCAGCGGTCAAACGATTAATTTTTACTAACGGCGTATTGCCAATTGTTTGAGTAATATCTTCATATATTCTTGCCATAATTTTTTGCCTTTCGCCCCTCTCTTTTCAAGAGAGGGGTCGGGGGTGAGTTATATTTTTGCTAGCGCTTGTTCAAAATCAGCAATGATGTCATCGATATGTTCAATCCCTATTGATAATCTAATGAAATCCGGAGTCACCCCTGTAGCTATTTGCTCAGACTCAGAAAGTTGTGAGTGCGTAGTGCTTGCCGGATGAATTGCTAAGGTTTTGGCATCACAAATATTCGCGACATGAGAAGTGAGCTTTAAACTATTGATAAACTTCTTGCCTGCTTCTAAGCCACCCTTAACACCAAAACCAACTAAAGCCCCTGCGCCTAATGGTAAATATTTTTTCGCCTTGGCATATTCCGGACTGTCTTTAAGTCCAGGATAATTAACCCACGCTACTTTGGGATGCTTGGCTAAATGTATAGCTACGGCCAAAGCATTCTGCGAATGACGCTCTGCACGTAAATGTAAGGTTTCTAAACCTTGAATAAATTGAAAAGAATTAAATGGCGAAACGGCAGGACCTAAATCACGCAATAAAACTACTCGCGCCTTAATAATGTAGGCAATATTACCCAAAGGCTTCAGGGCTTCGACAAAATTAATATCATGATAGCTTGGGTCCGGATCAGCAATTAAAGGGAATTTACTGGTGCCATCTGGGTTTTTTACTGTCCAATCAAATTTACCAGAGTCAACAATCACGCCACCAACAGATGTGCCATGACCACCAATCAGCTTGGTAGCAGAGTAAACAATAATATCTACGCCATGCTTGAATGGCTTCAGTAAATAGGGAGTTGTCGTATTGTCCAAAATAAATGGCACTTTGTGCTTATGAGCTATTGCCGCAACTGCTTCTAAATCAGTAACATTTAATTTAGGATTACCAATGCTTTCACCATATACCGCCTTGGTTTTTGAAGTAATCGCTTTTTCTAGGTTTTTGGGATCAGCAGAATCAACAAACTTAACCGTGATACCTAATTTTTTCAAAGTATAGTGAAACAAGGTATATGTGCCGCCGTAAAGATTATCAAAGGAAACTATCTCGTCCCCAGCTTGGGCAATATTTAATATAGCAAGCGTGATTGCCGCCTGACCAGAGGCTACCCCAAGCGCAGCAACGCCACCATCCAACTGAGCAATACGTTTCTCAAAAACATCAGTTGTGGGATTCATTAAGCGCGTATAAATATTACCAAACTCCTTTAATCCGAACAGGTTCGCTGCATGATCAGTGTTTTTAAACTGATATGAGGTTGTTTGATAAATAGGTACCGCACGTGACCCAGTTGTTGGGTCTGGCTCCTGACCACCATGTAATAGAATTGTCTCGTCCTTATATTGATGTGCCATGTGCCTACTCCTTATTAAATGTTTAATAGTATGTCTATCGATGTAGTAGAGTATATAAAACAGGTATTCCCTTGTCAAGCGGTTTTTATGCATTTCTTTTGGTATACTACAGCCCAATAAAATACTAGGAGTTATCCATGGCTGATCCAAAAGTAAAAATAGAAACTAATCTCGGGAATATTGTCCTGGAATTATATGAAAAAAAAGCGCCACTCACCGTAAAGAATTTCTTAGAGTATGTGAACGACAAACACTATGATGGCACAATATTTCACCGCGTCATGAAAACATTTATGATCCAAGGCGGCGGATTTACTGAAAACCTAGAACAAAAAAACACTCGCAAGCCAATTAAAAACGAAGCTACAAACGGACTCACGAACGAACGTGGCTCAATAGCGATGGCCCGCACTGGCGTTGTAGATAGCGCAACTTCACAGTTTTTTATTAATGTTGTAGATAACCCCTCCTTGGATAACCGAGGCGATTCAGCCTATGACTATGGCTACTGCGTTTTTGGTAAAGTTATCGAGGGATTAGATATTGTTGATGCCATACGCAAAGTGCGCGTACAGCCGCAAAACGGCCATGAGCATATGCCAATTGAACCGGTGATCATCAAAGAGGCAACTGTTTTAGGGTAAAAAACTATTTCCTATAGCAGAACCAGGACCATTTTGGGTGAGCTGTGTATCATCATTTATTAACGTATTGTCGACATGCTCTGTTCCAGTCGCTTGATCATGATAAGCCCACAAGCCAGTGGTCTGGGAAACAAAACTATTATTAGTAAACAACTCCACATTGCTCAATGGTCCTTCATAGACATAAACTAGTGGCTTGGAAAGATACAATGCTGTACTAGGCAGCACAGAAAAATGCAACGCATTAAGCTCATTAATAACTGTGTTATTAGCAAAAACTAAAAGCGGCGCAGACATCGTTAAATTCGCTATCGGCCCATCAGGCAAAGCTGCTACCGTCAAAGGAATATTACGCAGGCGCAATGAATTCGCGGTATTCCCGTTTCCCAAAAAAGAAAAGCCCAAGAAGGTACAGTTATTCTGTGCATTAGTCGCAAACCCGAGGTTCACCGCTAGCGCCTGTATGTCAATCATCCGTACTAAAGGAGCATTTTGCATATGCAAAAACATGAAGCGCTTATTCGGGGTAAGTGTAGAAGCAACAGCATCAACCTGCCACGTTGATGCTGTAATGAAGTATGGGCATTGTGTCGCAAAAATACTAAAGGCATTATTCACACCCGCCCAATCGTTCGCCTGCGGCGCATAGACAAAACGAGAGTTATTCCGAAAATCCAGGCCGACGCCATTGACATATATGCCGCCCCAGACTACTCGTGTATCCTCTAAGAAATTAATTCGTCCTAGCCCCAAGATATCTGTCGCAATAATCCCGGCAATGCTCGTTGATCCTGAAGTTATCGACTGTCCACTGAAGTTAACCGTCGTAATACCATCCATTTCGAAAACAACTTTGCCAAAACTTGAAAAACCAAAAAGACTTCCACCATCAACGTCATAGAGATAATTTCGCTGACTGCGCGCCTCAAGACTAACAAAATCATAGCTGCCAGGCCCGCTCAGCTTGAGCGCTGGCTCAAGGGTATCGGCCATAATTTGCAGGCCGGCCTGCACCTGTGCGCCATTTTCAAAGATCAGTTTCCCCAATTGTTCGATCTGAAGCAGCGTTGTCCCGGTACGCGTCTCAGTAGCTACATCATAGCCAGGATACACAGTAACTGCGGGTCCTAGGATCACTGGCTGGGTTAGATCTAAACTATCTCCCGCTTGCAAATAAAGAGTAACACTCGCTTGATTCAAGGGGGCGCCTAGTCTCTGCATGGCCTCTGCACAAGCAGTATAAAAATCATTATAGGCCTGCACCTTATTACCTGGACCAGCATTCAGGCCAGCACGCAGCCAGAGCTTATTGGGTACAAAAAGTGGTAACAATATTGTTCTTTCCACAAAAAGATCATCCGTTGTATTCACATACCCGCGAACACGCAGAACATAAGTTGTCTCTGGATCAAGGTCCATAACCCCAGTCAAGGGAGCCTCAAAGACAAGGTTCGTAAAAGTGAACGTTGCTGGTAAATCACCTATCGCAATAAATGAAGCAAGTCGAGGAGCCTGAAGTGCACCGTCCAACCCAAGCTTAAAAAGCTCAAAACGCGCCTCGACAAAACCACCGGAAGACGTATTGGTGATAAGCGGAATATTTTTCGTATTTAACATGGGCTGTAAATATGCCTGGTTGCCGACACTATCGGTATAATCCGGCACAAACAGTCCGCTGGGAAAATCTATTTGCGGAGCATCAAAACGTATCGGTCGGCCTAGCGTGTCTGTTGTTTTACGCACCGTATCAGTCAACTGATCATCTCGGCCATACACCGCAATAACCACTTCGAGGTCTATGCCCAGAGAGGTCCCCTCAACCATATCTCCAGCATAAACATTGAGATAATTATTATTTGCAGCAATACTAACCGGGCTAAAGACCAGCGCATCAGTATCTGTCCGCCACAAAGAAACTACTACTCGTGAGACTTCTTGCGAACGAGCGATCCAACTGATCGACAGATCCGTTGTTCCGCAAGTCACTCCAATTATCTCTACGCTGACCTGTTCATTCACATGGTTCTGTGGCGTTGTCGGATCGATTCCCTGCAGCAGATCGCAAGAAGAAAAAGACAAGGGGGTGATTGCCGCTGCAGAAAGAGAAAGTACCGCCCTGATTACTTTTAAAAAAGCAGGCTTGTGACTGATGATTTTCTTTTGCAGCATTATACTCATTCCTGTTTTTTGTAAAAATTAAAAATATTTCTCAAAGTAATATTAACCCCAATCGACTGTAACAAACGATCCGGCCCATCCACACCACGGAACTGATTTTTTACAGTATAAGTTAAACCCAACAGGGCTTTTAACGAAACATTTTCTATCGGCAAAAACCAATTCATTCCCAGTGTTCCGCCCAAAGAGAAATAACCATTTAAGCCAGAGCGCGCTTCCGCGAACTCTGTCTTTCCTTCATACAACAAGACATCTAGTCCAGGCTGAACCTGCAAAAATATTTCCAGCGGGGCATAACCAAAACGATAACCCACAATACCGGCCACAGTATAGTTCTGTATATTCCAAGCTTCATACAACAAATGCTCATTTCGGGGATCATAATAATCTGGCGTGGACTGATAATAACTACCCGCAAGACCAAGCAACAATGTATGTTTTAACCTGTCTTCATAAACAGCAGTATTGATTTCCTCCTGAGCCGAAGCAATATATGGCGCTATCCCTAATTGTGTTTGAAAAGAAAGCACTGGACTATTTGCTTTAAATAAAGACCCTGCCGTCTCCGGAAAAACCAACCCACAACTAAAAACATTGGATATATCCAGGCTCAACGTGCGCAGCTTGTTGCTGGTGATAAACGCTATTTTTTCCTCGATCTGTCTATTGATTACCTCTTTTTCTCTTTGCAACCCAACAATATTTGCATTAGCTTCCACAAGCTTTAAATTCAATTCTTTAATTTTTCCACTATATTCTTCTGTAACTTTATTCCGAACCTCTTGCTCTATGCGTACAAGCTGCACTGCATACTGTTTTTTAATCTCCATCAGCACTGCCGTATCGGCCACTGGACCTTTGACAAACAAGCGCAAGATTTCCGGCTCAACAACAGCTTTAAGCAACTCTCCCAATCTTTGTAAATATAGTTCTTCTTGAGCATATTCTTTTTCCGTTAGCTCAATCATATAGCTATGGTAGCTATGTGTGCTTGTCTGGGTACGCCAGCTGTAGGGATCACTATTCGGAAAGATCGATGGCCTATAATCTTCAATAGCAAATTTGAGCTCTAAATAGTTCCTCGCAGGATAGCCTACTTTTTTTACACAAAAAAATAGCTCTACGAGACCAGCTACTTTCTCTCGCTCCACGAGCGCTGAAGGTAATTGCCAAAACTGTATGTTTGTATAGCTATAACTAAATTTTTGTAAGTCCTCAAAAGACTGTATCTTTTTTTTCTCGTCCTCAGAAAGACGCAAGCCAGCTTTACCTTCGAGTATCATGTGTTCAATATCTTGGGTAACGAACTCCAGTTGCTCGTTGGCAAATACGCCTGAGGGAATAGCATATGTAGCACTATACTCTAAATTAATATTCTGCTTGATCAGTGGCAAAATAAAGATCTTCGGCTTTGGCGTGGCGGCAGCCACAAGCCCAGCAATAGGCTTTACTAATAAGGGTTTTACTGGCCCAGAAGGAGTTGTTGTCATACCGCTCATATTACACCAAGCGTATATCGTCAGTAGGCCTGTTCCCGTTCATAATTTTTATTCATACCGCAAAGCCTCAATAGGATTAAGGTTCGCTGCACGACGGGCTGGCGAAATGCCAAAGACTAGACCAACCACCACAGAAAAAACAATTGCCGTTATCACTGAAGAGGGGGCGACAACTGTTGTCCAGCTAGCAAAGAAAGACATCGCGCCTGCAATACCCACCCCCAACAACAAGCCAATCAAGCCACCAGAAAAAGTCATGACCACTGCTTCAATCAGAAACTGAGTCATAATATCGCGCCGTCTAGCACCAATCGCTTTGCGCAAGCCTATCTCCCTAGTACGTTCAGTCACAGATACCAACATAATATTCATAATACCAATACCGCCAACCAATAAAGATATTGCGGCAATCGCCCCGAGCAACATACTCATCGTATTGGTCATGCCTTCCATAACTGAACGAATATCTGCCATGTTGCGAACCTGAAAAGAATCAACATTTTTTAATTTATGCCTACGCATAATCAGATTTTGTATTTCTACTTGTGTCCCAGATAATGCCGTCGAACTAAGCGATTCTACATCTATAGAATCTATAAAATCTTTACCCATCAACCGATACATGGCTGTATTAATAGGAATCACTACGACGTCATCCTGATCTCTAAATCCACCCGATCCCTTTTCTGGTAAAACGCCAATTACTACAAAGTTTTTTCTATTTATTTTTATTGTTTCACCCAGCGGATTAGCTGTACCAAAAAGTTCCCGAGCCACAGTCAAGCCGATCAAAGCCACCATTTTACGTGAACGAGTTTCTTCTTGAGTAAAAAACCGACCAATAGTTGGCGTAGCGGCCCTAATCCGCGCGTACTGTGTGCCTACACCCTGAATAGTCGAAGTCCAGTTTTTTGCCATATAGACCAATTGACCATTACCGCGTACTGAGGGAGATGCAGCCGCAACACTTGGTAGCTTAGCCAAAGCCTCCGCATCTTGTAGTGTAAACCTGGTCACACTACCAGCCTCCAAAGCAATACCTCCCACATGACTTGCCCCTGGAGAAACCGTTAAAACATTTGTACCGAGTGAAGAAAATTGTTGAGACATAGAGAGCTTCGCGCCAGCGCCCAAAGCAGACATAGCAATAACCGCACCCACGCCAATAGTAATGCCGAGCATTGATAAAAAAGAACGTAATTTGTTTGAAAAAATCGCCTGAAACGCTTGTTTGAGATAATCCTTGAACTCCATTGAATTACCCAGTAATTGGGCTCTACCCAGAATTTCCTCCGCCCGCGCAGCTACAGAAACGCCTGTAGGCAAGGGCTGTTTGCGTTCATCAGAAATAATTACACCATCGCGCATGCGAATAATTCGGCTGGCATGTTCCGCAACTTCTTGTTCGTGCGTAACCATAATAATAGTTTTACCTTGAGCATTGAGCGCTTTTAACGTCGCAATAATTTCTTGCTCGCTTTTGGTGTCTAGATTTCCGGTGGGTTCATCCGCAAAAATAATCAACGGCTCATTCACCAATGCACGCGCAATCGCTACGCGCTGCTGTTCACCACCAGAAAGTTGATTAGGCCTATGCGCTGCCCGAGGGGCTAAGCCAACCGCAGTAAGCTTTTCCTGCGCTGACTGCATATCGCGCGCGCCCGCATAAATGAGGGGCAACTCGGCATTTTCGCGCGCGGTAATACGCGGTAGTAAATGAAACTGCTGGAAAACAAATCCCGCCAATTGATTGCGCAACACTGCCAGTTCATCATCGCTGCGTTGGGAAATTTCATGGCCATAAATAGTATATGACCCACTATCTGGTTTATCCAAGAAGCCCAGCATATGCAGTAAGGTTGATTTACCGGAACCAGAGGCCCCCATAATTGCGATAAACTCTCCGGCGGCAATAGTTAAAGAAACATCGCGTACAGCATAGACGCTAGTCTCTCCAGACTGATAGGTTTTCTGTATATTTTTAAGCTCAATCATCTTAACTGCGGTCGACGAGACGGCATAAACGGACTTGTGCCAGTACGTTTCTTTGTCGTCGAGATTTGCACATCCTTCACCAAAACTTGTGCAGTTGGTGATAATCCAGAAACAATCTCAATCATTTTGTCATCCGTCATACCAGTCTTTACTTTTTGCAGTGCTGGATGCTCTGGTCCAGAAACCAAAACAAACTCACCACGAGCATTACTAGAAACCGCATCCACTGGAAGCGCTAACACTGTGGCCTGTTTTTCAATAATAGCCACATTTGCGCCCATGCCAGAACGAAAATATTGTAATGTCGACAAAGGGGCAATCTCTACTTCATAAATAGTAACATTACTTACTACTTTTGATTCATAGGCAATATGCGTGACCCTCCCCATAATAACTTTTTCTGGATATGCATCTAGGCTTATTTCTACAGCTTGCCCAACATGTACTTTGCCAATATCAGTTTCATCCACCTGGGCCTTAACAATCAAGCGATCAGACAAAACCACAACTGGTGTTTCCATACTTATTGTTTGGCCTGGTTCAAGTTGCCGAACAATAACTTCTCCGGCTATCGGGGAGATTAAAGGTGTTGGTTTATAAACATTTTCCCAATAAGCTACTGCCGCTTTGTCCTGCATACGTGCTGCGTCCAATAAAGCGGCTCTATCCGTTGAACTAAGCCAAGCCAAAACATCACCTTTTTTCACAAAATCACCTTCGTTAACAAGGACTTGCTCTAGTCGCCCGCTCACTTGTGATTTTACTTCCAATCTATTTTGTGGCTCAATGATACCTGTAGCCGAAACCGCCGTACGCAAAAGCGTCCGCGTTGGCAAAATTGTTTTAAAGGCTATCTGCGCCGGCTGATTTCTCTGTAATAGAAACCAACCAATAACTCCCAGTAAAATGATTCCAATAAGTATTTTAATTTTCATCAAATCCTCCTCCACAAGCTTGGGCCCAACGCGCTTCGGCTTGTAAAATAGCCGCCTTAGCATTTACATAGCTTTTCTGAGCATTAACTAAATTGTCTTCAATAATACTCCAATTATCAAAAGTCATTAGCCCCGCGGCATATTGGGCACTCGATATTTTTGCCCGTTCTTCCGCCGCAACCAAAAAACTTCTCCGCACCTTTACAGCATCGCGTGCATCAGCAAATTCAGTCCAAGCCTGGGCCAAGGTCAAAACAATTGTTTGTTTGCCGTCTGCTGATTGTATAGCCGCCTGGGTTATCAGCGATTCCGATTTTTTTTGTGCAGCCCCATTGCTGTTTCCATCAAATACAGTAAAAGACAGGTTCGCCCCAAGCGACCACTGACTATTTTCTGGTGGCCAAGTAGCTCCTGAATTCCCATTCTGATAGCTGGCATAAACCTGTGGTAATTGATCAGCACGCACAGCCACGGCTGAATGCTTGGCCGCATTAAATTTTGCCTCTAATTGACGTAATTGCGGATTACCTTCAGCAATTGCCAGAAAATTTGGGTTAACTGGTGGTTCAACAAGTTTGTTTTCAGAAACCACAATTTCGGCAATGGGCCGCCCTATAACTACCCACAGATTTTGTTGAGCCAAGATTATAGCTCGTTCGGCCTGCACAACATCCGCTTCCGCTTGATCAAGATCAGCACGTGCCAAAAGCAAGGCCCCTTTATGTTCACGGCCACCATCATACTTTAGTTTCAATAAAGCCATATTTTGGGCACGACGCTCGACAATAATATCTGACAATTTCTTTTGTTCTTGCGCTTTTAAGAGAGCAATAAAAGCATTTCTCAACACTAAGCGCACCTCTGATGCTGTTATGAAATAAGCGTATTGGGCCGCCTGTAATTCTTGTTCTGACGCCAAAGCTGAATCCCACGTTTTAAAGCCATCAAATATATTTTGACGTACAGAAAAATCATAACCAACGCTGTCTGATTTATTTGTAGCTTGCGGATCTTGCACAGTTGATTCAGAATGTCGGGTATTAGCGCCTACGCCAACCTGTGGCCAAAAGCCACTGCGCGCAATAGCCAACCCTGCATCTTGCTGCACCAGTTTTTCCTGAGCAATAAGTAACGTGCGATTATTTACCGAGGTAATCGCCAAACAATCTGGCCAGGTCAAAACCTCAGCACTAACCATTGATAAAACCAGCACACCTGAAAAAACGATATTTTTTATACTCATAGTATTTATCATTATACTATGCCAGCCCCTGAATGTTTATTAAACTCCTGCCGCATATCATGTTTCATTTTCTTATCCATTTTATTTCTCAATTCGCGACGCATAGTAATCATCTTGTTAAACTGCTCCGGGGTTAATATAGTTCGAATATGCATCAACCCCCTGAAATGAACATCTGCTAATTCCATTTGGGTTTCTTTAATAAGTTGTATCGTTGCCGAAATTTTAGACTCATTCACAGGCTGTTGAATAAACGCCGCATCTAGTGTTTCATGCAATTTTTTTATTTCTTTAAATTTCGCCGCCATTTCTTGACGTTCATTTTTATATTGTTTTTCCAGCTGAGCCGACTGGGTCGGGGTCAGTTGTAGCTTTTCCACAATCTCTTTGGGCATACCGCCACGCTTCCAGCCCTCCTCACGAGCAAAACCAGCAGTGCAAAACAGGGCAAACAATAAAAAGCATACTACTATTTTCTTCATCATTAAGCTCCTCTCTTTAATCTAATAATAACTCACACTAGCTAAAGCCACGTATTCTGTAGACCCAGTATTTTGCAAATACGCATACATTTCTTGGCGCTCTTGATGAGCAACAAGAACGCTTGTTGGCAAGACAAATAAACCTGCAAATACCGCTGCCACAAGCAACATCCGCCAGCGCGGAAAGCTAAGCACAGTCCTTGATTGTATGGACTGCTCTATTCTTGACCAAACATCCGGGGCCGATTGTGCCGATAATTGGGAAACACCGGTAATAAATTTATTGTAATTCATCGACTACCTCCTTGCGCTTTAAATAACTTTTTTAATTGTACTTTACCTCGGTTAATCCGAGAACGCACAGTGCCAATTGATATTTCCAAAAGCTGAGCAATTTCCGCATATGTTTTTTGTTCTACTTCTGCCAAAACTAAACAAACTTTAAAATCAGGATTCATTTTTTCTAAAACAAGCTTTACTAAATCCAACTCCTCAACATCAATATCTATTTCCTCTATCGCTAGTGCTATTTCTTCAATAACTACATCTTGCTCCCATTTTTTTTTACTCCGCAAAACATTCAGCGTATGATTCACGGTCAGCCGATATATCCACGTATACAATGCCGATTTCTTACTATCAAAAGTCTGCCGTCGTTCATATATACGCACATACACATCATGTAAAAGATCTTCGGATTCATGCTGATTGCCAGTCATTTTATAAATAAGACCATACAAAGACTGGCGCGTCCTTAAATACAAGTCATGAAATGCAGCTTGGTCTCCCGCCAAAAATCGCTGAACAATCTGTTCCTGTATATGCATGCGTATATTGTACACCTGAGCCTCATCAAAAGTTCCCGCTAGTTGTTTTTGACCAAGCAAAAATCGTATACTATACAAACTAATCTTTAGGAGGAATATACATGGGAACAATTACGCTTAAAGGTGCACCAACATTCACGGTAGGAACAGTACCTCGTATCGGGTCCTTCGCCCCAGATTTTAGCCTAACTACCGTTAACCTCAATGATGTTTCACTTAAAGACTATGCCGGTAAAACCCTTATTCTGAACATTTTCCCGAGCCTCGATACGCCTACCTGCGCCATGTCCGTCCGTACTTTTAATTTGCGCGCCGGAAAACTTGAAAACACTGTAGTTCTCTGTGTTTCTATGGATTTACCCTTTGCCATGAAACGCTTTTGCGAAAATGAAAATCTAGACCAGGTTATTTCACTATCAGCCTTTAGGCATCATGGCTTTGGCGCAACTTATGGTCTGACTATCACCGACGGAGCACTAAAAGGGCTGCTTTCTCGGGCCGTAATTGTTATCGATGCAGAGGGCATCGTGCGCTATACCGAACAAGTTGCCGACATTACTGCTGAGCCAGACTATGCCCTAGCCTTAGCCGCTGTTCAAAAATAAAATATTAATTTATTTTTGTGAAGTACCTGTGTGTACCCTTTTGTAAACACCAGTAATAACCTGAGAAAATGGGCTAGTGCGCATCGTATACGCAAAGCGATGGCCGAGTTCTAGTAATTCGCCACCGTCTTTTCTAACGGCAATGAAAACTTCACCACCATTGCCTGATTCACTGCCAATAACATTTTTGGTCTGGGTAATTGTATACTCTGTGGCGTCATCATTAGCGGTCAATTCATCTAAGCGCCGAACCTTTGAACGAGTAATCGTGCTCTTTTCTCGATTCAAAATATAGGTGAACTCAAATAAATCACCAGGCTTTTGAGATTGTCTGACTTTACCATTCTCGCCAGTAGCCACATCATTAATCTGGCGATAGGTGCGAATATTCCCAGCATAGGACAGCGCCGTCATGGTCAAAAACCCAACACACATACAAATTAATAGTTTTTTTTGCATCATTATTTCCTCTTACTTGTTCTCTACTATATACCCAAGGTCTTTCAGATATCCAGAAAAATCATCAAGCGCCGAACCACTAGCATTATTACTCTCCACGACAATGGAAACATTGCTACCTTGCTGTAACAAACGCACCATGGCTGTTGCTTCCACAAAATGCCCTGGATCATTCACTGTCTGCCAGGTAGTACGCTCATACGATGTCGCCGTTTGATCAATATTGCCAGTGGTTAAACGCTGAGTACTTTCCGAAGTTTGTGTGGTTTGACTAACATTGGGCATATACACCAGCCCCAAGCTCAGTCGATATGATCCGGTTTTGTCATTTTGATAGGTAAGCTGATAGCCATGTAGCCCAGCATAGTCTTTGACTATCGTAGCCATTTGCTCCGTATTAGCATCTCGTACCAATAAAACACTTTTACACCCAGCCAGTAATAATACGGTAAAAATAATGAGTATTGTTTTCAACTTATAAATCATTTTAGACCTCATATCTTAATTATATCACGCGATATTCTTTATTTGGCATACATAACCTTCAATTGCTCTAAGCTTGGAAATTCCGTATAGTATTCGCCCTGTGGACCAACAAAGCCAGTGCCAGAACGTTTCAAGACAACTGCGCTGTAGCCATTTTTAGAGTTTGGTATATTTATAGTAAACGCATTTGTAGAATTACTATCCGCAGCCGTGGATTGCACTCCGGAAACACTCTGTATGGTAGTCGGGCTTTGGACAACTAGATCATTTTGCACAACAATCGTGCGAGGCTGTGGTACAACCTGATAGCCATTAGGCGTGTACATATAGGTAATACCATTCACAATATAGTAGGTAACCCCATCAATAATAACCGGCTGATAACCAGCTGGCAAGGCCGGCACAACCGCACCGACCGGCGCGGCAACAACTACGTAACGTTGCGCATCGCGGCGATAATATTCTCCCTGCCAATAATAGTATTGAGTTCCAGCGATAAGTAACGTGGCAGCCGCAAAAGGCAAAGCATTTATATAAACCCCCTGTGGCCGGAAATGCACAGGACGAGGGCGGCCCCAAGCATACGCAAATGTAAATTGAGCAAATAAAAACAAACACAAACTAAGCACTACAAATCTTTTTCTATTATTCATATTAAATACTCCTTTTCTCTATAAGGTTATACCAACAGAAGCGTAAAAAGTTCCTTAAACCATAGATTTACTCATTAAAAGCATATAAGTGATCATTTTTATACAAAATACATCGATATTTTCTGTTCTTTCTTGGCATATTACTTCCTGTATTCAATACAAGAGGTAATAATTATGATTTCCGGAATAAGTAATCAAACCCTAGAACGATACATAATGGCCACACGCAAAGCTGCACCCAAGCAACAAAATAAAGTTATGTTTGACGCCATTA
>JFJP01005615.1_pt1 | contig 15320 bp, 11 predicted proteins | sample 431651 | NCBI WGS metagenome assembly JFJP01 (sample SAMN02602958, study PRJNA72255) | Microbial mat metagenome, whole genome shotgun sequencing project. | biome: fresh water; feature: sink hole; material: water; isolation source: purple microbial (photo- and chemosynthetic) mats found in... | reverse complement strand
ATCACAACCAGCTTGCTCACTGCCGTTGGGGCGGCAAAAGGCATGCCGACGCCAAACAGCGCAGCCACATCTGAGGCCGTTGCCGCAATCGTCGTCAGACTGCTGCCGGCGCCAGACACCCAAACACCATTGTTTGCCACCAAAGTCACAGAGCCGTTGGCCAAGGGGGTGGCGGCGGCACTGCTGGCCAACACTGCCGTCAGCTTGGATACATCCACCGACTTGTTCAACAGCTTTGAAAAGTCCAGAGAGTCCTTGCCGTTGCCAAAATCGGTGATTGTGGCAAGCGCCGTCCCCGCCGTGTAAACCGGGCTGGCAGCCAGCACAAACTTGTCATCGCCCAAGCCGCCGGTCATCACGTCCTGGCCATCGGTGGCGGTGAATGTATCGACACCGTCACCACCAATCAGCGAATCATCACCCGTACCGCCCATTGCGGTCGATCCGGCCGCCGATGCGCGAAACACATTGCCCTGTGCATTGCTGCCAGTGAAAGTGATCTTGCCCTTGCCGCTGGCGTCCTGTGCATCCAGTGTCGTCACAGACCCTACCAGGCCGTTTGAAAAACTCACCACCGAGCCTGACAAGCCCTCATCCAGGCTATAAAACACTTTGAAAGAGCTGCTACCCCCCAGTTTGAACGATGGCTTGCTCAAATCCCACACCAGATCTGCCGCCAACTCACTGCTCAGGGTCAGCGCATCGTCGGTCAATGTCAAGGCCGTATAGCCACCGGTGGCTGACAGACCGCCAGCGCTCAAAGCCTCAATAATGCGTCCGGCCGTCGTCGTGCTGGCATTTAGCAGTTCGATCGCGTTGGCCTCGCGTCCGGCACCTGCCAAATACAGCAAAGCCGTTTCGATCTGACTCTCTGGCACCATGGGCATATTGGAGATGCCCGACGCATGGGCCAGCAAAGCTCCACGGCTGTAACTGCCGGCATCCAGGTCAGCGGCAATTCTGGCCTCCAGGGCTGAATCGGGCGTCCCTTGAATCCTCATGACAAGCACCTGCGCAAACTCCAACGACGTCACCAGGCCATCGGTGCTCAACGGTAACCCAGGTATTGTTAACACATGTTCAGCAACATATTGCATCGTTGTGCCGTTGCGCAGCATCGGCATCACCGCGTTAAAGCTGCCTGCATCGGGTGCCTGGCCCACAGCCAGGAAAAACAGGCGGGCAAGATCATCAGCCGGACTCTGCGCAAAGGAAGGTGAACTGTAGATCGACATCAGCGTTTGCCCAAGCGTCGTGGCACCCGAATCCACTCGCAGTGCTTGTGCTGTCAAAAAAGCCTCATCGGGTTGCACCAATGTCAGCATCTGATAAAAGCCGCTGATCGTCGTTTTGGTAGGGATTTTGGTAGTGGTAGCCATGCGACAGATTCTAGGAGTCGCGGCGCATCGCTTGGCCGAGAAACAAGCCAATGAACACCCGCCAAATCTCTGCACAAGTCGTGTTCAGGGTGATGTGTGACAATCATGCGTTTATCGGTATTCTTAAAGAAAATGGAGCAGGTACTCATTCCCTTGCATGCTGTTGAAGGCATTCCAGCATGTTCTGTGCTGGTTTTCAGCGCCCATGCAGACGACGAGATTTTCGGCTGTGGTGGCGCGTTGATCCGGCATGCGAACGCGAAGACCCCCATTTCTGTGGTGGTCGTGACCGATGGAGCCTATGGTGCCGAAGGCACGCAGCGGAGCCAGCTAATGGCTTTGCGCGCCGCCGAAAGTCGGGCAGCAGCGCAGCTAGTGGGAATTAGCGCGCTTGAATTCTGGCAGTTTCGAGACCGCGAGCTTGAGTATGGCGATGCGCTGGTCAGTCGTGTGATCGAAGCGATCCGATCCCACGCACCTGATCTTGTGTATGCACCATCATTGCACGAGGTTCACCCCGACCATTGTGCGCTGTCAATGGCTGTCGTTGAGGCGGTCCGGCGAATCGGTATGAGCATCCGGTTGGCGCTGTATGAAGTGGGTGCACCGCTGCGCCCCAACCTGCTCGTCGATATCAGCACTGTTCGCGAGCAAAAGCGGGCGGCTATGTTGTGCTTTGCCTCGCAGACTGACGCCCGTCCCTATCCGGATTTGATCGAAGCGCTCAATCGCTACCGATCCTATACCTTGCCCAGCGGCGTCACGGCCGCAGAAGCCTTTGAGTTAGTGACCAGCCAGGACATCGAGCACGATCGACTTGCGCTTTTTGCATCCGAGTATGACAGGCGTCACGCCCTTCATGTGCCGGCGCTTGGGCGGCAAGACCTGCCGTTGGTGAGTGTCATCATCAGAAGCATGAGCAGACCTTCTTTGACAGATGCGTTGAACTCCATTGCCCGACAGACCTATCCAAATATCGAGGTTGTCATTGTTGATGCCAGGGGTTTGGCGCATCCGCCGCTTGGACAATGGTGTGGGCGCTACCCCTTGCGACTGATTGGCCTGGAACTGGCGCTACAGCGTGGACAGGCGGCAAACCAAGGTCTGGATGCGGCCAGCGGCGAACTATTGATTTTTCTCGATGATGATGACTGGTTTTTGCCACACCATATCGCCAACCTAAAAACAGAGCTGGACAGATTTCCGGCAGCAATCGCCGCTTACTCATCGGTCATTGGAGTCAACCAGCATGGGGCGGAGGTTCGGCGTTTCGACGAAAGTTTTGACGCGGTGCAACTCTGTATCGACAACTACATGCCAATCCACGCGGTATTGTTTCGACGCAAGGCATTGATGGCTGGCGTGCGATTCGACGAGACACTTGACCTCTGCGAAGACTGGGACTTCTGGCTACAGGTCTCTCAGCAGGGTGATTTTCGGCATCTGTCTGACGTCGGGGCTGTTTACCGTCTGGAAAATAGCGATGGCTCAGGTGTCTGGGGTGACCCCGCGCGCACCCGTGACGCCATGCTCAAGATATACAGCAAATGGATACCCGCCTGGTCTGACAAAACAAGATGGTCTATTTTCGAATACGCGCGCTACAAACGTCTGTATGGTGTGTTGCATCAAACGCAACAGCAACAAATCACGGATTGCAATGCCCAGCTTGCTGATCGCGATGCCCAGCTTGCTGATCGCGATGCCCAGCTTGCTGATCGCGATGCTCAGCTTGCTGCGCACCAAGCCAGACTTCAGGCAGTATTTTCGTCCTCTAGCTGGCGCATGACACGGCCGATCCGGTGGTTGAAAGAAAAGCTTGTTGGTTCGCGCACGGCAAAGCAGACCCGATAATCTGCCTCGGTCGTCATGCAAAAGCAAACTACACATCTCTACGAATATTCGGTTGACCCAGACTCCACGAGTGCTGGGGCGCATGTTGTCCACTTCGTGGGGGCGGAAAAGCGCGTGCTTGAAATCGGTTGTGGTCCGGGGTCAATTACCCGTATCCTTGCCGGCAATCGGCGCTGCACTGTGACCGGCATGGAGCTTGATCCCGACGCCATCGAAAAAGTCAAGCCCTTTTGTGATGCGGTCATTCGTGCGGATCTGAACGACCCGCAGTGGCCTGCTCTTTTGGCGGGGCGGGCACCATTCGATGTGGTGGTCGCGGCCGATGTGCTTGAGCACCTCTACGATCCGTGGGAAACCTTAAAACGAATGGCTACCCTGATTCGGCCGGACGGTCATCTTGTGCTGTCGCTGCCTCACGTCGGGCATGCTGCCGTCATGTCCTGCCTGATCAACAGCAATTTTCAGTACCGTGACTGGGGGCTTCTCGACAAAACCCATATTCGTTTTTTTGGGCTCAGGAATATCGAAGAATTGTTTGCGCAAGCCCAGCTCAAAATCACCGATTACCGGTACGTTGTCAAGCTACCTGAAGAGACCGAATTTGCCGCACACTGGGCCAGTTTGCCGCTTGAACTACAGCGTGCCCTGCGTGGTTTGGGGCACACCAGCATTTACCAGGTGGTCGTCAAAGCCGTCCCATTGCAGCGCCCGGGAACTGCGCTGAATTTGTCCGGGCTTGATTCAGCCACAACCGAGCGCGGGGCACGACGCAGCGCAACCTCATTAAAAAATCGCGTTCGCGCCACCCTTTCACACCGGCTGAACCGACGCGCCAAAGACAAAATTCGCATTTTGTTGCAGTGGTTCAAAGTCAAGCTATAGCAAGTCGGGGCGTTTTCGGGTGGACCCATGACAGAAAAAGAAATGACCTCAGAACCAGGATCCGGGCATCAACCAGTCCCGAAGCTTATCGCGTTTTACTTGACGCAGTTCCACCCAACCCCAGAAAACGACCTGTGGTGGGGCAAGGGGTTTACCGAGTGGACCAACGTCACCAAGGCTTCTCCCCTGTATGAAAACCATTACCAGCCGCACCTTCCGGCGGACTTTGGGTTTTATGACCTGCGCGTTCGTGCGACGCGACATGATCAGATCCGGCTGGCCAAAGAATACGGCATTGACGGATTCTGCTACCACTACTACTGGTTTTCCGGCAAACGTATCCTCAATCTGCCGCTAGACGACATGTTATCTGACCCAGAAAGCGACATGCCCTTTTGTCTGTGCTGGGCCAATGAAAACTGGACCCGACGGTGGGATGCTGCTGACCATGAAATCCTGATAGCCCAACAATACCTGGCTGAAGACGACATCAACTTCATCCAGTCATTGATGCCATTTTTTCAGGATGCCCGCTACATCAAGCTAGACAGTCGTCCGTTTCTGATCGTCTATCGACCGCAGCACCTTCCGGATGTCCGCAAGACCATTCACATATGGCGTGAATACTGCCGAACCGCAGGCATCGGTGAAATACACCTTTGTGCGGCGCTCACACATGGAAACGAAGACTACAGCCGGTTTGGGTTTGACAGCGGTATCGAGTTTCCGCCGCACAATCTGAAAACCGGAAATATCAATCAGAACATCAGTTTCTTTCACGGATTTCAGGGCAATGTCATGCAGTACGGCAGCCTGGCGCAGTCATACATAGACCGATCCTATACATCCACCCGGGTTTTCAAGACCGTGTTTCCCTCCTGGGACAACACCGCCAGGACCGGACAGCGCGCGCTCGTCGTTCTCAACGGCACACCTGAAAACTACGAGTTTTGGCTGTCTGCGACGATCGACCGGCTCAAAGCCACAGATCATGGGGCATCTGCCATGGTTTTCATCAACGCCTGGAACGAATGGGCCGAAGGTTGTCATCTCGAGCCTGATCGCAGGTTTGGCCATGCGTTTCTCCAAGCCACGCTCAATGCCAAAAACGGTATCCGAAAATTCGCTGGCTTCTCTGCCACTGATCTTCCGCACCCTGAAGAGTTTCCACACAAAACCTTCTGGAAAGACATTCACGATGTAGTGCGCTACCACGCAATGCTGCGCTCAGGTCAGTTAAAGATGACCATCAACCGAAGGCCTTGGCTTCGTAACCTGATTCTTCCTTTGGTCAGACTGTTGAGGAAATTCCGTGCCTGATTGTTGGCGAACAAAATCTCTTCCAGAAAAGTTTTTTGCTATAAAAATCTGATGCGCCGCAATTACGAGTTGTACATACAGTGGCTACGCAGGGACATCAGCCTACGATACGCCGGTTCACTGCTGGGTCCACTATGGTTAATAGTGCAACCAATTTTGTACATTCTTGTTTTTACAATCGTATTCCATCGTTTTTTTAATATGCGCTGGCCGGTTGGCGACGGATCCATGACGGATTACGGGCTCCAGGTATTTGTGGGGCTTGCCATCCATACCTGTTGTGCCGAGATATTGAACCGTACTCCCGCAGTCATCCAGTCGCATCCCTACCTTGTCACAAAGGTCAAGTTTCCACTTGCGGTGCTACCCATGGTTACTGTGGGAACCGCCTTTATCCAGTTGTCAATATCCTTGCTCATGATTGCGCCATGGGTTTTAGTTCGTGGCTTCGGTTTTTATGTGCTATTTTTGCCTGTGGCAATCATTCCAATATTTATTCTATGTGTGGGAATGGGGTGGTTTTTGTCTGCGCTAGGCGTCTATCTAAGGGATGTGGCAAGTTTCATGCCCTCGATCACCAGTTTCCTCATGTTTTTGACCCCCATATTTTATCCGGCTGATATTGTCCCCGCCGCATTCGCCTGGATGATCGAACTCAATCCACTGGCATGGGCCATTGAATCCGTTCGAGGCCTGATTTTCGAAGGACAGGACATCGCCTGGGCCGCATGGATTGGACACGCCGCGTTTGCCTTGCTGTTTTCAATGGCAGCACTTGCATTTTTCAGGCGCGTGCAGCCAGGGTTTGCTGATGTCCTCTGACTCCAATTCACTGCTGGTCATGCAACAAGCGGCCAAGTCTTATCCGGTGGCACGCAAACCACTGCAGCACCTGTGGTCACAACTAACCCGAACCGGATCAACACAAAGTTTGATGCACGCGCTCTATCCGGTCGATCTGGAGATTCGTCAAGGTGAATCTGTCGGCGTCGTCGGCCTGAACGGCGCCGGCAAATCAACTCTACTGCAAATGGCCGCGGGTGTTGTCACGCCCAGTGCCGGGCAGGTCCACATCCAGGGCCGGGTTGCTGCGCTGCTGGAACTCGGCTCCGGCTTCAACCCTGAGGCGTCGGGCCGACAAAACATTTTTCTCTATGCCTCTACCCTGGGCCTCGCCCGCGAGGCCATCGACGCCCGGCTGCAAGACATCGTCGCCTTCAGCGGGCTTGAGGCATCGCTGGACGCACCCGTCAAAACCTACTCCACAGGCATGCAGGTGCGGCTGGCTTTCTCGGTGGCCACCAGCGTTGACCCCGATGTCCTAATTGTTGACGAGGCCTTGTCGGTCGGCGATGGTATTTTTGCCAAACGCTCGTTTGACCGCATCATGGCCCTGCGAGACAAAGGCACAGCCCTGCTGCTGTGCTCCCATGCGCTGTTCCACATCGACCAGTTCTGCCAGCGCACACTCTGGATTCACCACGGCAAGGTCAAGGCATCCGGCCCCACCAAACAAGTGTTGCTGCAATACCAGGACTTTATTGATGCCCAAGGCATCACGATCGAGCCACCCAAAGCCTACCAGGCCGCAGCGCCCGCCGCCGACCTCGCCCGCATGTTGAGCGCCCGGGTCAGCCTGGACGGACAAACCGGCGCCGAGCAAAGCGGGCTGGCGCACAGCAGCACCCTGGTGGTAGAGATCGACTACCAAAACAGCGCCAGCGAGCCCCAGCCACGCGCTGCCGTGGTCATCTCCTCAGACAGCGGGCGCATCATCGGCACCAGCATTTCTCCAGAAGGGCAGGGTGACCCCACCGCCACACTCGCGCATCAGGTTTTCAGATTCGTTATGCCCGCGCTGGCCCTCAACAGCGGCCGCTACCGCGTCGGGGCTTACCTCATGTGCCACCAGGCCCGCTACGTTTATGACTGGAACGACCCTCATACACATATTAATATGACCCACGGCGGCGTGCACCAGGGACCCTGGCTGCTGCCGGGCCAATGGAGCACCCCGGCATGACGGCCGTTCCGTACAGCATCCGGCCCATATGCGGCGACCCCGCCGAAACCGCAGCGGCTGTCCAGCTCTTTCGCACCGTCTTTGGTCACGCAACCACCACCGACCAGTGGCACTGGAAATACCAGCTTGCCCCCGGCGGCATCGTGTTAAGCCACGCTGCCTACGACGCCGTCACCGGCGCCATGGTCGGCCACGTTGGCGCCCTGGCCCTGCCCGGCCTGCACCAGGGTCAGGCCGTCCACATGGTTCAGTTCACTGACGTCATGGTTCACCCGCAAGCGCGCTCCGACATGGGTGCAAACAACCTGTATCGACGCCTGATGGACAGCACTTTGCACGCCATGCACAGCCGTGGCACCACTGCCTGCCAGTTTTATGCTTATGGATTTCCGGGCAAAGCCCCAGCCCACCTCGGTGCCCGAATGGGCTTTTACAAACTGCTGGGCTACTGCCAGCAGCAAAGCCACGGCCACACACCACGTCGCCAGTTGTGGCCAACGCTCGTGCCCTGGGACATTGTGCGCATCAGCGACGCCAGCCAAATCCCGCCTGACCTGCTGCGCCGCGCACAACAAGACATCCCGGGCCCCCACCTCATCAAAGACCCGGGTTACATTCACTGGCGATACTTGGCCTGCCCTGACCGTGCCTACCAACTCTGGCTGGCCGGGCCGCGCTGGGGCAGGGCGGAGGCCTGGTTGGTCACCCGTGACACCCCATCGCCGCACCTGATCGACTTGCAACTGGCCGCTCCCCACCGAACTGAAAAAGCCATGTCCTGCCTGGTCAACGCGCTGGTCCGGCGCAGCGGCATCCCGCAATGGACCGCTTGGCCAACCACACCTGGGCCAACCCACAGCGCCACATCTCTCATGGCCGTTGCAATTGGCTTGCCCCGTCACTCTGAGGCACCACCCGTGCCCGCCTTTCAGCCTGGCGACACCGACGTTTACTGACCCATCCAGCGCCGACCCCACCGGCGGGCTGGGTCCTCCACCCAGTGGTACATCGCCCATGCTGACAAGCCCGTCAGCAGCAAGCCCAACGTCATCACCCAGCCCACCGGCAGCACCTGCCGGCTGTTGAGCCACGTCAACAACCCCAGCCAGGCCATGTGCAGCAAATAAGTGCCATAGCTCAGCCGGCCAGCCCACACCCCCGCGTCAAAGCCCCAGCCCGGGCGTGGCGCCCAGCGCGCCGACCCCACCAACATAAAGGCAAAGCCCGCTGCCACGCAAAACCCCAACTGCCCATTAAACCAGCCCGCGCGGCCCGGCAGCCCCTCAATCCACAGGTACAGCGTCGTCGCCCCCAGACAAACCGAGGCGCCCAACACCACCCAACCCGCCCGCCAAGGCGCATCATCAGCCTGCACCCGCTGCCATGCCCACACGCCCAAAAAAAACTCAATCAGCATCCCCGGCACATGGTGCAAGGCCAAATAAGCCCAATTTTGGGTCGTACCATCCACCACCGGCAGCAAAGCCAGCCGCAACGCCACCGCGCCGGCAAACAGCAGCGGCCAAAACAGCCACTGGGCCCGGCCCACCAGCCATGCAAACACCGGAATCAGCGCATAAAACTGAACCTCTGCCGGCAAACTCCAAAACGGCGGGTTGTAATAAAACGCCATCTCGCGCGACTGCAAGTGCACCATCAGCACATGCTCAGGCAAATAAAGCAACGAACGGCCCTGCAGCCAGGCCAGCACCGCATACAGCGCCAAAGCCACAAGATAAGCCGGGTAAATGCGCAACACCCGGCGCAATGCATACCCCGCCAGCCTAATTTGCACCTGCCCCAACACATACGGCGCAAACACAAACCCGCTCACCACAAAAAAAATATCCACCCCGGTGAATGCAAACAAGCCAAAGCCACCCTGCACCTGCAGCGGCGCCGCCCAATGCGCCCACACCACCAGCAACGCCGCCACACCGCGCCACGCCTCCACCGACCAAAACGCCATCACAGCCCCGCCCCTTCCTTGGGCCGGCCAGACAGCCAGTCCCCCAGCGCCGCCGCATTGGCCACCCGCCAGCCCTCACCCTCGCGGCACACCACGCCATCAGCCACCAGACGCTGAAACACTCGCGTCACCGACTCGCGGGTCGTATTCAACTGCCACGCCAACTCGGCGTGGGTAGGCACCTTCAGGGCACCGTCGCCCGCCATTTGCCAGTTCACCCAGGCTGCCACCCGCGTCCCCACCGGATGCATTGAGCGCACCTTTTGCCAGCCCTGCGCATCGCACACCTGCTGCGCCAAAACCCGTGCCGCCTTCATCGCCAACGCCGGATGCTCCAGCACAACCCGTGCCGACCGTTCGGGCAGCAGCGCCACCGCCGTACCCGTGGTGCCAGCCATCCACGTCAGCGGCAAGGCCCGGCTGGCCAGCAACTCGGCCATGCCAAAAACCTCATTCACGCCCATCGTCAGCATAGCCACCTCGCGGCCATCGGCCGTGGTATCCACCGCCTGAATCGTTCCGCTCAACACCACGCCCAGGCCGGCAAACCCGGCGCCGGCGCCCAAAACCTCCCGGCGCCGCAGGTTGCGCAGCGACATCTCGCTGGCAGCCAACTGCACCACCTCGACCGGTACATCCTGAAAAAAAGCACATCCATGAATAGCTGCAAGCGCGACTGGCATAGAAAAAGAGTCTAGCCCCTGGCGGGGTCCGGCAGAAAAAGACGAACGCAATTAAAGCACCTGCTGTGACAACCGACACATCGGGCCGCAGTCACCCAAGACAAAAGCCGCCCGCAAAACCTAAAATCCACAGCCCGGGCAAACCCTTGCCCCAAACCACCCAACCGGAATCTCTGCATTTCCGCAACTACACAAGGCCAAGCCATGTTCGTACAACACCCACTATTGCGCCGGGCGCTGACGCTCGGCGTGGCGACCTGTCTGCTTAGCGGCCTCGTTGCGGCCACAGCGGTGCAGGCTGCACCCGTCACGGCCCCGCTGGCAGATGCTGCAGCGCCTTCTGACGCCTACACGGCCATCGCCAAAGTCACTCTGGTCGTGGGTGACGCCCAGCGCGTGCAGCCCAACGGCCAGCGCCAGCCGCTGCAAATGGGCGCCCAACTGGCCGAGCAAGACCGCATCATCACCGGCAAAGACGCCCTCGTCATGCTGGTTTTTTCAGACTCCGGGCGTGTTGCCATCCGCCCTGACACCGAGCTCATCATCCGTCACTACCGCATCGACCCCTCCGGGGCCGACACCCGGCTCGACCTCGAACTCCTGCGTGGCACCATCCGCCAGATATCCGGCCAGGCCGCCAAACTGCAGCCCGAGCGCTACCGCTTGAACACCCCCATCGCCGCCATCGGCGTGCGCGGCACCGACTTTCTGGCGCGCGTCGAACAAGACCAAATCCAAACCTACGTCCACGAAGGCAGTATCGTCGTGCTGCCGCCCCTGTCAGAGTGCGGCGCCCACCGCGCAGCCTGCCTCATCTGGGCCGCCGTCAATGCCAGCGACGCCGGTCAATATGTAGCCGTCAGAGGCAACGGCCAAGTCACACGCAGCAGCGCCAGCCCGGAAGACGTCAGCCGCCTGTTTGGCATCCGCATTGCTGCGGCCCGCGAGGCCACACCCGCAACCCAGCAGCCCCAGACAGCCTCGACCGACCCACGCCTGCAAGGCGCCGCCGGCCTGCGGCCCGACGGGCAAGACCTGCACCCCATCGTCGTGCCCACAGCGACGGCCCCCGCCACACCGGCCGACCCGCCAGCGCAACTCGTCTGGGGGCGCTTTGCAGACCCCACCCAACTGCCGTTCACCCTGCCCGTGTCATACCAGCAAGCCTCAGCCGGGCGCCATGTCACCGTTGGGCAAATCAGCCAATACGCCTTGTGGCGCGACAACCCCGGTGGCCAGCTCGACACCAGCCTGCGTGGCCAGGCCGAGTTTGCCCTCAAGCAGTCAGAAGCCTACTACACCCTTGATGGCCTTAGCCTTCCAGTGCATGTCAGCAATGCGACACTTGCTATCAACTTTGATAAATCGACCTTTGCCACCCAGCTCGGGCTGTCGGGCGCCGGTGTGCCTGCCACTAGCCTGCAAGTGGGCGGGCGCATGAACGACGAAGGCATCTTTACCGGCAGCAATGCTCAGGGCCAGCGCGTGGCAGGTGCCCTGAGCCGCAGCGCCACCGAGGCCGCCTACTTTTTCACCGCTGCGGGAGCTGGCGCGGCTCAATACGAAGGCATCACCACCTGGCGTGGCAAATGACCTCAGAGCGCAACGGCCAGCGCCTGGCACAACACTGGCAATGGCTGATCTGGCTGCCCGGGGCCCTGCTGGCCCTGGTGCTCACCTGGGCTAACACCCTGCAAAGCCTCGACAGCCGGCTGCACGACGCTGTGCTGCGAGTGCAACCGGCCAGCCCGCCCGCGCCCGGCATCACCCTCATCGACATCGACGAAGCCAGCCTGGCCACCCTGGGGCCATGGCCATGGCCGCGTCCGCTGCTGGCCAAAGTGATGCAAAACCTGCGCGAACAAGGAGCCACCCTGCAAGCCTGGGACATCGCCCTCACCGACGCCCACACCGGCGACGTCGCCATTCAGGCCCAGCTTGCCCGCGGCGACATCGTCATCGGCCAGATTCCGGTGCTCGACCCCGAAGTGCACACTCCGCCGCAAGAAGGCCGGCTGCACGCCACGCCGGCCGGCCAGGCTCCCCCCCTGTGCAGCCAGCACCCACCCCTGCGCGGCTGGCTGGGTGTGTCGGCCCAACTCAGCCCGCCGCACGTTGGCCACCTGGCCGCCACCCCCGACCCCGGCGGCCAACTGCGGCACCTGCCGGCCGTCATTTGCCACAGCCAGAGCGCCTACCCACAGCTCGCGCTGGCTGCCGCGCAGGCGGCCTACCCCGATGAACCCTGGCGCCTGAGCCCCAACTGGCAACCCTGGCTGAGCCGCTACCGCCTGCAACGCGGGCCATGGCAATTTGCCCTTGACAGCCGCGGCCAGATCCCCTTGCCCTTTGCACGGCCGCACAATGCCTGGCCAGCCATCAGCGTGCAGCACCTGTTCAACCCGCCCAGCCAGCCACTCAGCATCCGGGGCCACACCGTCATCATCGGTGCCACCGCGCTGGGCCTGGGTGATGTGGTCAGCACCCCCTACCACCCCAACGCGCCCGGCGTCAGCATCCATGCCGATCTGCTTTCTGCGGCCAGGGCGCCCCAGCCCTGGCCGGGTGTGCCCTGGGGTGCGCCGCTGTTGTCGGCCATCATGGCACTCCTCTTTGGGGCCTGGTTGTTCAAAGTGCGTCCCCTCACCTCTCCGCGCACCATTGCCGGTGTCACGGTGCTGGCAGCCGCCTTGCCGCTGCTCACCCTGCTGCTGGCTTGGCCTGCTGGCGTGCGCCTGCCCGCAATGCCAGCCGTGGTGGCCCTGGCCGTCCAAGGTGTTCTGGCCTTGCTCTGGCAAGCCTGGAGCCTGCGCACCGAATCGCAGCGCCTGGCGCAGCACCTGCAAAGCTTCATGCCGGTGGCGTTGGCGCGCCAGATCGTGCAACACAACCCCTCTGGCGACAGCCTGGGCCACACCAGCCAGGGCCTGGTGTTGGCCCTGCGCATCGACGGCCTGAAACGCTGGGTGGCCAGCGTGGACGCGCTGCACGCACTGGGCCTGACCCATGCTATCCATGCCAGCGCCCAGACTGTGGTTGCGCGCCATGGCGGGCGGGTCGAACACGTCATGGGCGACACCCTGCTGCTGGCCTGGCCCGGGCAACACCCTGACACGGCGCCCAGCGATGACCCAGGGGTCATCCAAAACGTGATCCGCAGCACCGACCAAATCTTGCACAACCTGTCGCCGGTGCTGGCCAGCAACGAAACCCTGACCCACCCGCTCAGCCTGCAAATGGCCATTGACAGCGGTGGCTACCTGGTCGGCATTGTGGGCAACGCAGACAGCCGGCGCAGCGTGATGCTGGGCAGCGCCCCCACCCGCACCCTGGCCATGCTAGACCTGTGTGCCGAGCTGGCCAGCCCCGTGGTCTTCAGCGAAGCCGCGTTGCCCCTGCAGCCCTGCGCCCGCCTGCACAGCCTGGGGCATTTTTTGCTGCCCGAACAAAGCCGCCCCATGTGCCTTTACCGTCTGGCTGAAGCCGCCCCTGCCGCATGAGCCAGGGCCACCCCCGCCGCGCAGCTGCGCTGGCTCTGGGCATGGCACTGCTGCTGCCCCTGCGCGCCTTGGCCCAGCCACCCGCCAACCCAGACCCGTCTGCCCAGCAAGCCAGCCAGGCCTTTGCGCAAGCACTGCAGGCTCTGGCCAATGCGCAGTGGCAAGAGGCAGAAATTTTGCTTGAACGCACCTTGCTGCTGCAACCCGAGCACGCCCAGGCCATGCTCGAGATGGCCCAACTGCTGGCCCAGCAGGGCCGCCCGGAAGGCGCGCAAGCCTTTGTCCAGATGCTGCTGCAAGACGCACGCACCCCGGCGCCGCATCGCCAGCGTCTGCAACAACTTGCGCAGCAGCTCGCCACACCGCCCGCCCCAGCCCAGCCCGAGCCCGCCGCGGCGCATTGGGCTGTTGAGCTGGCCGCTGGGTACAGCAGCAACCCCCTGGCCACCAGCGACTTGAGCGAAATCACCCTGACCCCCAGCAGCGGCCCGGTCAATCTGCGCCTGAACACCCAGCCGCAAAGCGCCAGCCACAGCGCGCTGGCGCTGCAGTGGCAATCTGGCAACGGCCACCTGGCGGCACTGCAGGTGCAGCGGCTGGTGCTGCAGGCCGCGCGCACCGGTCGGCGCCTGCTGCTGCAGGCGCCGCTGCCCTTGGCACAGAGCTACTGGCAAATCCTCAGTCAAACCCAGCTCGACGGCGCCATCCGGCACCAACTTAGCGTGGGCACCCAGCGCCCGCTGTGGGACTTGCAACTCGGCTGGTACCAAGAGCCCACTGCCGGGCGCAGCGGTCTGCACCTGCGCAGCCGCTACACACTGCACCACAGCGCGCGCTGGCTGCTGCAAACCGGGCTTGAGGCCGAAAGCAACCCTGCCGGCGCATCAGCCACCCCTGGCATGGTGCGGCTGCAAGCCAGCGCCAGCTACGCACCGGCCGCCCCCTGGCAACTGCAACTGCACTGGAGTCACCAGGCCGACACCAGCGGCTACAGCCCATTGCTAGCCAACGGCGCCCCACGGCGCATGCACACCGTGCAGGCCAACGCCCACTACCTGCTAAGTGCGCACTGGTCGCTCAGCGCCTATGCAGCACAGCGCCAAGGCAACATACCGCTATTTGACTGGGTCGATGCCGGCCTGCGTCTGAGCTGGGTCAACCGCTGGTAGGCCTGCACCTGGGCCGAATGTGCTGTAGTAGTGTGGTAAAAAAGCCAATATCTGTGCAGCCATGTGATGGTTGTCACCACAGCGCCGGTGAACCCGCACGAAACCCCCATTAGAATCCACCGACCAAACCCGCTTCGGGAGCGGTTTTTTTTAATTTAACGGAGTACCAGTTATGGCCATGACCCTCGCACAACAAACCGATGCCTATCGGTTTTTCTCGATTGCATTCGATGCCGCCCCTGGCGTCACCTACATGAACCAGATTGCTGACGCTTATGGCAATGGCTCCAGCACGCTGGAAGTCGTTGAAGCCTTTGTGAGCAAGACCCAGTTCACCAGCAAGTACCCCACATTCCTGACCAACGAGCAGTTTGCCGCCAGCATCATCGCCAACGTGGTGGGCACATCGGCCACCGAAGCAGCCAAAACCGCTGCAGCAGCAGACGTGGTTGCATCGCTGAACAGCGGCTCCAGCCGTGGCCTGGTGATCTACACCATCTTCAACAACCTGGCTAACAAGACAGCAACAGACCCGGATTGG
>JFJP01038875.1_pt1 | contig 15321 bp, 10 predicted proteins | sample 431651 | NCBI WGS metagenome assembly JFJP01 (sample SAMN02602958, study PRJNA72255) | Microbial mat metagenome, whole genome shotgun sequencing project. | biome: fresh water; feature: sink hole; material: water; isolation source: purple microbial (photo- and chemosynthetic) mats found in... | reverse complement strand
TCATTACGAAATGAAAATTCTAACAATTCAGATAAATTTCTAAAAAACAAGGAGGATTTATGACGAAGAAAAATGTCATTATTATTGGTGCCGCCGGGCGCGATTTCCACAATTTTAATACCTGCTACAGGGATAATGAGTATTATAATGTGGTTGCTTTTACTGCAGCACAGATACCCGATATCGATGGAAGAAAATATCCAAAAGAGCTTGCAGGCAAGCTTTATCCTGATGGGATTCCGATCTTTGCTGAGGAGAATCTTCCTGACCTGATTAAAAAATATAAGGTAAATGATTGTGTATTTTCATACTCCGATGTTACCTATCAGAAGGTAATGTCAGTGAGTGCAATAGTAAATGCTGCAGGAGCTAATTTTGTATTGCTCGGACCAGCTGATACAATGGTTAAAAGCACAAAACCTGTTATTGCAGTTGGTGCTGTAAGAACAGGATGCGGGAAGAGCCAGACATCAAGAAAAGTTATTGAACTGCTCATGGCGAAGGGCTTAAAGGTGGTCGCTGTTCGACACCCCATGCCCTATGGTGACCTGAATGCTCAGAAAGTCCAGCGTTTTGCAGTTGTCAAAGATCTGGAGAAGCATAAATGTACTGTTGAGGAGATGGAGGAATACGAACCTCATGTTGTAAGGGGAAATGTAATCTATGCCGGGGTTGATTATGAGGCTATTCTGAGGGCTGCTGAGAAAGACCCTTCCGGTTGCGATGTTGTATTATGGGATGGCGGAAATAATGACTTCCCGTTCTTTAAACCCGATCTTATGATAACAGTTGCTGATCCTCACCGTGCCGGACATGAATTGAAATATTACCCCGGGGAGGTAACTCTGCGAATTGCTGATGTTGTGGTAATAAACAAAATGGACAGTGCTGCTCCTGAAGCTATTCAGATCGTACGTGAGAGTATAGATAAGGTTAATCCAAAAGCAGTAGTTATTGATGGAGCATCACCTATTAAGGTAGATGACCCTTCACTTATAAGAGGAAAAAGAGTGCTCGTAGTGGAAGATGGACCTACTCTGACACACGGCGAAATGAAAATTGGTGCCGGTGTTGTTGCTGCCCGTAAATTCGGAGCAGCTGAGATGGTCGATCCTCGTCCGTATACAGTTGGCAGACTGAGCGATACTTTCGCACAGTATCCTAATATCGGAACACTTCTGCCTGCAATGGGATATGGGAAACAGCAGCTGAAAGACCTTGAGACAACAATAAACAATACAGATTGTGACAGTGTAATAATTGCTACGCCAATCGACCTTAACAGGATCATAAAAATTAAGAAGCCTAATACAAGGGTTTACTATGATCTTCAGGAGATTGGGGATCCTAATCTAACCGAGGTTCTTGATGAGTTCATCAAAAAGCATAAGCTGAAAGGTGGCAAAAAGTAAATAAAAAAAGGAGGTTTCGGCCTCCTTTTATATTTTATTTCAACCCCCCAACCCCCCAGATGGGGGGCTTTTGCTTCCATATTCAGCTAAGAATTCCCAAATGGGGAGTTTTTTGAATACTTTCCATATTAGAACCCCCCAAATGGGGGGCAGGGGGGTTAAAAATGCTTGTACTTCTCCACCCTTGCATCTTTAATCACTCCGTTCCAGTTTAATCCGAACCCGAAGTCGTAAACATTCCCTTCTGAGTCGGTATGGCAAGTCATATCATTAGGTACATCTTCCTTTTGTGCCTCAACGGTTTTCATGTCAGCAGGCATCTGTAACGGCAATAATCCGGTTGGCTCAGCAACGCCTGAGATAATATCGAGGATAGCCTGATCCTGAACTTCGAATGAGATGATAATAGCATTTGCTTCTTTTTCAAATTCACTGAAGATCATTGGTTTAGACACCGCAACAGAAACAATTACAGGTTTCCCTTTCATAGCTTTCCTTGCATCAAGAACCAGGTTAAGATCTGCCTCGTTAGAGGCTATAACAGACTTACCTTTATAAGTCCTGTTTGTGAATTTTTCAAGAGGGTCGCCGCCAGCAAGACTGGGATCGCGTGAATCATTTGCCTTATATGGTTTGTACTGCAGGCTAATTGGAACATAACCGGTTCCACCCTTTTTTACATCTTGTGGGTCATATCCTGTTCCTGCATTTGGACTTCTTATTACAACTAGGGCGAAATCAGCTTCTGCAGGATTATCAGTTACATTATAGTATTTCTTAACAATCTCAATATTAATTGGGTAATTCAAAGAGGCAGGTGTTGCTTCCCCGAACATACTTCTTCCTGCAGCAGTAAGTCTCTTTGGAATATAAACAGTTTTCTGTTTTGCCAGGGGCAGGGCTTTAGCCTGATTTTTGACCATTACAACTGACTTTAACTGGGCATCATAACCATCTTTCATGAAGCCCTCATTTCCAACAACACTTTTTGTTTCTTCCACATTAAGATATGGATTCTCAAAAAGTCCTACCCTGAGAATATTTTTAAGCAGACGAACAGCTGATTGCTCCATTCGGGCCCTCATGATCTGCTCTCCATGTTCTTTTACACCCATTTGATATGCTTCAATTACTGGTCCTGCATCGTTGTTGCCGCCAAACTGGTCAACACCTGCCATGATGATTTTATAATGCCTCTCAGCAACAGTAAGTGTTTCGGCACCCCATGGTGTGGTTCCAAAACCATCGATGGCTGTTACATCTTTTGTTACACCCCAGTCGGTACAAACAACGCCATCAAAGTTATACTTGCCTCTCAGCATGTCGTTGATGATAAACTTATTAAAACTGTTGCCGACATTTTCATTGTTTGTTTTATCTATATCTGTTGATATAGTATAATAAGGCATAACTGCTGAAGCCATCTTAGTCTCTCCTTCAAGCTTAAATGCCCCTTCCGTAAAAGGGATAAGATGATCAGAAAGGTTGTTCCCCGGGTAAACAGCATATTTCCCATAAGAGAAGTGAGCATCTCTGCCACCTTCTTCAGGTCCGCCGCCGGGCCAGTGTTTAACCATAGTATTTACGCTTGTATATCCCCATCCGCCTGAAATAACTTTCTCATTCAGGGATGTCTGAAATCCGTCAACATATGCACGGGCTAAATCAGCAGATAGTTGAGGACTTTCACCAAAAGTACCGCTTACCCTGCTCCAGCGGGGTTCAGTTGCAAGGTCAATTTGTGGTGAAAGAGCAGTTGAAATTCCAAGGGCACGGTATTCAATTGCTGCTACCTGTCCGAACCTTTTAACTGCTGCCTGATCGAATGTGGCTGCCATCCCTAGTGAACCCGGCCACATTGAGATTTGTCCGGCTGAGCCTATATTGTATTCAGCATCTGAAACTGAACGATGCCTGGGATCAGAGCTGTTATTTGCCGGAATCCCAAAGCCTATGCCTTCACATAGTGCCTGAACATTATTATTCCATATTGCAGCAACCTCCGGACTTTGGAAATTTGTTACAAGCACATGCCGTAAATTGTCGTTCGTAAGAAATTTTTTCTGCTGGTCACTTAAGTCGGAAGGATTTGCCCCGCTTTCAGCGAAAGGTTTTCCGTTGTAACTGCTCGCTCCGAATCTTGTTCCGCCTGCGGGTATAGCCTGATGTGCGCTGTAAAGCATCAGTCCGGCTATCTGTTCAATACTCAGTTTGGATGCAAGATCTTTTGCCCGGTCATCGGCGCTCATACGCCAGTCTTCATATACATCAAGCTTACCATCTTTATTAAGATCTTTGAAAGCCAAACCGCTTACTGTTAATAATTTAACACCTGAAGTGGTGTCGTATCCAAGGGTTTGTCCTCCCTCATTTGTTACAATTCTGAGTGATCCTGTTCCGGTTTCACTCCACTTCCTGCAGCTACTAAAAGTAAAAGCTACAATAATAGTTGCAATCAGAATAAAAGAGAATTTGAAGGTTTTCATATTTGGTTGTATTGGGTAGTCTATTATAATCTTTCTTTTAATTTTTTCCCGGCTTCTTCGAATCCTGGCTTATTGAGCAGTGCAAACATATTTGATTTATATGCTTCGACTCCCGGCTGGTCGAATGGATTGACATCCAGTATATAGCCGCTGACAGCACATGCAATTTCAAAGAAATACATTATCTGCCCCAGGTAGTATTCATTAAGCAAAGGAATAGTGATTGTTATAATAGGAACATTGCCATCGTTATGAGCGAGGGTTGTTCCAATTTCAGCATTATGATTGACTTCTGATAACCGTTTTCCAGCCAGGTAGTTAAGCTGATCTGAGTCATCTTTTTCCTGAGGAACTGTCAATTTCTTAGAAGGAGTTTTTACAGATAATATTGTCTCAAAAAGAATCCTTTGTCCGTCCTGTATATATTGTCCCATTGAATGCAGGTCGGTTGTAAGGTCAACAGAAGCAGGAAAGATTCCTTTTCCGTCTTTTCCTTCGCTCTCACCATATAATTGCTTCCACCATTCAGACATGAAGTGAAGTTTTGGTGTAAATCCAACCATTATCTCGATCGATTTTCCTGTCTGAAGAAGAAGATTTCTTGCTGAGGCATAAAGCAGAGCAGGATTTGATTCAGCATGTTTATTGTTTTTTGTTATCAGCTCCATTGATTTTGCACCGGCAACAAGTTTTCTGATGTCAAATCCGGCGAGTCCGATAGGAATTAGTCCGACAGGAGTAAGTACAGAATAGCGGCCGCCGATATTATCGGGAATTATAAAGGTTTCGTACCCGTTTGTTTCAGCAAGAGACCTGAGAGCTCCCTTTTTTGCATCAGTTATTGCAATTATTCTGAGCGATGCTTCCAGCTTCCCTATTTTCTTCTCGAGATGATCTTTAAGAATTCTGAAGGCTATGGCTGGTTCAGTGGTAGTTCCTGATTTTGAGATCACTACAATTGAATAGTTCCTTCCGTCAAGGATCTCGAGCAGATCGGCAAGGTAGTCTTCACAGATGTTCTGTCCTGCAAATATCACATCATGGTGTTTTGTTTTGACAAGAGGAGCGAAGCTGTGAGAGAGAGCTTCAATTACAGCTCTTGAACCCAGGTATGAACCGCCAATGCCAATAACTATAGTTGTGTCGGAAACTGATTTAAGATGCTTTACAGTTTTTTCAATTTTATCAAGCTGTGGCAAAATGTCATCAGGAAGGTTCAGCCACCCCAGAAAATCATTTCCCGGACCTGTACCGGCATTAAGTGTGTCGAGGTGCCTTACTGACAGTTGTGCCTGTGCAACAATCTCTTCCATTGAGATAAAGTTGGCGGTGTTCTTTAGATTGATGTTTATGTTTTCCATTGTTAAAATATTGTTGTTTTGTCCAGATTAAAATCTAATTCTTTAAAGTATGTGAATGCAAAGTTAAAAAAAAAGCCGTCGGTAGTAAACCGGCGGCCTGTTATAATGTGTGTTATATATATGGAGTAGAAATTACCTTTTTCTGATACTGCCTGCACTTGATGAGTGGGCATCGACAAATTTGGGGTTGCCCATGTAATTGATATCACCTGCACTCGAAGCTCTTGCTCTTATTCTTTCAGATACGTTGATATCGGCATTTCCTGCGCTCGATGCTGAGAGATCTGCCTCTTTCACAAGCAGGTCGTAAGCATTCAGGTCGCCTGCGCTGCTTAGATCCCCATTAAGTTTTTCGGCTTCACCTGTAAGCGTAATATCTCCTGAGCTGCTGATATCAAGATCAATTTCCCTGGCATAGACTTCAAGTTTAATATCGCCGGCACTGCTTGCTGAAAGTTCCAGTCTGTCAGTTTTTACCGGAGTCTGACCAACAACATCACCTGCACTTGTTGTTTTCACAGAATTAACCACTTTCATTGTTACATAGACTCTTTTTCTCTCTGCTTCCCTTATGTTTGCATCGGTATATACATTGAGGACACCTCCTCTAACTTCAGTAACAATATATTCATGAAGGTTCTCATCTGCTTCAACGGTCATAGATTCATTATCTCCCTGTTTCAGATAAACATCTATCCCTGAGCTTACCCTTACTCCTGTGAATGAGTCAGCTTTTCTTTCTTTCGTAATAACATCGCCATTGCCTCGTACAGTAGGCCTAAACTGTGCCTGGCTGCATGCTGCTATACTCAGGGCTGCTATTGCCAGTGTTAAAATTCTCAGACTTTTCATATTTCTTCTATTATTAATTTGAACTCTTTTCGAATAAAAGACAGGAAGAAATATGAATTGATGCATCGGGCAGTAAAAATTTACATAATCTTGCATTCTCGCCAGTTTTTTACCCCCCATCCCCCCAAGGGGGGCTTAAATCCAGATTATATTCGTAAAATTCTGATTAATAGCCCGTAGGGCTTACGGTATTGTAGATAAGGATTAACGATAAACCTTAATACCTCGTAGAGGTTTACGGATCAATGCCACTTGAAAATTTTCAATCCTATTGTGAAAAAAATAACACCAATTGAGGTAAGAATTATAATTGGCATAGCAACCTGGGGATAGCCTGCTCCCTCGTTGAAAATGCTTCTAACACCATCTGTCATCATTGTTAAAGGAAGATTCCTGATAACCCCCAGGCTCCAATCGGGGAAGTTCTGGTAGCTGAAGAATATTCCTGATAAAACCATCATCGGCATTACAACAAAATTGATGAGGCCGTTACCCACCTCTGTGTTGGAGGTATGTGATGAGATAAGAACAGCCAGGCCCGCGAATGCTATATTCCCTGCAATATACAGGAGAATGAGTGCTGTAATATCGCCCTGCACTGTCATATTAAAAGCAAAAAGTGCAAATATCAGGAGCACAGAAGATTCGATCAGGTTCATTATTATTCTGACTGTTATGAGAGCAATCAGGAAATGTGATTTTTTCATTGGAGTAGCAACCAGACGCCGTAGAAGTTTTTTTGATCTCTTCTCGATAATACCATAACTGATACCCCACATGCACGACATCATTACACCCATTGTAATAAGTCCGGGGACAAGAAAATCTATATATCTGGTTCCTGTGATAGTAAGAGGTCGTATCTCTGAATTTGTTTCTGTTTCAGATATTTCCCCATAACCTAACCTGCTTCTTATTTTCAGGTAGGTGAGTTCAGCATCTGAGTTCATCGGATCGAAGTGGTACTCAACTGAATCATTTTTACCTGACAGTAGTACATTAATAGTTCCTCTCTTGAGCAGCATCATTGCTTCATCCCATTTCATACTATAAAAGAGGAAGATCGAATTTCCCAGTTTTTTATCAGTGATAGTATATTTCCACTGCCACTCTCCCTGTTTTGCTTCCGGATTCTTTTCACAACCAGTCAGGAAATCATTTACAATTTTGCTTTCAGAGAGAGCTCCATGTTTTTCAGAAGAGGCGATAACTGCAATCTTACGGGTTACATCAGCCTTTTTTGTGAAAGCCAGTCCGAGACCGGCCGACATAAGAATAGGGAAGAGTATTCCCCAGAAAAGCACCCCCGGTTCCCGGATTATCTCGCGGAACAATGCAATTATCAGTTGCCATAGCTGATTTAATTTTAGCAACTTACTCATTAATTTTTCTTCCTGTGAGTGAGGTAAAAAGATCATCAAGCGTTGTGCGGGGAACTTCCGGCGGTTTTGGCGCAATTGAAACTGATTCAAGCAGTTGCTGCAGAGTTCCTTCCTTTAAAATTACACCGTTATCCATTATAACAATATAGTCGCAGAGGTTTTCGGCTTCCTCCATATAATGAGTGGTAAGAATCATAGAGGTTTCTGATTTCTCTTTCAGACTTCTGAGAATCTCCCAGATCTCGCGTCTGGCATTTGGATCAAGTCCGGTTGTCGGTTCATCAAGCAGCAATATTGCAGGTTTATTTATCAGGGCAATACCTATTGCAAGCCGCTGTCGCTGGCCGCCTGAGAGATTAACCACGTAAGATTTTCTTTTTTCTTCCAGCCCGACAATATCTATTATCTCGTTTATTCTTTCTTTCCCAAGGTTAAAGAAACTGGCAAATAACTGTAATGTCTCGGTCACTCTCAGCTTATCTATGAACCTCGTTTCCTGAAGCGAGAGACCAATAATATTCCTTAGTTCATCTTCATTACCTTTCCACCCCTTGCCCATAATTGTAATTAGTCCTTTGTCAGGTTTCTGAATGCCCTCAATCATCTCAACAAGTGTTGTTTTGCCGGCACCATTTGGACCGAGAAGACCGACAAATTGCCCTTTGGGAATTTTAAGGCTAATCCCTTTAACAGCCTGAACTGTTTTAAAGGATTTCCAGACATCTTTAACTTCTATGACATTTTCGGTAGGCATACCTTCTATAAACAGATGGGTTGAACTTTTTGTTTAAGATTAATCGCGCAACGGCGCAACGGCGCAACGGCACAAAGGCGCAAAGGCGTAACGGTGTCTGTTATTATTTTGTTCCGAATAGTCTGTCGCCGGCATCTCCAAGGCCGGGAACAATGTATCCGTGTTCATTAAGTTTTTCATCCAAACCGGCCAGATAGATCTGAACATCGGGATGGTCTTTTTTAATCCTTTCAACGCCTTCCGGAGCACCGACCACACATACCAGTTTTATTGTTTTTGCTCCGTGGTCTTTAAGTACCTGGATAGCATCTGTTGAACTGCCTCCGGTGGCAAGCATCGGATCGAGCACCATCACTACAGCCTCAGGAAGGTTATCGGGAAACTTGGAATAATATGTCATTGGCTTTAGTGTCTCGTGGTCGCGGTACATACCAATGTGACCTATTCTGGCAGTCGGCAGCATCTTCGATATTCCATCCACCATTCCAAGTCCCGCTCTGAGCACCGGCACCAGAACAACATCCATTGCCAGTTCCTGCGTATTGCATTTTCCCAGCGGGGTATCTATTGTTATATTTTTCACAGGAAGATCGCGGGTAATCTCATATGCCATAAGTCCGGCAATCTCCTCAAGTGTCTCACGGAAATCCTTGGTTGTTGTCTCCTTCCGTCGCAGAAGTGTAAGCTTATGCGTTAACAGAGGATGTTTGAGTAAGTTTAGCATCAGGTATCTGATTTATTTATCGGAATATCCACAAATATAGTGGAAAATCAGCTGTTCCCCGATTCAATGTATTTAAAAGGAACCTTGACAATATTTGAGATCTCTTTTCCAACCTCAAGCATATCTATGTCATCCGGATCATAAAACCAGCTTATTGTAATGTTGAATCCGTTAAGCTTTAAACTTGATAAAATTTTGCAGATATCGAGAATCAGTTTTGCTGAAGAAGAGTTGAAGTATGCCAGATGGAAGCTAAAATTAAATGGTTCATTGTAATCCTTCGCATTAGTGAATTCCCACCGGAAATCAATAAGCCATGAAATGATCTGATCGTAAAATTCCCTTACATCAGAGGGACGGGATTCTCCTGAAATCTTATAGATTTTTTTTTCCGGATCAAGTACCACTTCTGGTGTGGTGTTTGTTTTATCAATTATAAGTTTCCTGATCATATTCATTAAATTATATTGATTTGAACATTTACAATACTGGATTGTCTATAGTTAATAACAAATAATACTACAAATTGATCAAAGTTATTCAAATTAAACATTCTCTTGAATTAAAATATATAAACCATAAAACTTTAAATCATAACTGTTTCAGGTCAAGATATAATTAATTCATGTAAGATACTTTTTAATTCTGGATGAATGAGTGAACCTATTTTAAAAGCTCTGATTAAGCTTTTTGTGCTCATCAGCGATGTGCGCTCAATATCAGAAATTTCCGGCAAGGAAAGGGATATAGTAAAATTATTTCTTCAGCGCCAGTTAAGCAGCGACCTGGTTGATAAGTACATGGAGATATTTGATGCCTTCCTTGTAGAGTATTATTCTCAGCAGATCGACAGGGGGAGCCTCAGAGACAGGAAACGGACTTCCCTTATTTCTGTTAGAATTTTAGGGATCTGTGAAAAAATAAATGATGAGTTGGATCTGAAGCAGAAGTTTTATGTGCTTGTACAGCTTCTCGATTTTATTTTATTCGGTGCTGAAATTTCTGAGAACGAGAATGAATTCATTGAAACGGTATCGGTGGCTCTTAACATTCCTGATAATGAATTTAAGAATATCAGGAATTTTATCCTGAAGGATGTCAGTGAAGTTCAGGAGAAAAACAAGGTCCTTATTATTGATGATAAAGATATATCCTCAGTGGAAGGGGTGAAGCATTTATATAAGAAGCACCTAAAGGATTCTTTATACCTGCTTTATCTCTCCGTAACAAACACATATATTCTCAGATATACCGGAAGCGTAGATCTTTTTCTTAACGGGCAGAATATCTTCCCCGGACAGACATATACCTTCGAGCATGGTTCCACTGTCAGAGGTTCCGGGATGGAGGCGATTTATTTTAACGACATTACAAAAATATTCAGTGGTGAAAAAATAAAACTTAAGGTCTCTCTTGAAGCAAAGGATGTTTACCTGAGGTTCAAAAACAGCGAATATGGAATTCAGAGATTTAATTTTCATGAAGAATCCGGTAACCTGGTTGGTATTTTAGGAGGAAGTGGTGTAGGCAAGTCAACGCTTATGAGTGTATTAAGCGGAATTACGCGGCCTAACAAGGGAGACGTTCTTATTAACGGGTATAATCTATATTCAGTAAGAGACAGAAACCATCTTAACGGTATAGTAGGGTTTGTACCACAGGACGATCTTTTAATTGAAGAACTAACAGTTTATGAGAACCTCTATTACAGTGCAAAAATGTGCCTGGATAACCTTACTGAAGCCGGACTTAAGGAAGCATTGGATAAAACTCTGAAAGAACTCGATCTCGATGATATAAGAAATCTGCGCGTAGGCAGCAGCCTCGATAAGGTAATAAGCGGAGGTCAAAGAAAAAGACTGAATATCGCTCTTGAACTTATCAGGGAGCCAACTATACTTTTTGTTGATGAACCCACTTCAGGACTCTCTTCGGTTGATTCCGATACTGTTATGACCCTGCTTAAGGAACAGGCTTTTAACGGAAAACTTGTGATCACAAATATTCATCAGCCAGGATCCGACCTCTATAAGATGTTTGATAAGATTATGATTATCGACAAGGGGGGGTACAAGATTTTCTATGGGAACCCTTCAGAGGCTGTTGTATATTTCAAGATTAAGTCCAGTCATGCTAATGCATGTGAAGATCAATGCATTACCTGTGGAAATGTTGACTCCGACCAACTGCTTAAGATTATTGAAGCAAAGGTAGTGAACGAGAATGGAAAGCATACCAGTATAAGAAAAGTAACTCCCCAGGAGTGGGCTGACAGATTTAATGAAAGGACAGAAAAAAAAGAGCTTCATGGACAGCCTGTAAACCGCATTCTTCCGGAAACTAATAACAGGATCCCCGGTTTAATAAAACAATCGGGAATTTACTTTGTCCGCGACATTTTATCAAAACTGGCAAACCGACAGTATATCCTTATCAGTCTCCTTGGCTCTCCCCTGCTGGCTTTTCTTCTTGCATATTTTACAAAGTATGCCTCAGGTGATAAGTTTATATTCAGCGAGAATGAAAACCTCCCTGCTTATCTTTTCATGAGTGTCATAACTTCCCTGTTTCTCGGACTGATAATAAGTGCAGAGGAGATTATCAGAGACAGAAAAATACTGAAACGGGAGTCATTCCTTAATCTTAGCTGGTTCAGTTACCTTAACTCTAAAGTATTGATAATGTTCTTAATATCAGCTATTCAGACAATATCCTTTGTTATAATAGGCAATTATATTCTGGGAATAAAGGGAATGACTTTTTCTTACTGGCTTATATTTTTTACCACATCCTGTTTTGCAAATATGATGGGATTAAACATATCATCAGCATTCAATTCAGTTGTTACAATTTATATTCTTATACCTTTCTTTATAATACCTCAGTTATTATTCAGCGGTGTGCTTGTTAAGTTTGATAAGCTTCATCAGAGCAGCCTCACACAAAGTGAATTTGTGCCTGTCCTCGGTGATGTAATGGCTGCCCGCTGGGCATTTGAAGCACTTGCAGTTGAGCAGTTTAAAAATAATAAGTTTGAGAAAAACTTTATTGAGAGCAATATAGAAAAGAGTCAGAACGACTGGTATGCCAATTACCTTATACCTGCATTAAAAAAGGATCTCTGGGAATGTGAGCATTTAAAAGATAGTACCGGATACCAGGAGCGGGTAAATAATAATTTTGGCAAGCTTAATTATTATATTGACAGACTGACCCAGCTGGCTGGATTTGATGCACTTTCAGCTGAATGGAAGTCCTCTCTGAATAATAATCACTTCAATCCTGAAGTGGCAAAGCAAACTGCAATTTATCTCGACAGTTTAGCCGCCCATTTCAGAGCCCTTCGGAAAAAATATCTTGCTAAACTGGATTCTGTTTCAGACTCAATAGTATCGGAGACAGGTAAGGATGAGTTTATAAAACTCAAAGAAGATAATGTTAATACAAGCCTGGAGGACCTTCTTCTTGGCCGTACTACAATACTCGATAAAACATTTGAAACTGACAACAGGATAATTCAGAAATTTGAACCTGCCTATATGAAACCATATTCAAAATATGGCCGTACACACTTCTATGCTCCATATAAACTGATAGGAAATCTGAAAGCAGATACTTTCTGGTTTAATATTTTTATTCTATGGTTCGCCACATTGTTCCTCTATATTGTGCTGTATTATAATGGAATGCGAAAAGCACTGGGACTGTTTGCGAACCTCAGGTTTAAAAAATCAAACTAAAAAACAAGTACTTTAATCCTTATATTATTGTCCCAGCCAGGATTTTACATCTTCCTGAGATGGATTTTGTAGCCCGAGTTTGTTCTTTTTATTATATCCGCAAAGATCCTGATGAAGCTTTGTGTGTTTCTCCACTTCCTTAAGCTTAACAACTGTTGTGAAGCCCAGCTTCTTCAGAGGCTCAATCCATTCTTCAGGAACACCCAGTTCAGTATATTCTTCCTTCTGACTTTCTGCTTTTACCTTTTGTATTTCAGGTTTCATCTGCGGGAAGAACAGAACATCCTGTATTGAAGACTGGTTAGTAAGCAGCATGGTAAGTCTGTCTATGCCCATCCCCATTCCTGAAGTTGGAGGCATTCCATACTCAAGTGCCCTCACAAAGTCCATATCGATAAACATTGCTTCATCATCTCCTTTTTCAGATAGCTTAAGCTGATCCTGAAACCTTTCCATCTGGTCTATAGGATCATTCAGCTCGGAATAAGCATTGGCAATCTCTTTTGTATTAATGAATAACTCAAACCTTTCGGTAACTCCGGGTTTGCTTCTGTGCTTCTTAGTCAGTGGTGAAGTCTCTGTCGGGTAGTCAATTATGAACGTAGGCTGGATCAGGCTGTGTTCGCATTTCTCACCGAAAATAGAGTCTATCAGCTTGCCTTTACCCATCGTTTTATCGTGGGCAACACCAAGCTTGTCACATACTTTTACCAGTTCCTCTTCATTCATTCCTGATATGTCAATGCCTGTATTCTCCTTAATAGAATCGAGCATTGTAATTCTTTTAAACGGAGTCTTGAGACTGATTGTCTTATCCCCAAAAACTATGTCTGTTTTCCCATGAAGATCAAGTGCAGCTTTCTGAATTATCTCTTCAGTGAAACTCATCATCCATTCATAATCCTTATAGGCTATATAGATTTCCATAACCGTGAACTCCGGATTATGTGTCCGGTCCATTCCTTCATTACGGAAGTCTTTGGCAAACTCATATACCCCTTCGAATCCGCCTACAATTAAACGCTTCAGATACAGTTCATTGGCTATCCTTAAATAGAGCGGAATATCGAGTGCATTATGATGTGTTTTAAATGGTCTCGCTGTTGCTCCTCCGGGAATAGGCTGAAGTATTGGTGTTTCAACTTCAAGGTAACCTTTCGAGTTAAAGAGCTCGCGCATAGACTGTATTATCTGAGTTCTTTTTCTGAATACATCGCGTACCTGCGGATTTACAATAAGGTCTACATAACGCTGACGGTACCTCATTTCCGGATCGGTTACAGCATCGAATAAAATTCCATCTTTTTCTTTTACAACAGGAAGGGGACGTACTGACTTACAAAGAACAGTGAACTCATCAACATGAACTGTTGTTTCGCCCATCTGAGTAACGAAAACATGTCCTTTCACCCCGATGATATCACCGATATCGAGAAGATGTTTAAAGACTGTATTGTACATTGTTTTATCTTCTCCCTTGCAAACATCATCGCGCCGGATATAGATCTGAATTCTTCCTGAAGAGTCCATTAGCTCTGCAAATGAGGCATTACCCATTATTCGCCTGCTCATTATGCGGCCGGCCAGACTAACCTCCTGATAATTGTTTTTTTCGGGAGAATAGCTGGTAAGTATATCTTGTGCGAATGCATTTGTCTTATATTCAGCAGCAGGGTACGGATCAATACCAAGTTTTCTTAATTCAACAAGAGATTCTCTTCTTATCTGCTCCTGTTCACTTAAATTCATATTACTCATCTGATTTCAAAATTTGTGCAAAGATAGAAAAATTAGTGTTCAGGGATCATTAAGATAATCAACCCTTTTTAGCTTTTATCTCTGCATCGAATTTTTCACTTATAAGCTTTGTTACAGGTCCGGGGAGGCCATCGCCTATGTTATTACCGCTGAGATCAGTAACAGGTGTCACCTCAGCAGATGTGTTTGCAATGAAGGCCTCACTGACGAATCCGATCCTGTTTACAGGCAAGGCTTCCTCGAGTATTTCTATTCCCGCTTCCCTGGCTACCCTCAGAATATTTTTACGTGTAACTCCTGAGAGTATATGATTTGATTCGGGATGAGTAACGATTGTTCCTTCAGTCACAAAGAAAATGTTTGACCTTGAACCTTCGGTAATGAGTCCGTCGCGCACAAAAATGCACTCTTTATATCCGCTCTCGTATGCTTCCTGGAAGCTTATTGTATTGGCAAGAAGTGCAACTGACTTGATATCGCATCTGGTCCATCTGATATCCTCCTTAAGCATAGCCTTAATCCCATTTTCCTTTGAAGCAGTATCAGGAATAAAACCCCAGACATAGGCATATACTGTAGGCTCAACATCAGGGGAGGGGAAAGAATGAGTACGTTTTGCAGCACCGCGGGTGACCTGAAGGTAGATCATAGCAGGCTTTTTCACCAGGTTGTTTCTTTTAATAAGTTCAACGGCAACATCAGGAAAATCATCGGCCATATTCCAGTTTATCCTAAGCTCGCGCAAACTTCTTTTCAGGCGGGTTACATGGCTCTCCATGTCGTAGAAGAATCCTTCATACCATCTTACTACCTCATAGACACCATCGGCGAGCAAAAAGCCACGGTCGTCGG
>JFJP01038874.1_pt1 | contig 15322 bp, 31 predicted proteins | sample 431651 | NCBI WGS metagenome assembly JFJP01 (sample SAMN02602958, study PRJNA72255) | Microbial mat metagenome, whole genome shotgun sequencing project. | biome: fresh water; feature: sink hole; material: water; isolation source: purple microbial (photo- and chemosynthetic) mats found in... | reverse complement strand
CAGTGGAACAGATACATTCAACATAAGTGTTTACTCAAGTACATTCAAAGAAGCCACAGCAGCAGAAATAGCAAACTACGTAGAAACCATAAGAACCAATGCAGATTTTCAACAAAAAGGATTGCAAACTACAGCATTCATTAAAGATGCTTTGAATGTACCTACAGCTTATGATGATACTGCTTTGAATTGGGATGGTGGTAGTTATGGGGATACTGGGTGGATACCTAAACATGATGTGGATTTTGTTGTTGAGCACCCCTATATGATTGATAATAAGCAAACATTTGAAGGAACTTGGGATGCTAATGGAAGTACTGGTAGAGTTGCAATAGGTACAGAAGTTAATGGAAATGTTAGAATTGATATAGGAGGTACTTTACGATATGCAACACTTAACGGTGTGGCAGCATTAGGCAATACTAATCTTATCGCTTTAAAATACAACAGCATAATGAACACATTTTCTATATATACAAATGGTATAGCAATCTATACAGATATTACTACTAATTTTACTGGGAATACTACCGCAACATATAGAGCTGCAAATGCTACTGGGCTAACTACAAACTACAGAAATTTACCTAACAAATTACCTAAAATACTATTAGGAAATACAGCTACAAACTATAACGCACTAGAAGCCTATAACACATGGCTATCAACACAAGGAGCATAACATGAGTACAAATCAAAATAAATACGGTTCAAATGTCTATCCAGGATGGGTATGGGTTTTACCTAATGCAGCATTCGATGAACCAAATACAATGAGTGTCACAAGAGATACAGTTGTAATAGGTTTATCAGTAAGAGAATATCTAGCACAACCTGAAGCCAACGAAGGACTATTACAGAATAGAGAGGTTAAAGCTTTAAGTGCAGGCACACACTCTATAGCATTATTCGATAGTGACTTGGCAGACATACAAGCATTTGAAGCGATGCTAAATGCTAAAGGCATGATAAACGGTGAGAGAGATTTTACTATCAATTTACCTCACGTTTATTATTCAATGCCTATATCAAAGTACATGGAATTTGAAGTAGTATCACCTTTAAATGTAAGACCAATACCTGAGGAGGTAATATTATGACAGTCGGAGAAGAATTAGCTCTATTAACTAATACCACACAAGCACTGATAGATGCAGTTAACGTAAAGAAAGCTACATTAGATAATATCAAAGTAACTACATCACTTGGTAAAGTCTTTGATGGCAATGAAACTGCAAGACTAAACATGGTTTCTGCAATCAATTCAGCTCAGTTCTTAGGACTTGTAGAAGCTAATTGGAAACTTGCAGATAACACTGTAAAATTGGTTACACTTCAAGAACTACAAGAAGCTTTAGCACTAAGTATACAAGAAGTAGGAAAGGTGGTAACAGCATGAAAAAATTAATACTAGCACTTCTTATATCAACTTCTATATTATCAGCAGGATTCTTTCAAGAAGAAGATAAGCAATTGCATATGACAGCTACTGGTGTAATTGCCCTATTCTCTTCAATGATAGCTAAGAAGTATAAGTGCACAGATAAAGAAGCTTTTATGATAGGACTTGGAACTGCATTAACAGTTGGACTTGCTAAAGAAGCTTATGATAATAGAGATGGTGGTACTGGCTTTGATATGAGAGATATAGGTGCAGATGCAATAGGTGGAACTCTCGGAGCTGGTACTGGTTTAGTATTGGTAAGATTTTAATTTATGAAGTTAGCCTTTTATAAAGCATATCAACCTAACGCAACATGGTTGGATAAAGTGGTGGCTTTCTGTACAAGAGGTACAAAGAGTCATGTGGAAGGTGTGTTCAGTGATGGTGTTTGGTTCTCTATATCACCTAGAGATAAAGAAGGTGCAAGATTTAAAATCATAGAAGCAAAAGAAGGTTGTTGGACATTTATTCAATTAAATTTAGATATTTATGCTGAAGAACGACTTAGAGATAAGTGTTTACAAAAAATTGGAACTAAGTATTGGCATATTGGAGCGATACTATCTGCAACACCCCTGAGTATAAAACACAGTAAAAAAGAATTTTGTTCAATGATGTGGGCTAATCTTTTAGCAGAAGAAGGGTATCCTATCATTAATGGTTGTAAGTATTCTCCTGAAGAACTCTATGACACTCTAATATAAAGGGAACACCATGGGAGAACCAACCTCATCCGCAACAACTGCGTGGTTCATACTGAAATTCCTCGTAATCACACTCACACCATTTATTGCACCACAATTAGCAGGTATGCTTGGTGGTGTAGCCTATCTTATAGTACGACATGAATTAAATATGGCTTCTCTTAGTTTGAAGAGTGTCCTAATCGTAATGTTTTTTGGTTGGTTGGGTGCGTGGGCTACGGTAAACATCTTAGCTGAATATGAAAATGTTACTCATGTTTGGGTACAAGTATCTTCTGCATCAGTAGGTTTTCTTATGTATGATGCTATGTTGTTTTTTGGAGCTAACACAACTTCTGTTATAGAGTTCTTTTGGACAACACTTAAAACCACACTTACAAAGGCGGTAGACAAATGGAACTCTTAATTTTATTAAATATTTTTGCTGGAGTATATCTAGTATTGGCTCTATATAGATTAGTTATGAAAAAAAATAGTATGTCTGAGAGTTCACATCATCATTTACTATCACACTTTTTTATTGTCCTGTCAGCTACAGTATCAATGGATGTATTCATTTATAAAGGTTGGGTGGTGCCTATGGTGTTTGCTTTTGCATACTTAATACAACATACTCTAAAAGAAGATATAAGGCTCATTAAAATGGATAAGTGGACACCCTAAATGAAGGAGCAAGAATGTTAAGTGCATTTAAACCCTATATTTACGGTACGGTAATCGTTGCTGTAATAACTTCAATCGGTTTTGCAATCAATACTTTTCATTACAAACCAATTTCAGACCTAGAAAAGAGTAACGCTGTTAAAGAAAGATTCATTATAGACAGTGCTAAAAAACATAGGGAACTGATAGAAGCTTATGAAAAGAACTTTAATGAAATGTACGATAAATTGTATATGTGCGAACAGAACACAACAAAGAAAAAACTTGATGGAATAATTGAAGGTTTAGGGGGGAACGATGAAGCAGACGTTATTATTGATTTCAGCAATATTCTTTATTAGTGGGTGTGGTGAAAAAGAACCAACACCGCCACCGTTAATAATCCCACCTGTAAAACAGAAATGTTTGTTCCCTAAATTACCAATCTACGTAATACCACCTAAAAAGAAAATGACAACACCTGTGCATTTAGAGGGTGATAAATATGTTGTGATTGGTTCTGAACTTAAAGACTGTCTTATTGTTAATGCTAAACTCAGAAAATTATGTGAAAAACATAACTATGTTAATACAAAAGTCAATGAAGAATACCAAAAATGAGTTGTTATGTCTATTCTACGGTAAGGGATTCTGTAGTTAGATAAATACCACAATAAAGGGAACAACTATGACGTATACCGATATGACTGACTCAGATGTAATATCTCATTTTGGCAAGTTCAAAAATGAAGATGGAGAATATAACCACTCACAAGCCCTAAGTGCTTTAGGTAAAAGAGTTGATGATAAAAGTACTATACTTAGATTCTATAAGTCGCTACATAATCAGTCTGATTCAAAGACAAAAGACAACGAAATACGCTCATTAAAATCACGAAACCTTACCTTACAAAGAGAAATTGATAAAGATGAAACAGTAAAAGAGTATATCCAACGAGTTATGTTTGACATGAACAATGTTGTTTATGACACAACACCAAGATGGGTTGAATCGAATGACAACAATAAAACACTTGTACCTGTACTTATGTTAACCGACCTACATGTAGGTGAAGTAGTGAAGGCTGAGGAGTTGGGTATAGACAACAATTATAACACTGAGATAGCACATCAACGTGTGAATCAAATCACAGATGATTTCATACGTATTGCAACGAATGGGTTATGTTATTACAGTTATGATGGTTGTGTGTTAATTTTAGGTGGCGATAATGTCACGGGCAATATACACGACCTTGCCGAGACAAATGATAGAACACCGATTCAACAAGTTCAGGAATGTACATCATTACTTGCACAACAAATATATAAATTAAAAGACAAGTTCAAGAAGGTATTTATTCCTTGTGTGACAGGAAATCACTCAAGACTCTCACATAGACGTACTAAAACCAAAGGTAGAGTTCACGATTCACTCGAAACACTTATCTACTCAAACTTGTGCACTATGTTTAAAAATGATGATGATGTGACTATTGTACACAATGAGAGTGATTATGTAAGGTTCTCAATCAATGGTAGACGTTTTAGATTAGAACACGGTGATAACTTCAAAGGTGGCGGTGGTATCGGTGGCATACATGTTCCTATACAACGAGGTATCGCTAAGAAAAGTAGGTCTGCTGTTGCAACGGGTCAAGCCTTTGATATTGTAATAATAGGTCACTTTCACCAACACTTCATCTCAAACAATTTAATTATAGGTGCCAGCCCAAAGGGTTATGATGAATATAGCAAGATGATGGCATTTGACTATGAGGTTGCAGGAGCAACAATGTTTTTTGTGAACACACACGGTGATGTGATTTTTGGTACAAATATTAAATGTAGAGATAGTGAAAACATAAAAACAGAAGGAATACAAGTATGGTAAAATCAGAGAGTATTAAAGTATTGCAAAAATTTTTAAAATCAAACAACATCAATGTAACAGTTGATGGTTGGTTTGGTAATGAAACAGTCGATGGTATCCATAAGTTAAATGTACCTAACTACATTAAGATAGCTCTCTTAGAAGTAGGGGTTAAAGAGATTGTTGGTGGTAAACATGACAAAGATGTAATGAAATATCATGCGGTTAGTGGTGGTTTCTCAACAGATGAGGTTCCTTGGTGCGGTAGCTTTGTTAATTGGGTAATGTTGCAAGACGGTCACACTACAGTAAAATTCCCTGCAAGAGCTAAATCATGGCTTAAATTCGGTATGTCCATAGATGAACCTGTTATTGGAGCAATCGCCATTAAAAGTCGCACTGGTGGAGGTCATGTTACTTTCACATTAGGTAAAGACATAGATACAAATAAGCTATATTGTTTGGGTGGAAATCAAAACAATGAAGCCAACCTTTCTCTATATAATAAAAGTGATTTTATTGATTTTAGAGTACCTATAAATAGTGTTAAATTGTTAGCGTTGAAATCTTATAAGATATTAGGAGATACTGGTGTGGTAAGAGAGGCTTAAAACCTCACTTATCTCTATTCTTTAGATACTCTTCATATACATCACACAATATTGAAATCATGCTGCGTTTACTTCTACCACCATCTTCTTTACAGAACCTCTCAATTCTAGCATGGTCATCCTGTCTTGCTGAAATCATTTTTTCACTTACTTTATCTTCGGGTTTTTTACTCTTATTAGCCATTTGTAATCCTTTGTTGTTGTTTACCTTCATCTATATTTAAAGGAAATATGTTTACAGATAATGTATCAAACACTATCTTAAAATCATCATCACTTAACCTCATTTTTAAGTATTTAATTCGTTGGTCAAAATCATGTGAGTCATATACATCCATTTCAAGCCCAACAATAATTATATTGTTGGTACCATCATTTTCATGGATAAGTGATGGACTTGCACTTATAAGATTGTCACCTAAATCATCTATAATTTGTCTACGTGCTCTTGCCACAAGGTCAATTTTAGATACTTTAATTTCATCTACTGGGATAACTATTGACTGCTTTACCCTCATATTATATACCCCACCTAAATGGGATAACTTTAGATATATGTTCAGCTCTAGCTTCTAAATCATCTAATGTACCATTATTTAAAACAATATAGTCAAATATATAATCAAGTAAATCTACTTCAGACTGATGTGTGTCATTTGATTTAACTCTTGGATTATCAACATGTATGGTTATAGCACCTTCAATAAACTCACGATGAAATCTAAAGTCAGGTACAATAATATATTTACAGTCAAGCTTTTCTGCTCTACGTAATAACACATCTCTCCAAACTTGTTCACCAAAATACTCAATCATTTTACCGCTACCAAAACGCTTCATAACATCTCTGAGTGAATCATCGTTGGTGTATTTCTCTTTAAGCTCATCTACAGTCATACCTAAAGCTTCAGCAACTATCTCACGCATCGGGTCAGCAAAAGAAAGTATCTCTGCATCACCCAAGTGCTCCTTCAACATTTTAGCAAAAGTATCTTTACCGTGTTGCTTTTGGTGCCCTATCAATATAAATTTCTTCATAACATATCCCTTATCTCTTTTAATATTCGTGTCATACCATCATAATCGACTGAGGATTTTAATGCTCTTTCAACTTTGAATTTAATGTCATCTAAAATTGGTCTCATTTGAACCAACTTATCCGCTGTGTTTGTTTGTGGTGGAGCAAACCTCCTACTTTTTTTAAATTTTATGGGTGTTCTTACGTACATGGTGTGAACATCTTTATTTTAAGCTTACCTTTTTTAGTCTCTTTAATCTGTCTCATACATACAAGTCTCCTTGTCAATATGGCATCATCTTCAGTAAGACCCCTTGACTCATACGCTTTAACAATACCTTTCCAATCCCAACCATGTTCATCCAACAACTTTCTTGCTGTAGTTAACGCTACATTTGGAATACCTTTAATATTATCAACAGGGTCGCCACCGAGTGTTTGCTGCATTGTGAATCGTTCAGCTTCATATTGATTAGTGTTCACAAGACACTGATGCATGTGGTGGGGATTATACCAAAGACCTTCAACACCATATAACATATCTTTATCAAAAGTGACACCCAAGTAATTCTTAACCCTTACAAGGAAACTTACAATATCATCTGCTTCAGTTCTTTTAACAAAAGTATGATTTTTAACCGCCCACTTTCTCAACCTATAAAATAAAGCTGAGCGTTCTGATGGTTTTCTATTCCCTTTATACTCAGGGTAAATATCATTTCTAAAATTACCTGTCGGGTCGGAAAAAACAATCAGAGGTGTGTCAGATAGTATCCAAGGTTCACTCACAGTTCGAACAGCTATCTCATTCATAAGTTGAGTTATTCTGTTTTCGAAGTCTTTCTTATAAGGGGCAAGAGGTTCCTTATATTCTTTCACACCCAACTTTTCAGCGTTCTCTTTTTTACCAAAAACCTTACCTGTTGTGAACTTACCTTCACACACACGAAATATAAGAAAATCGGCATCAATAGCTACTTGTTTAACTTCTCTATTCTTACTCATTAATGTCACCTTTGAAGATTGTAGCTATATCTATGGTGTCATCGTAAAACACTTTATCTGTCCAATACACAGCTCTTAGGTGAATAATTCTAATAGCTCTATCTTCACTAACACCTTTATGTAATAAATAAGACATGCCATAATTTATAATGTTATCATAAATTTCTTGCCTATTCATAACTCCAACCTTGTGTCAGTTTGAAGAATAACTCTCTTGTTGATGTAATGTCATCCACAGCATCATGTGTTGGTTCTTTAATCCCATATATCTTACAAATGGTACCCAACTTAAAGTCAACTGGATTTTCGGGCATAATACCCAAAGCGTGAGCTGTTCTTGCCAACACCAATACATCAATAACTCGCCAATCCATATATGAACCCATGAACTCAAAACCTTCACGTTTAGCCCACGCATGAATCATCTCTAAGTCAAACTTTACATTGTAACCTATAATCAACAGTTTGTCTGTTTTGTCATACTTATTGATGCGTTTGTCTAAGAAAGCAATCAACTGAGCTAAACTGTCAGTGGGGTAATTCTTAATCTCTTTCTTTTTATGACCATTTATTTCCAAGGCTTCTTTGGTAATTTTAGTACCTACTGGGTTTACAAGTCTTTCAAAAATAGTGGTCTTATTCTTGGACTTATTCTTTAAATTCTCACCCTTCTCAAATATACCAGCTATCTGAATGATACCATGCTTCTTTGGGTCAACCCCACCTGTCTCTGTATCTACCCAAAAATATTTATCAGGTACTCTAATTTTGTCCATTCATAATCCTTTGTTTTGTTGTTTTAAAAATATAGTATAACTATAATAAACTTTAAGTTCCTTTAACCCAACCTAATTCTTTTAAATGTTTTATACAAAGTTCATCATATTTATCCCAATCTAAATTTTTAGGTATACTTTCTGATAGCTGCATCATAGGAACAGAACCGTCTGATTTTGGTACTTTGTTGCCTGTTTTCTTATAGAATATCGGTGCACCATCGGTACCATAGAACCATCTCACAACTTTACCTAAATACTCAGTCTTATCTGAAGCCAATACCTGAGTTTGGATGAACTTATCATTTCTCTTTTCAAGAGCTTTATTCTGTTTACGTCCTTGTTTTTGGTCGATAATATATTGATTATATTCAGGTGTGTTTATTAGAGTAACTTTACCACCCCAAACACCACCACCTGTAACCTGTCTTGAACTAAGGAACTGAGCAACATCTCCACATTCACGTAATGTTTCTGACATAGGTTTGCCTGTTAAGAGAAAATGCCTTATTGCATGAAACACGATAGGATACTCTGAGTTCTTCTTCAACATATTTTCAGGTAACTCAGGGTCAGCATAGGAGCCTTTGGCTTTAACATAACCATCATACACAGCAACATAATTGTTTACATCACGAGCATAAAGAGCTTTATAATAACCAAACTCCATTTCCATTTCAGTTTTATTTTCCCATTTTTTAACAATCTTTTCAAGTTCTTCTTGCTTGGTTTTTTTGTAAAGTATCTCAACACCATCGGTATTTGAGGAGACAACTTTAAAACCTTTACTCTCTAACTTCTCAATCAACATTAGGAGATAAAGCTGTCCTGTAAGGGTGATTGTCAACAATAAATCAGGGGCATATAAAAAGCTGTATTGACTTCCATATTTTCCAAAGCTCCCATTTAACGTCACTTTTAACGCATCATTGATAACGCTATAATGAGCAGCCAACTCAACATTACCCTCGTTTTTATACTGTTTTGCTTTGTTTTTTGCATCAAGTCGGGTATCTTTAATTTTTTTATAGATAGTTAAGAACTCCTCACCTAATTGTTTTGGAAAAAGTTTAAGTGATATTATTAAAGAAGGGTAATAACTTGCAACATCTACGTTACCTAAAATTTCATCTTCTTCAGGAATAACGACTAAACATTTCTCCATACTATGTAGACCACCAAGACCCATATTATAACGACTTGTTCCAATCTCAATAACTTCATCACCTAACCATTTTGGGATTACTGGTGAACCACCCTCGGTCAATGTGATTATCTCACGTTCAACTCTTTTCACCAAAATATTTAAATCATCTCTTTTAAACTGAACAGCTTTTGGGGCAATATAGTTTATAGGTGATGCTTTGCCTCGTTTGGTTTTGATACCAACCTTAGATAGTTCTTCTTTAAAGATAGCTTCAGCAATCTGAGCATCTGATTTACTCATTACATCAATGTTGTATTGCTTACCTATATTCTCTCTAAGTTCAAGCTGAGGTCTTAATTTTTGGTAAAGATTGTCTGTTGTAACAAGGTCGTTTATATTATAAAGAGCTATCTCTTTAGCTTGTTCTTTGGTTAATTCAACGTGTGGGTCATAAGGTAAGTCCTGTAACTTCTTACTGTGAAGTCGGGCACCATAAAGTTTAAGGGATGCTGATGAGGGTGCTACTTCAATAAGGTCAATGCTGTTTACAACAAGATTGTCTACATTCAATACTTCGTGAGCTTGCCATTTACGAACACCACCCTCAATAAGCTTATATGAACCCTGATAAACGATTGATGCTGCGGCACCCTTACACATTAGAGCAAGTATTGGGTTGTCATAAGATTCACTATTAAAACCAATCAGTGTGTTCTTTTTTGCAATCTTTTTAATCTTCTTTATGTGTTTTTCACTTAGAGCTTTGTTTTTACCAAAAGCATCAAACTGTTTTACTTTACCATCCTCATACATAAATCCAGCAAGTATGTAGTTAGGTACCACTTCAAGGTCATAAATAACTCTACTCATAAAGTAACATCGACTTTAATGAACACCGTATCATTACCCACCATACTTTCAATTCGTTCATCTATGCGTATGTTATCCACTCTTATTCCGTAAGTGATTTCAAAATCAGTGATAAGTTTACCAATCATATCTTCAAGAATTTTCTTCTCAACTTTGACTTCTTTTAATGTAACCATTTCATAATCCTTTTGTTGTTTTATTATCACCTAAGAACGTACAACCCTCTAGGGTTACTTTTATGTACGCTCATAGCTGATAAGTGTCAGCTGTATTTTCTATGTCGACTCTTCCTCTGACTAGGACAAAACCTTACCATCTGTGCACAGACGTAAGGACGTTTAACAACTACTCTTCAGTTTTGTTCTTTTTCTTTTTATCTTTCTTTTTTTTCTTCTCTTTTGGAGCTTCAGCTTCTTCTTCATCAGCTTCTTCAACCTTAACCTTCTTATCTTTTTTCTTGAAGCCACCAGTATCTTTTAATGGAGTTGCACCTTCTTTTTTACTGAACGCACTTGTGCCGTCACCACCACTATAAGGAACATATTCGATAAGCTGGATAGCTGTAAGGAACATTGAAACACCACCGCTTAAATTCTTACCCTTACCTGATTCATAACATTTAAGTCTAATTGATACAGAACCAACTGAACCTTTACCTATTTTAAACTCATCAGGGTCGAGTTTATTCAAGTCACCGTCCACAAGACCAACACGAACAGGTGTTACTTCATCTGTGTCTTTGTCTGTGAAAGATACAGCTGTTTCAGCAGAGATACATGTATCGCCATTAGCATTTTCCCAAGTGATGTTCTTGAAGTTTTTAGGCTCCTCAGGCATTTCAGCATCTTTGTTAGCTTGCCAAAATTCAAGTACTTTTTGACGGAATACTTTTGCATCTTTTTTGTCGATTTTCTGAACAGCTTTGTATAACTTGCCATCTTCTTCAAAATTATCAACACCTTTACCTGTAATCGTTACAAATAAAAACTCATTTTCTTCTGTTGCTATGTCTAGGGTTGCTTTTGTGTTCACGTTAATTTCCTTGTTTTTTGTCAGCTCGTGCTTGTGCAGAACTGTCTGAATATTTTAAACCATTGTATCTCACTGATAACTTGGCAATGTTTGCATCTAATGTTTCTGACCTGAAGATACCAAAGAACCCTCTAATTTCTTCCATGTGGAAGGCTAACAATACAAGGTCTTTTACAAGCTTATCTGTGTCTAACTGTTTTTGGTAAATAACTGCTTTTTTTACAGTGTCGAGGATTTCTGATGCTGATATAGATAGACCAACAGTTGCTTCCAGTGCATTACCGCTAACAATACAATCAAAATGTCTTTGACCTTCAATCTCAACATCGGCAATAAATAAGGATTGTTGTAAACCTTCTCGATAGAACTCAGTATCACCAAGCTCCTCAACAATGTTCTCTTTATCCATATCCATACCATAAATAGAGTAATTTCTAATGGCTAGTAATAATTCACCAACTTCACCTGATATACCCACTGACATGTGGAGGAGATGAGCATTTTCAGCTGTCATCTCACTCCTAATTAACTCACCGTCTTTGGCAAGTGTTGCAACCATATCGCTATAATCTACCATCATTTAAGAGCCTTCTTTGCTTTTTTGATACCCTTAGCAAGTTCTGCGTAGTTTGGATGCTCTTCAGAAAATTGTTCTTCAAGTGCTACCTTAGCTTTCTTCAAAGATTTCTTATCACCTTTTTCAATAAGGTCTTTGATTTGACCCACGTTTAGTTTGTCAGTATCTTCAGTAGGTGCAGCTTCTTCTTTACCCTTAGACTTCTTTTCTTTTTTGTCTTTTTTATCTTTTTTAGGAACCTCTACTTCTTCGACTTCTTCAACTTCTTCAACTTCATCGTCAGACTCTTCTTCTTCATCAGCTTCTTCAGCTGGTTCATCAAGCTCAACAACAACACTGTCAATCAACTTCTTAATTGGGTCGGTCATTCTCTTAATGAAAGCAGTTGTTGTACGGCTTGGTTCTTCCATATCAGCGGGATGGAACTCTTGGTCGTCAGCATCGTATTGACCGATACACACATTTTTAAAATTGTATAGTTTGCCATCTTCAAGTCTTTGTGGAATAAGATGTTGAATCATATCGAACTTGCTTGATGATGTAACGGCATTAATTGCGCCCTGTAATTGGTTTTGAATAGGATTTTTTCCCATGATATTTCCTTTGTTGTTTTGTTTTATTTTATATAAAGCTACCATTTCAGATAACGCATTAAGTTCCGAATAAGTGTCTCTTTCTTGTATTGAAAGCATGTAGTGCCGATTCATAAAAACGATTAGCGATAATTAATCTACGCTTCTTTACGTACATTGAGGCATTTAACAACTCTGCAAAGTCCATTGTAGATGACTTGCTGATTAAACGAATCACATTGTTGTTCACACGCTCCGAGTAAAAACAATAGAACACAGACACTGACACTATCATACCAACAAGTATTGTTAAATAATTAAGCATCGTTAAATTCCTTCTTTAAAGACTTAGCTAAATCATCAAGTTGCAATACTGCTTGTTGACATACTTCTGTCATTATCTTCAATGGTTCCGCTGTGTCATGTAATACTTCATCTAAATCCAGTGTCAATAGTTCAGCACCATTCGCATGTGTGGTGTATGTACCATCTAACACATTTGCTTTAAATCTTCTTTGTAGCTCGTTCACTTAACCCTCCTTGCATGATGTTTAAAATCGTGAGTCAAGACATTATATGAATCATGTTCTTTACAGATTGAATGACACTTACTTAGTCCATTTTTACGAAAACCTCTTGAATCTGTATAGGTAATTGCAATTGCAATAAATGTTACGTTTTCACCTTTTAACTCCTCTTTAAAGTTTTTAGTATTTGATACCCATACATGGTCACATATAGATTTACCTTTATGTTTTACATCTCGTATAACAACATTATGACCATCATTTGAAATCTCACCTAAGACACCAGTGTACTTCTCCTCAATCCCGATAAGTTTACCTAATTTTTTTCTCATTTGCTAAATCCTTTTCTTGAGAGCAGTATAGCAGTTCTAAGCTTAAAGTTTTATAAAGTTGTTTAAATTCATTTTAAATTAAATTTAAAGTCACTTTAAGTTTAACGGACTACAATTGTACTTACATATAAATAAAAAGGAACTTAATATGGCATACGAAAACATTGTTTATGGTGATGAGCATAGTCAAGATAAAGAAGAACTCACACATATACAAATCACAGTTAAAGATAGAGACAGAATAGAGAAGCTTAAAAAGAAAACAGGTTATGGGTCTGCTAAGGTCATTGTAAATAAACTGTTAGATAAATGTGCAGGTAAATTAACATGATACTCTATGTTGATTATGATAGCACTCTAAATGATATGTCTTATTCATGGTTGAGATGGCTCAATGAAACACATGATAGAAACTATACAATGGAAGATGTTACGCATTGGAAGTGGTACAATGAGTTAGATGTAAATGCCTTTAAATGGTTTCATAATGGTTTGGCTTTTGAGTCAATAAGACCGCTACCTAAATCACAGGATTTTTTTGAACACATTAATGAAAGATATGACACACATATACTTACATCTTCAAGTAACACGATGAAGAAGCACAAAGACTTACATATAGATTTCTTTTATGGTAAAGCAAGTGTCATACACCATACCGACAAATGGGATTATGCAAATGATATTGCAAAGACATGTGTACTTATTGATGATAGACCTTATAACTGTATCAAGTGGGTGGAGGCTGGTGGCATTGCTTTCCTATTTAACTATATGGGTGAATATAAGTATGCTCATACTGAGTTTGAACATGTAAATCTGTTCAGGGTTACAAATTATGACGAAATTAAAATATTATTAAAGGAGTTAAAAGATGGAATATAAATTCAAATCGTTGGTTAAGAAGTTTTCATATAACGCAATCATTGCTGAATGTGACAGACAAGGTTGGAGATTACCTACACTTGCTGAGGTAAGGGGTCAAGTGTTTGAACACAGTATGTTTTGGGTAGCTGATAATGGTGAAGGTACTGAGGATATGGAACATAGACTCTACAATTCAGATAATCCTAATATCGAGTATGTTGCCAATAAAGACTTTATGTTTCATGTGGTGGTAATAGCTAAAGATAAGGTGTGTTCAAACTGTGTTCATTTAGGTTCACATGGTTTGTGTAATATTTATGACTTTGATATACGGATTACAATGGGGGTTCCTTCGAGTTCATTTGGCTGCACTACTAACTTTAAATTGAAAAGATAATAGTTTAAAGTTTATTAAAGGTTTAATTGTATATAATGTCTTATCTACAATATGAAAAGGGGTTTGAAATGAATTTGCTAGAGAGACATCGGGATGATTATAAGACTTTAACCAAAAAGGAATTGCTCTTAATTATAGAAGAACAGCTTAAAATAAATAAAAAGAGAATTGAAAAAAATGTGTACTCTCCTGAGAATAGCATTAGGAACAATAACCGAAGAGCTTTTAGAAAATACTTTTCCAAAAGAAATGAGAGTAAGTTATATCGTGTTAAGGTATATGAGAAGTTAGAGATTTTAAAAGGATTGAAATGAAACTATGCGAATTAAAAGAAGGGGATAGGTTTACTTTAGATGTTCCTGAACATTTAAAATCATCGGGTGTATTTATTGAGAATGATGGCATTTATTCAAAAATACAATTTGATTGGAAAGAGTATGTAGATGGTGAGTTTGATACTATCATTGGATTTGTAAGTGTTAAAAAGGATTGAAATGAAGAAGATTACATCAAAATTATTAAAGACTATGGTTGGTAAAGAACTTTGGACTATTCCAAATGGTAATGCTGTACGGAGGAGTATGTCTTTAAATGAGCAAATATCGGGTGCTATGATTGTGAAAGTGGGTTCACAAAAAGTGTCAGTTGTTGGTCATGGAACTTTTTATATAAACGGTCAACTTGATAATAACAATTTTGGATATTTACCCTTCCTAACAAAACAAGATGCACTTGACTACTTGGAGGCTAAAGATTTGGCTCAGAGGTTAAGATATGATACTGATTTTAGTGGATTATCTTTAGAGCAATTAAAAATGATTGAACAAATGATAAGGGGTTCTAAATGATTGAAAATTTATTGATATACGCACTGGTTATATTAATTATGTATGTACTTTTAGGTACACGAAAACATGTTGGTGATGCC
>JFJP01023571.1_pt1 | contig 15322 bp, 8 predicted proteins | sample 431651 | NCBI WGS metagenome assembly JFJP01 (sample SAMN02602958, study PRJNA72255) | Microbial mat metagenome, whole genome shotgun sequencing project. | biome: fresh water; feature: sink hole; material: water; isolation source: purple microbial (photo- and chemosynthetic) mats found in... | reverse complement strand
TGTGCGGGGCATCGAGGATAGCGGAGCCGAGATCGAGCTCATCGCGCTCAATGCCCGGGTCAAGGCCGCCCATACCGGAGACCAGGGGCGCACCCTGGGAGTTATCGCCATGGAGATCCAGAATCTCTCCGTGGACGCCCGCCATAGGACGGGAAAGGTGGCCGAGATTCTGACCCGGATTTCGTCCGTGGCGGACCGGCTCTCGGCCATGGCCCGGACTTCGGACGTGTCCGAGCTAGTGGGCGGCGTCCAGGGACGCTTTGAAGCCGTGCTCGACCACCTCGCCGGCCTGGACGCCGAACTCGAAACGAACATCACCCACCTCTCGGGACTGAGCACGGGATTGGTTACGCAAATCAGCACCTTGACATCTTCCATCCATTTCCATGAATTGGTGGCGGCTCAGTTGAAGAGCCTGGAAAATGAAATCGTGGGACTGGAGAACAGGTTCGCACCATTTTCGGAAAAACTGGCAACGGCGCGTCAGCCCGAAAAATTGCGGGAGCAGCTCTCCCGATACACCATGGACAGCGAACGTATGGTTCACCTGTCCGTGCTCGGACATCAAGGGGACGCGCATGACGAAGGTGAAGTCGACTTGTTTGACGACAATGACGTCGAGCTTTTCGGCGACGACAATGTCGAACTTTTCGGTGATGACAATGTCGAACTCTTTGGCGATGACAACGTAGAACTTTTCGATGCTCAGCCTGCCAGTGCGGGTACGGGCCAGCCTCAACCTCAGAGCGCAAAAAAGCCGGTGGATCCTGAAGAGGATCTCGGCGACAATGTGGAACTTTTCTAAGACAAGGAGCCTTTCATGTTCGCTTGCACCGTCAAGGGCACCCCGCAGCATCCGGTCGTAAAACTTTCAGGCAGCCTGACCCTGGAGCACTCACGGGAAATCCACGCCGAGCTGCTGACCCGTCTGCCCCAGGCCGTGGCCATGACCATTGATCTGGGCGAGTCGGAAAAATCGGATTTGTCTTTTGTGCAGATTCTGTGCGCCCTCTTGAAGGATCCGGACAGGACGCTTAGCTTCTCCAATCTGCCCGCCCATCTGCTGGAAAGCGCGGCGAGCCTGGGTGCAGACAGCCTCATCAAAGAAATTTCGAGTCGAGTAGAGGAAAACGTATGAGCAAAACCATAATGACGGTAGATGACTCGGCCAGCGTCCGTCAGATGGTCAGCCTGACCCTCAAGGACGAAGGCTATACGGTCATCGAGGCCTGTGACGGCAAGGATGCCCTGGCCAAGCTGACCGGACCGGTGGACATGATCGTGACCGACCTCAATATGCCCAACATGAACGGCATCGAACTGATCCGCGCCGTGCGCGCCACTTCCCAGTACAAGTTCGTGCCCATCGTCATGCTGACCACGGAATCACAGGCTTCCACGAAAGAGGAAGGCAAAGCGGCCGGGGCCACCGGTTGGATCGTCAAACCGTTCAAACCGGATCAGCTCCTGGCAGTGGCCAAGAAACTGCTGCGCTAAACCGCCACCCCCGGAGCAAACATGTCCAGAGAAGAATCGAACCGTCAGGCATTCAAGGAAGAAGCGCTCGAACTTTTAGGTGAGCTTGAAACTTCCCTGCTCGAACTGGAGGAAGATCCGACCAATGACGAAGTCATCAATCGGGTCTTTCGCGCCATGCACACCATCAAGGGCTCCGGCGCCATGTTCGGCTTCGAGGACATCGCCTCCTTCACCCACGAGGTGGAAACTGTCTTTGATCTGGCGCGCAACGGCCAGATTTCGGTGTCCAAAGAGCTTCTCGACCTGACGCTGCTGGCCAGGGACCATATCCTGTCCATGCTTGAAGGCGAAGAGCAGGGCCTTGGCGCGCGGGCCGGAGAGGTCATTCGCGGCCTCAAGGCTCTGACCCCGGTTCAGAAAGCGTCGCAGGAAACTCCAGCGGTCAGAGATGTCCCTTCGACCTGCGCCACAAACCCGTCCATGAACACGTGGCGGGTCCGTTTCGCCCCGCCCAAGAATCTGTTCATGTCCGGGACCAATCCTGTATCCCTGATTGAAGAGCTGTGCGAGCTGGGTGAGCATCACGTCATCATGCACACCAAGGACATCCCCGCCCTGCCCCAGCTCAACCCCGAGGACTGTCTGGTCTGGTGGGACATTATCCTGACCTGCGCAGCCAGCGAGGACGAAATCCGCGATGTCTTCATCTTCGTGGAAGAGGACAGCGACCTGACCATCCAGATGGTCGGAAGCTGCCAGGGCATCGATGACGAGTCCTACAAGCTCATCGGCCAAATCCTGGTCGAAAAGAACGACATCACCAAGGACGCCCTGGAGCGCATCCTCCTCGAACGCAAGCCCATCGGACAGCTCCTGTCCGAGGCGGGGCTGGTCAGCGCCAGCCAAGTCGAGGCGGCCCTGGTCGAGCAGCAGGAGGTCAAGCGTCTGCGCCAGACTGCAAGCGCCGAGTCCCAGACCTCGAGCATCCGCGTCCCGGCCCAGAAACTCGACTATCTGGTCGATCTGGTCGGTGAACTGGTGACGGCCCAGGCCCGACTGACCCAGTTCGCCAGCGAACAGAGCGACGCACGCCTGCAGGGCATCTCCGAGGAGATCGAGCGCCTCTCCGACGAACTGCGCGACAACACCCTGGGCATCCGCATGCTGCCCATCGGTTCCACTTTCAGCCGCCTCAAGCGTCTGGTGCGCGACCTCTCCCAGGAACTGGGCAAGCGCATCGTGCTTGAGACCCACGGCGAGGACACCGAACTGGACAAGACCGTTATCGAACGCCTGAACGACCCCCTGGTCCACCTGCTCCGCAACAGCATCGACCACGGCATCGAAAGCCCTGAGAATCGTATCGCAAAGGGCAAGAACCCCGAAGGACTCATCGAGCTCTCCGCCGAACACTCCGGCGGGGAGGTGCTCATCCGCATCATCGACGACGGCGCGGGCATAGACCCAGAACGCATCCGGGCCAAGGCCGTGGAGAAAGGCATCATCGCTCCGGATGCGCTCATCTCGGACAAGGACACCCTCATGCTCATCTTCGCGCCGGGATTCTCCACGGCGGAAAAGGTCACCAACGTCTCAGGGCGCGGCGTGGGCATGGACGTGGTCAAGCGCAACATCGACGCTCTGCGCGGTCGCGTCTCCCTGGAGAGCGTCCCCGGACAGGGCACCACCATCTCCGTGCGCATCCCTCTGACCCTGGCCATCATCGACGGCCTGCAGGTCCAGGTCGAGGACAGCTATTTCATCATGCCCCTCTCCGCCGTGGAGGAATGCGTGGAACTGGTCCGCAAGGACAAGGGTCGCGCCGATCTCATCAACCTGCGTGGACAGATGGTGCCATACATCAGCCTGCGAGCCGGCTTCGAAATCCCCGGGCAGAGCCCCGAGATCGAGCAGGTCGTGGTCTGCAACTCCCAGGGGCGGCGCGTCGGCATCGTCGTGGACAGGGTCATCGGCGAGCATCAGACTGTCATCAAGAGCCTGGGCAAGGTCTACCAGGACATACGCGGCATCTCCGGGGCGACCATCAAAGGCGACGGGAGCATGGCGCTCATCCTCGATATTGCAGCCCTCACCGCCTGAAAGCCATGTACGACGCAAGCGGCCAGACCGCCCCACTGATGACCGACAAGGAACTGAAGCAGTTCAGCGAGTTCATCTATTCCGAGCTTGGGATCAAGATCACCCAGACCAAGAAGACCATGCTACAGGCCCGCCTGCAGCGCCGGCTGCGCACTCTGAACATGAGATCTTACGGGGAGTATCTTGAATATCTGCAGTCCCTGAAAGGGCTGGAGGTCGAACTGCCGCAGATGGTCGACGCGGTGACTACGAACACCACGAGCTTCTTTCGCGAGCCGAAGCATTTCGAATACCTGACCCAGGTCGTTCTGCCCCAGTGGCAAAAAAAGCATCCCGGCCAGACCTTCGCCGTCTGGAACGCTGGCTGCTCTTCAGGCGAGGAGCCCTACACCACGGCCATGGTCCTCACGGACTACCACGAACGGATCAGCCCGCTGCGCTTCACCATCGTGGCCACGGACATATCCACGGACATTCTCAAAAAGGCTGCACACGCCGTTTATGAAGATGAAAAAATCGGAACCATCCCCGTGGAGTTCAGACGCAAGTATCTGCTGCGCAGCAAAGACAGGAGCAGGCGGATGGTCCGCATCATGCCTGATCTTCGCGAAACGGTCAGCTTCAGACGCCTCAATTTTATGGATGACTTTCAGTTCCGCGAGAAGATGGACCTGATATTCTGCCGCAACGTCATGATCTATTTCGACAAAAAAACGCAGACCGAGTTGGTGCAAAAATTCTGCAACCACCTCGAACCCGGCGGTCACCTCTTCATCGGCCATTCCGAAAGTCTGGCCGGAGCGGACCTGCCGCTGAAGCAGATGGCCCCGGCCACCTACCAGCGCATCTGAAATTCGAGCTGAAATCCTGCCTTTTTGGAATCACCGAATGCTTTCCATCATTTCCATATCTTTTATAAAACTATTTTTTTATCCACAGCTGCTTTTTCTCATTCTAATAGTATCTTGAATCGATCAAAAATTGCATGCATCAATTCGTTTAAGCACACTGTTTGAGAGTCACCCAGAAGGTTGTCCCCTCAGATTCCACAGAGGTGAACCCGACTTCGCCACCGAGATAATTCTCCGCCAGCAGCTTGATGGAATACGTCCCCAGACCACGGTCGTGTCCCTTGGTCGAAAACGAGCGTTTGAAGACCTGCAGTCTGACCGATTCGGACATGACTGCAGGGTTGGCGACCCAGAACATGGCACGGCCCTCCTTCAGGCGCAGGCCCGCGCTGATGCTCCCGCCCGCAGGGGTGGCTTCGAGGGCGTTCAGGAGCATGTTCACCAGAATCCTGCGCAGCAGGGAAAAATCAGAGTACACGGCCACATTGACGCTCTTTTCGTCAACATGGATGCTTTTGTCCAAGGCTTTGGGATGGGTGCGGAATTCCCCGACAATGGAATGAATGATCTCAAGTCCCTGCAGCGTGATCCTGGAGGCCACGTATTCGCTTCTTTCCACGGACAAAAGCTGTTTCTGCTTCTGGATCTCGTCAACCAGGGCGAAGAGCGAGGAGCGGGCCATATGCGCGATCTCTCTGGCATCCTCGGGGACTTCGTTGAGGAGGATGTCGACCAGGTTTCTCGCGCCGCCGGCGGAGTTCAGGATGTCGTGAAAAAAAATCCGCTCCAAGGCCTGCCGGCGTTTTTCATCCCCGATGTCAAGGAGTGTAACCACATAATAGGTACCATCAGCGGTTTCCCACGGGGAGGCGAAAACCCGCAGATCCCTGGCGATGGTCACGCCGTGCTCATCCCTGCACAGCAGCTGGCATTCGTTCACAGACTTTTCCCTGGTGCGCATGCTCTCAAGGATCGCCCGCAGCGCTCCGCACTCGCGGCAATGCAAGGACGTGCCGCATCCGTTTTCCTCCACAGCGGAATAAACGCAACCAACGGCCTCTCCCGGGCGCTTGGCCAGAAATGAATCGACATCGGTGGTGCCCAGAAGGTCGGTGAAAGCCTTGTTGCTGAAGACGATCTGGCGAGAGGAGTTCAGCACCAGCAGCGGCAGGGGAAAAAAATTGAAATATTGCGAACACAGATGCTTCCCGATCCGGGCATTCTCCGCGTGCACATCAGGCAGGGCCATACGCTCGCCGGGAGCGCATAGAGTGTCACATTCATTATGCATTATCGACCGCTTCTGTGTGGATGTTACTGTAAATCAAGGCTAGGTCTACTCAAGTTGCGAATACTTCAGCAGTATCCTTTCCAGGTCCGTCATGCTCACGGGCTTGGCCAGATAATCGTCCATTCCGGCCCGCAAAAAGCGCTCCCTGTCTCCGCTCATGGCATAGGCCGTGAGGGCGATGATGGGAACAGACTTCATTTCTTCTCCGGCCACTCCGGCACGGATGGCCTGAGTCGTCTCCACGCCGTCCATAACAGGCATCTGCACGTCCATGAGCACCAGATCAAAAGTTTCCCGCCCAAGGGCGGCAAGAGCCTGGCGACCGTCTTCGACCCCAATTGGTTCGGTCATGAGTTTGCGCAGGATCATGGACACCGAGATGCTGCTGACATGATCGTCCTCAACCACCAGGATCTTCAGTCCCTCTCGAACCCGGCGCTGTAGCGGATTGGCCTGGAATGCATCCGCCTCCAGGGGCGGCGCGATCCCGAAGGTGGTCGTAAAATGCATGACCGTACCCACCCCCTCCTCGCTCTCCACAGATATGTTGCCCCCCATGAGTTCAACCAGTCGCTTGCAGATGGAGAGTCCGAGTCCCGCACCCTGATAGCTGCGCGTATAGCCCTGGCTGACCTGGGAAAAGGGTTTGAACAGGGTGCCCAGCTTGTCGTCAGGGATGCCGATGCCGGTATCGGCAATGGAAAAGAGTACCAGGCATTGCCCTTCTCTGGTTGTGGGCAGACGGGACACCTGCAGGTTCACGCGGCCGCCGTGGCTGAACTTCAGCGCGTTGCCGACCATGTTGGTCAGGACTTGTTGCAGGCGGGCCGGATCGCCCAGCAGCCGAAGCGGGATGTTCGGGTCCATTTCAAGTTCGAATGAAATTCCGTCCTGCCTGATGACGGGAACAAAAAGAGCTTTGAGTTGACTCAAGACCTGATGCAGCTCCAGCGGTTCGCTCTGGATGCTCATTTTTCCGGATTCGATCCTGGACAGGTCGAGGATATCCGTCAGTAGCCGGATCAGCCGTTCACAGGACTGAAGACCCGTCAGCGCGTAATCCTCCTGTTCGGGATTGAGCCCGGTCAGCCCAAGGAGTTGCAGCATACCCATGATGCCGTTCAGGGGGGTGCGCAGTTCGTGGCTCATGTTGGCCAAAAACTCGGACTTGGCCTGGTTCGCCGAAAGCGCGAGCTCCTTGGCCCTTCTGAGTTCCGTGATGTCGAGGCCGTATTCCACGACGCCCAGGATGTTCCCGCCCTCGTCCTTGATCGGGTTCAGATAGAGCTGAAAAGCCCGGCCGGTGATGACCTCCCGGGGATCACCGGGCTGCGTGACCTCGAATACGGGGTTTCCGGTCGCCAGTACCTCCTTCATCTTGCACCAGGGACAGGGAACGTCCCGATTCTGGAACAGCTTGAAACATTGCCGGCCCAAAATTTCCATGCCGTCTGTTTTTTCCCCGAAAATGGATTGCGCCTTGAATCTGTTCGTAGTGACCACGTTATAGTGCGTGTCCATGACGCTTAAGGAACCGGGCATGACATCGATGATCGACTGCAGCAGAATGTTGGCCCGACGCAGTTCATCTTCCATGTTCTTGCGGACGGTGATGTCGCGCGCGACTGAGTAGACAAGATCTCCCTGCGCTTTGCCTCGCCATTCTATCCAGCGGTAGGAACCATCCCGGCAAAGATAGCGGTTTTCGAAATTAAGGATCGCTTTCTGCTGACCCAGAATCGAAATGGCGCCAAGCGTCTTTTCCCTGTCGTCCGGATGGACGAGATCCAGAAATCTGCGCCCAATGAGCTCTTCCAGAGGGTAGCCGAGCACTTCCTCCCATTGAGGATTGAGGCGCACGAACTCTCCCTGGCTGTTGGCAATGCACAGCAGGTCCAGGCTGCTCGTGAAATAGCGGTCCAGTTCCTCCTGCTTGTCAAGCAGGGCCTGTTCAGACCGGGCCCGCAGCAAGGCCAGTCCCACAGCCCTGCTGACCATCTCCAGGAGAGAAATTTCATCCTCGCGCCACATTCTGCCCGTGACGCAGTTGTCCATGCCCAGAAATCCCCACCACGAATCCCCGCAAAAAATGGGCAAAGCCAGAAGCGACACGATCCCCTGCTCCTCAAGAAGCGCCCGGCCATCTTCCGGCATGTTCTTCACGATCGGCGCAAATGGTCGCCCAGCCTCCAGCGCGGCCAGGAATAATGGCGAGACTTCGCTGTAGGACAGGTGCTGCAGACGCTGGTCGTCGAGGTGGCTGCTTATGCCCGGGGCACAACTCTCATGAAGCTGGGTCATGTACAGACCGTTTCGAGAATCGGTCTCGTTACGGAAAATATGGGCGCGACTGATTTGAGTGATCTTCTGCAGCGTCCTCGTCACCAGGGACAAACGCTCGTCCAGGGGTGAGTCGTTGGCCAGGACAGTCAAACATGCCGCCGCCGCAAGCAGGGCCTTTTCACCGCGCCGACGGTCGGTAATGTCATGGGCGGTGATGACCACCTCGGCTACGATCCCATTATGGTCCAGCACCGGATGAAACTGCACTCTTCGATGAATCGCTTCGCTGCCCTTGTCGGACATTATGATTTCGAAGGAGATTTCCCTGCCTGCAAAGGCTTCGTCCAGACGCGGCTGGACCTTCGTGCGAAAAAATTCCTCGCCCACAAGGTCGCCGATGGTGCGGCCTTCAATCTCCTGCCGCAGTTTGCCAAACTCTCGCTCATAGGCATCATTGACCACAATGTAACGGTACTGTCTGTCGACGATGGACATGAGATCGTCCACCCTGGAGATGATCCGCTCGTACTGGAGCAACCGCTCCGTTTGCTTGCGCAATGTTTCGCTCTGACGCAAACGTCGTATGCCCTGCGAGATGCATTCGCCCAGGTCCACAAAAAGATCGCTTTCCTGGGCCACCAGAACCAGATTTTTGGGAATCGCCACCGTCAGAACGCCAAGAACGTCTTCTTCGGCGAGCAAACGCACGGAGATGCCGCAAAAGTCCTGATAAGTGTCAATCAAGGGACAATCGCCGCATTCTCTGAATGGTTCGGCAAAAATCACGGGGCGGGAGGTTTCAAGGGTTTTGATCACGCATTCGGTGAATCGGCATTGCCCAAAACGGTCGACCATGGCGGCAAAATGCTCATCTAGGTTCGACTGGGCCCAGCGGATAGCCCTGCGCTCCTGGTCAAAGAGGACGATCCAGGCGCTTCTGTAGCCCCTGTTGGCGACAAGAGCCTGGCAAACGCCGTGAAGGAGTTGCCCCTCATCCAGCGCCTCGGCGATGATCCTGCCGACCGATGCGTGGGTTTTGAGCATGGCCGCCATGTGCTCGATCAGAAGTTCTTCCCTGCTCTTGTCCAGGTCCATTAATCCTCCGCTGGAATGCGACGAAAACTGCTCGTCCAACCTTGCAAAAAATGAATCGCATCAATGCTGAAAGTCACTTGATCCGCATTTATTGCAAGAGAGTGACGAACAAAACTTAACGTCCGGACGGGGAATATTTCAGTAGCATCCTTTTCAAATTCCCCATGATCAAGGGCTTGGCGAGGTAATCGTCCATTCCCGCCTTCAGAAACCGTTCCCTGTCCCCGCTCATGGCATAGGCCGTGAGGGCGATGATGGGGATCTTTCTCTTCGCTTCGAGCGAAGCCGAGGTTCTGATCATTCTGGTGGCTTCAATACCGTCCATGACCGGCATCTGGATATCCATCAGAATACAGTCGAAGCAGTGATCATGCAGCAAGGCGAGGGCCTGAGCCCCGTTTTCGGCCACGGTCACCACATGCCCTGCCCTCTCCAGCATTCTTTGCATCGGGAACTGGTTCGAGGGCTCATCCTCGGCCAGAAGGATGCGCAGGCCCGGACACGCATCACAGGCCTCTGCCCTTTCGGGCACCGCCATGACGGCAACCCCGGGAGGCAATCTGAAGGGAAGGACCACGTGCACGGCAGTGCCTTCACCCAGCGCGCTCTCAAGGAAAATATGGCCGTGCATCAGTTCGACCAGACGCCGCACGATGGCCAGTCCCAGGCCGGCCCCCTGATATTTTCGGGTGTAGGCTCCTTCCACCTGGGTGAAAGGCTTGAACAGTTCCCCGAATTTGTCGCCCGGAATGCCGATGCCCGTGTCCAGCACCGAAAAGAGCACCCGCAACTCCCGGCCTCGCGTGGGAGCCAACGGGGTCATCTCGACCCGGACCGCCCCGCTCTCGGTGAATTTGAGGGAATTGCCCACCAGGTTGAAAAGAATCTGCCTCAGCCGGGCGATGCCGCCGACAAGCCTTGGCGGCATCGCCGGATCGATGCTGCACTCAAGGACGACGCCACTGGCTGCGGCATTGACGGTGAAAAGCTCGGAGACCGAGTCGGCGAGCTCGCGCGGGCTGAACTCCTCGTCAACGACTTCCATCTTGCCGGCTTCGATCTTGGAGATGTCGAGCAGGTCGGTCAAAAGGCGGGTCAGACGCTCCGAGGACTTGATGGCCAGGGATACAAAGTCCTGCTGCTCCTCATCCAGGCGCGTGGTCTGCAGGAGTTGCATCATGCCCATGATGCCGTTGAGCGGAGTACGCAGTTCATGGCTCATGTTGGCCAGAAACTCGGACTTGGCTTTGTTGGCGGCGTCGGCCTCTTCCTTGGCCCGGATCAGGCGCTCTTCCACGTTCTTTTGCATGGAGATGTCCTGTCCGACGACAATGGCGGTGGGGACATTGTTCATAAGCGTGCGGACCGAAGTCGAGATGCACCAGACCCGCCCGCCGTCGGGCCGTAGGATCTGCATCTCCATGGGCACGTTGTCCGCTCCGGATTCGATGCGCCGCATGCGCTCCCGCACAAGCTCCAGGGATTCCGGGGCAATGGTCTCCAGGGCGTTCTGTCCGATCAAGGCCTTTGGGCTTTCATGACCAAGCAAACGGGCACTGGCCGGGTTGCCATAAATGTAGCGCCCGTTCTGGACCAGCAGCACAGACATGGGTGCGCATTCGATCAGGGTCCGGAACCGCTCCTCGCTCTCGCGCAGCGACTCTTCGACTTTCTTTTGCGCGCTGATATCCGTATGCGCTCCGACCATGCGCAACGCGCGGCCTGACGGGTCCCGCTGCAGAGCCCGTCCCCGGGAATATATCCAGATGTATTCGCCGCTCTTGGTGCGCAGGCGGAATTCGATTTCATAGCTGGGCGCCCGCCCTTCGGCATAATCCGTGAAGGCCTTGCTGAAGCGGGCCCTGTCATCCGGGTGGATGTTGTGCTGGCAATAGCAGCTGAAGTCGCCCACCTCGTCAGGTTCATAGCCAAGCATTTGTGCCCAGCGATTGGAACATCCGAATTTTCCGCTGACCAGATCAAAGTCCCAGATTCCGTCATTGGTCGCGTCCAGCACCTGTTGCAGGTACTCCTCGGCCAGCTTGCGTTCGGTGATTTCAACCAGCACGCCGACAACGCCGACAAGAACGCCGTCCCTGTACGCCGGACGGCTGGAGGTACGCACCCAGATTGTTTTTCCGGGCTCCAGGCTCAGTCTGTATTCATTGGCCTGCAGGCGATTGTGCAGGACATCGTCCCATGCGCAGCGAACCAGTTCAGCGTCCCTGGGGTCGACGATTTCGATGTAATTGCGGCCAAGCAGAGATGAGGCATCCGGAAAAATATGTTTCGCGGAGGGGCTCAAATAGGTGATCCGGCCCTGCAGATCGACCGTGAAGATAACGTCGTTGATATTGTCGACAAGCTCCCTGTACTGCTGTTCCGAGCGTCTGAGATCCTCTTCGGCTTTTCTGCGGGCAGTGATGTCGGTGGTGAAGCCATGGTAATGCACAACATTGCCCTGTGCATCACGCTCCACAAACGCGTTCACCGAACCCCAGACGACGGAGCCTAAACGATGTCGGAAGCGGCACTCGAAGTTGACCAACTCACCGTGCGTCTCAAGTGCACTCAGGAATTTTTCACGCTCCAGAGGATCGACGTAAATTTGTGTACCGATGTCCGTGATCGAGGCCATGAATTCTTCGGGAGTGTCATAGCCAAGCAGCCTGGCCTGGGCCGGATTGGCCGAGACATAGCGTCCGGCGGGAGTGGACACGAAAAAACCGATGGGGGCATGCTTCAGATGTTGGTGACACCCCTGAAGAGCGGCATCGCTGTTTTGCTCGTTGACTTTCATGGGTGCGGGAGATTGCGGCATAGTGAGGCTCCGTGGCTTGAGACCGGGGTAATAAATCCTGTCAGCAATCTTTGGCACTTCCACCACTACCAGCGGCCTGCAGTGTGAAATAGAATGTGGTTCCAAGACCAGGGCTGCTTTCCGCCCAGATTATGCCGCCATGCTTCTCGACGAATTCCTTACACAGAATGAGCCCAAGGCCCGTGCTCGCCTCTCCCTCGGTGCCGGGCCGAGTGACCTTGCTGTCGATGGAAAAAAGCATGGACAAGGTGTACGGGTCCATGCCCAACCCGTCATCCTGAACAGCAACGGTGATCATGTCCCCGTTTTGATGCGCCGTGACCAGCACATGTCCGCCCCGATTTGAAAATTTCAGGGCATTGGACAAAACATTGCGGAGCACCGTGCCAATCATGGGCGGATCGATGTTGGCGATCAGATCATCCGGAGTATCATCGCGTACGGTGATTTCTTTTTGCTCGGCAATGGAATGATTGAAATCAATGCTCGACTTTATAATCTCCTTCAGAAGAAACGGACCAGGCGAGCAGCTCAGCATGCCCTGTTGCACTTTCGCCCACTCCAAAAGATTTTCCAGGAGAGCGAAAACGCGCACGGAGCTCTTGTACAATGCATTCAGGGAGGTATTGACCTCTTTTACGGTCAGGTTGTCAAAATCCTCGACCAGAATCTTGGTCAGGGAAAGAAAACCGGAGATGGGAGATTTGAGATCATGGGCGATGATGGAAAAGAATCTGTCCTTTTCCGCGATGGCATTACGCAACTCCGCGTTGATGCGCCTTCTCTCCTCTTCCGTTTTCTTGCGCTCGGTGATGTCGCGCACTGCGGCCACGCGCAGTATCTCCCCATCAAGCTCAAAATTTCGCGCTTCGACTTCGACAAAAAAAACTTCACGGTTTTTCTTCACAAATCTGATGACGTAAGGTTGTGCGTATTCTTTGACAATATTTTCACGGACAATATCCCTGTCATCGTCGTGCACAATCAGCTCAAGGATGTTCTGTCCAGCAATTTCCTGCTGCTCATAGCCGAGAAGTCTGGCCAAAGAGACGTTCAGATCCACGGCAATCCCGTTTTTATGAATGAGGACGCCTTCCATGGTTAGATCCGAAAGCAATCTGTAGCGCATTTCAGCTTCACGGGAAGCTGTCTCCGCTGTTTTACGATCTGAAATATCTCGGCAGAAACAGACAAGCATGCCCCCATGCAGGCCCAGATAGGAAGCGGAGATTTCCACATCGAAAACGCTGCCGTCCTTTCTGCGGTGCCTGCTTTCAAATATCTCAGAGCCGTTTTCCAAGATACGTTTGATGCGCGCCGAGGTCACGGCGTCATTCTCCACAGCGTCCAGGTCGGCGATGCGCAGGTGTTTGAACTCCTCTTTCGTGTAGCCCGACATGCGGCAATAGGCATCGTTGACATCGGTCAGATGTCCGCCCGCATCGATGACCCAGAAACCGTCCTGGGTGGTTTCCAGAACGGATGACAGAAAACGCTCCCGCTCCTGCAGGGCCTCTTCCGCCCGGGCCTGCTCGCTGATGTCGCTCAGGATCAGCAGCAGCCTTTGACCCGTTTCAAGGCCCTGAGTCTCGATCCGGCCGACACAGCGCACCAGACGCCCCTTGCCGCGCAACACGAAGCTGAGCTCCTTGCCCACGGGATTCTTGAAGAACGCCTTGAATCGCCCGAGGAAGGCCGAGCGGTCGGCCGTAACGATGAAGTCGACCAGCGCCTTGCCGCAAATGACATGCGGCTCTTTTTCGACCATGTCGGCGAAGGTCTGATTGGCCTGGGCGATGATCCCGTGCGGATCGATGCTCAAATACCCGACAGGGGCGTCGTTGAAGAGACGCGCGAAGCGGTCCCGCGTTATTTCAAACTGCTTTTGAGTGTTGCGCAATTCTTCGTTCTGGAGTTCGAGCTCGATCTGGTGAACCTGATATTCATGGAACAGGGTCTTGATCTCTTCCATGGAAAGACTCTCGACCGTGCTGACTGATTGCACCAGGCGAGCTTCAGCCTGTTCACGCAGGATTCTTTTCTTGGCTTCAAAAGAGTCTGTCATATTCCTCTCATATCTGGGTTGTCTGTTATCATGTTCAGATGACAGATGAAATGAGCATGCGCTTGGTTGCGGTCAAGAGTTCTGGTCAGGTGCGGATACCGGTGTTGCTGTCGGGTCGGGGCACTCGATCTCGGCAAAGATGCAGGCGAACTGGCCAAGGGTTGGCCTGAAAACCGTGACCTGAAAGTTTTTGCCAAGATCCTGCGAATAGTGCTCGAAACTCGCATGATTGCCGGTCAAAGCGACGCGTCCGCAGGATTCGATCCAGTCGCGCTCGGTGCCCGGCAAAATCTCAAGAACGGTTCTGCCCAGAATTTCGTCACCCCTGAGCCCGGTCAACCTCTCGAAAGCCGGATTCACGGCCAGAAAGCGGTAGTCCACGGGCTTGTCATTTTCATCGCAGATGATCTCGTGCAACGAAAATCCGTTGAACATTTCCCTGAAAAGCGCCTGAAAATCCTGCTCCGCCCGACGCTTTTCAGTAATGTCCTCAAATGTCGCATAAACCTGCGAAGGACTGCTCTCACCGGGCTTGAACAGGGGCATGGCGGTGATGGAGAGCCAGATGTACGCGCCCTTGTCAGGATGGAAAACCCCGCGCACCACCGGCCCCTCCTTGTGCCCGGTTCGCATGGCGATCATGGACGGGTGGTGCTTTCCGGATACGCTCGAACCATCCTCGCGGATCATCTTCCAGCGCGGATCCATGGATGTCTTGCCCAATATCTGGTCCACGGTGAGGCCAAGAATGCGAGAGGCTGCGGGATTGGCGGAGACAATTGCGCCGTCGGCCGCATGGTAGACCACTCCCAGGGGAAGAGTTTCAAAGAGGGCCCGGAATTCTTCCTCGCTGGCGCGCAGCGCCTCCTCCCCGAGCTTTATGCGGGTAATGTCCACAAAGGAGACCAGGGTGCCGGAGAAAACCTTGGGCCCCACGGAGTACGGCACCACGCGCATCAGATACCAGCGGCCGTCCCTGGCGCGGACCTCGTGTTCGGACATTTTCCCGAGCCTGTGCACCGTCTCGATGATCCGCACCGGCTCGAAATTTTCCAGCTGGTGCGAGATGTCCGACAAGGAACGCCCCACGTCCGTGCCGAGCACGTTGAACACATCGGCGACCTTGGGCGAGAAACGCCTGATGTCCATGTTTTCGTCGAGCAGGAGCTGCCCGATCTGGCTGACGTTCAGGAGATTGTCCACGTCGTTATGCAGCTCGCTCAGTTCCACAATCTTGGACTGGTATTCGGAATTGACCGAATACAGCTCCTCGTTGGTGGACTGCAGCTCCTCGTTGGTCGATTGCAGCTCCTCGTTGCTGGCCAGAAGTGCCTCGT
>JFJP01040960.1_pt1 | contig 15324 bp, 12 predicted proteins | sample 431651 | NCBI WGS metagenome assembly JFJP01 (sample SAMN02602958, study PRJNA72255) | Microbial mat metagenome, whole genome shotgun sequencing project. | biome: fresh water; feature: sink hole; material: water; isolation source: purple microbial (photo- and chemosynthetic) mats found in... | reverse complement strand
ATCCTTCTTGATTGCCAGCTTGGTAGGAAAGAACTGCATTTATCGTATAGCCTTCGTCCATCCAGTAGGGCTGGCTTTCAATTGGATATAGACGTAAAAATAGTCCATAGCCCAACAATAGGCAAACAAAAAAACCGATCAATAATTTAGAATTAAACCTTAAAAACGTTGACATTTTCTTATAATACTATAGACTAAGAATAAACAAAGAGTATTAATATAATTTTTTATGAAATCACCATTTTTCAAGTCCTCGTTTGTACTAGCTTTAATGTTTATTGCTAGTCTAGCAACAGTTGCTGAAGTGTCGGGTTATGGATCGTCAGGAGGAAGTGGAACTCGCGTTAAAAATCGAGTTACCACACCAGCTCCACAAGTGTTGGGTGAATCTACTACCGCTGTTTCAGATGATGTTAATACTCCAGCTACAAAGTACATTTTCCTTATTGATCTACGTCTTGGTATGAGTAGTCAAGAAGTAACAGAGCTCCAAAAACGTCTACGTGCTGAAGGTTTCTTCACTTTCCCAACTAACACAGGTTACTTTGGAACAATTACCCTAGAAGCAGTCAAAGCCTACCAAACTGCTCACCCAGAAATTGGTTATGTCACTGGTTTCTTTGGCCCATTGACTCGTGGAGTGATGAATAAGTAATACACTTTTACTTAAAGAAATAAAATCGCCCAAGACTTGGGCGATTTTTTTGTTAGTATTAGTAATAGAAAACTACTAACTAGCTCTTAATAAAAAACCAGCCTTTTCTAAGGCTGGTTTTTATAATCTTGATTCAAATTACTTTTGGAGCTTCAGATAGTTAATGAATTGCTGAAGCAAAGTGATAAGCTGTTTTTGTAATTCAATTACTTTCTTCTGATCAGAGGTAGAAACTTGTGTTGTTGAAGACTTACAAGCACCTTTTGTGTCACCTTGTGCAAGACGTGTTTTTAAAACACTTATGGCAACTCTTTTAGTTTTACCATCGTGGCAAACTAGCGCCGTCTTTGAGCCACTATTACTACTTCTACTCCCGTCATAACCGGCTGAAGCTGAATTGATGAAAGGTGAAGTCTCAGATGCGGTCCCTAATAAAGTGACAACAGCTAGAAAAACAGCAATTCCCAAACCTCCGATTACTTGTTTGTTTTTTAGCATATTTTTTATGCTGATTTATAATAATTTGATTATTGTATAGTGACTTAAGGTAAAAGTCAAGGTGCTGATTTCTGGGTTAATAGGTGAAGCGGTAAAGGATGGTGTCTGAATTAATTATTTTTTCGTTAGGAGATTGCAGAAGGCTAGTAATTAATTGTGATTTTTCTGGATCAGTGGTGGAATTGGTGGTTATGTTTGTTGATGATGTTATTAGCCAAGTATTTTGATCTTCGACATTTTTATTAACTATGACAAGTAAGTATCTAATCTGATGTGATTGCAAAAAATTTGTGATTTGTTCAGGTGTCTTTTTGTCCACCTCTTGAAGGAAGGTATCAATTTCTCGATACTCAACATCAATTTCTTGATCGTAAATATTCTCCATACCAATTGTTCGACTGGCGATAGTTTTGTCTTTACCAAAAAAACGACTGGTTGGATTTCCGGTTAATAATTGATTATTGAAAGGAAGTGAAAAATAACCTTGCCAAGGAAGAGTCAGAATTTTTTCCGAAGGAGACATCGAATTGGTTATTGATCTCGCTTCGTACCAGCTATTTGGATAAGTGACAGGAGTTAGTTGCCCTCTAAAACCAAATACTTCATATAGTCCAAAGATTAGCGGTAGAACAAATAATATTGGTATCAGGCCAAGTACTAAAGAATATTTTTTTCTACCAAGATTCAATAACTTATCAATTGCGACTCCACAGAAGATGGCATAGACTAAAGCTAGTACACCAGCTATTTTTTGACTATCACGAAGACCAGCCCAGCTTGAGATGATACCAACTAATAATAATAGTACGGCCACAAATCTTTTGGTTTTATCTCGCCATAAGGTTAGAAAACCAAAAGTGATAAGAATAAATATAAAGAAAGAAGCTATCCAAAACAAATTTGAATCTTGAGGCCAGAGAAAATAATATCGCCACTCAGTACCTTCACCCCAAAAGCCTCCAAGCACAGCAAGATTAAGTGGGGTAGAGATGAGATGGTTTTCGCTAGCTGAAAAGCTGGTAAAATGTACTTCATCAAAACGAGTTTCAACTGGTGTTTCTCGAGTAAGAGCTGGTACCAGCCAATAGGTACTGATAGAGGTGAAAAGAATTAAACCTAAAAAGAAATTCTTTAGAATTTCGCTAGCTTGTATTTTACTTTCTTTAAACCAATATTTAATAATATGGGCTATCACCCAAAAAGTGGAGAGCAGTAAACTTAAGAATAAAAAATGAATTGAAACCGCTCCTATTAGTGACAGAGCAAGTCCAAACCGTATACCAGAATTAAGGTCACGTTTTTCAATGAGACGATTTAGAGAGTAGATGATGATTGGTAGACAGGCATAACCAAGAAGTACTCCCAATTGACCAGCTAAAAAACGGGTGTAAACAAAAGGGTTGAAAGTGAATATTAAACTGGCGAATAAACGTCCAGTTTTGGATTCGATAAACGGTAGGAAACGATATGGTAAATATAAAAGAGAGAAAAATAAACCAAACAGTACTATTTTCTGCACTATCCACGAAGGAAACAGTAGACCGAGACTGGTAAATAATAGATATAAGGGAATAGTGTTATTAAACCCATCATTACTCCATTCTCTTGATAGTGTGTCGGTCCAAACCATATCGAGAGTCAGAATAAAGCCATTCTTTAGCATTCCACCTAGTATGAGTAGGGTAATACCAGCCATTGTGAACACAATAATATGCTTACAAATAAATGAAGTGAGAAAAGATAATGACGAGAATTTATTTTTTAAGAAATCTAATGAGTTCATACTTACTTTGTAGTTTCAGTTTCTTCATCAAGATTATGTTCACGACGAAGTTTTAAGATTTGGAGAGCGATAGTGATTACTAATAAATAATATACATAAACCGCCAATTGTTCTGCTTTGGCCGTATAAGTTTCAATTGATAAAGCAATAGGGATTATAATGAGAATGATAATGGCACCAAGGCCGATAATTCTAGAGTCTAGTTTAAATACTGCCCAGATTAAAAACAATGTCCAGAAAAAAGCATTAACAGGATTAACTAATAACCATAATGTTGTCACTATAAAAACTGTCAGTCCACGGAGTAGAGATTTGGAAGTTATTTTTCGCATAAATTGATTTAGTAATTAAGACGAGTTATTTTGCTTGTTTTGCGACGTCTCACAAAATTAAATAATAGATAACTTATAACACCAGCGAGAGTTGTGCCTGAAATTAATAGTCCAAGATAGAACCAACGTTGTGGCCAGTATTCGACGATTAGTGTGTACTGCAATTGCCCAGATGAATTATTGGCACACGAGATAGATCTACAAATTTTTTCAGAATCGACCAGCCATACATTAGCGTAACCATTGGCAATATAATGTGAGTCTTTAATCTCATATATTTGTTTATTTGGGAAGAATGTGTCCCAAAAATTACCTTCGGATAGATTGTCATTTTGGATACTTCCTTTGATTTCTTTTGAAATATATTTTGAACCAACCGTTAGAAACGGATTAAGGCTTGATGAAGCGATATCGGAAAATGGTGCCAAAAAAGTATCGATAACTGCTTTTTCTGGTGTCTCTATAAATGTGCCGTTTTCAAATCTTGTTGGTACTGCGTATAACTTCCAGTTTTTATCAAACGATTCGGAAAAAATAAGTGGGAATGAATTTTCAGAATTGTAAACTTGAATGATATATTTTGTGGGGTTGATTTTGTGGAAACTAATTTTTTCAGGTTTGGTGAGTGAAGTTTTTTCTTTTGCGATACTGACTAATGTGTCTTGAGTGGCTCCGTTTGAAACTAATTTTATATTTCGATAACTATTTGAAACCGATTCAGAACCATCTGAGTCTGTATAAAGGAAAATACTAATATCTTGCATTCCTTGTACAGGTTTGAAAATAATTTCGTGTGTACCCCAGACACCTAGTTCGGAAGTTAGTTTTTGACCGGGAAAATAAACCTCTGAACCGTGTTGTCGAACTTGAAATTCGGCTGTAGTACCTTTGTTCACACGGTATTCGAAAGATAGTTTATAAAAAGAATCTGCGAGGAGTTTATTTTCTTCAGCTTTTAGCGTGACACAGGCCCGTCCGTTTTCTGATTCTATGGTTAAGATTTCAGATTCATTTTCGGAATTAACAGTACTAGAAATCGAAAGCGGAATTTTAGTATTACCTCTTCCGCAAGAAAATACCTCAGGACTGTTTTTGGAAGATAGAGTCTCAAATAAGTTTATCTCTTTTGCTGGTGGGAGTTCTAGTGTAATTTTTGAACTGCTAGCTATATTTAAACTAGTCAATTTTTTATCTTCAATAATAGGGTAAACAATAGTTTTTGTGGGTACTACTTCTACTAAGACGGCATTATCAAAGCGATTTGAAACAAGTTTTCCACCAGATGAATCAGCATAAAAAAATATTCGTAAGTCAGTTGTGTCTTTAGACACTTTAAATATTTGTTCATATTTTTGCCAATCATTATTTACCATCTCTGATTTAAATATTGGAGAACTAATTTCAGCTCCTGTTTGCCAGATGGCGGAAAATATTTTATGTCCAGCAACTGAGCGATAATCAAATGATATTTTGTAATAAGAACCTGGTTTGAGTTTATCAGTTTCTATTGAAAGAGCAGTACAAGCAGTACCGTTGGTGGAATTTATTTCCAATGAACGATTTCCGTCAGTAGCATCTATATTTGCGTTACCATTGATTCCGACTGGGCGAGTAGTGTCAATATTGCCACAGTTATTAACGCCATTGCCTAAAGCACTTTCAAATAGTAAATTTTTTTTGTAATTAGTTTTATCGTTAAAATAATTGTCGTTCACTAAAATTTCCCGAGAAGTGACGTTTATCTCTATCGGTTTTTTGTTTTCTTGCGATTTTATCTCTTCTACGATATTTGTCCTTGAAAAATTGTAGTCATAGTCAAGAATAATTTTATTTGCCAGACGAGACATTAAATATTGTTTTGGAACAATCGATGTATATACTTTTGAGTCATATTTCAAAGACATAGTTTTTTCTGGTGAGTTTAAGTCTAAAAAATTGACGTGACTTAAGCCGATGTTTTTAGGATTTAAGAGAGCTTTTTCTTGTTCAGAAATCTTTAATTTATCTAACAATTCGATGGACTCTTCGCCAATATAGAGGTTTGGTGAGGTAAACATATTCAAACCTAATAAGTTCGGATAATTAGTATATGTTAATTCACTTCCGAAGATAATTTCTTTAGGGGTGTAAAATTGGGGAATAAAAAATTCTTCTTTTAGTGAATAGAGTTCAATAAATTCGCTGGCATACTCAGGAATGAGTGATCCGGAATCTACTAGTGAAGCAATTTTGTTTTCACTTTGTTTGAGAAATTCTTCACCAACATCTTTATTGAAAACAAGAAAATTATTATTCATTAAACCCATCATAATTGGAAACCAAGTTGGGTCTGAAGACGCATTAAAAATTTGACCATAATTAAATTGTCCACCTGCTAAATAATTTGATGGTCTTTGGACAGGTTTTTCAAATAAAGTTGTTGTAATATCGTTTCCTCTAAATTGCCATTTTGGATATTGTGACCAACCAGGGGAGATAGTGACTCCGAAAGGTAGATATTGCACCTTAAAAAGGTATGGAGAAAAATTATTAACTGTATTTGAAACTTCGTAATAATCTTCCGGAACTTTTACAAGGTTTGAATATGGTGCTGATAGATAATTTTGATCTGCAGTGAAGGAAGCTGATAAATTTTGCTGTACTTTTCCTGTATAAAACGGAGTGGGATAAATCAATAACGAAGCAATAACAATATATTTAAAATATTTAGGTATTTTTGTGTTTTGAATCAATCCAAGATAAATAATAATAAATGTGGTGAAAGGTAGGAAAACAAAAAATTTATCAAAACTTCGTAGAGAATTAATAATTGGTAACTTAAAGATGGTAATACTTAAGTCACCAAGCGGGCCAGTTACTTTAGCTATTAGTAAAATCAATATTAAATAAATAATAGAGAAAGTAATAAAGATTTTTTGTTTTTGTACTTTAATTAAACTTATTAAAAAATACAGAATAGGGAAAAAGGAAAGTACTAAAAATATTGGTATAAATTGATCGGGAAGATTTGAGTTAAGTGGAAATTTATCTTCGGCAGTTACAGGTATAAATCTAATAACATCTATTATTGTTGTCGATTGCCATTTAATCCAAGCGTCAAGATCCCAAAGCGGATTTCCCGATACGATACTAGAAGCACGGTCAAATAAAACAAAAAAATATGGTGTTAACCAATAGGCGTTGGCTAGAGCTATTGTCAATAATGACAAAAAGTATGATCTTATTATGGTGATCACTTTTTGTGTTTCATCTTTGAGAAAGATAGCTAGACTAAATATTAAGAATAAGTAAACATTCAAAGCTACTATAAAGCCCGGATTATTAAAACCCATTGAACTAACAAGTCCTAAAATAAATAAAGCAAAATATTTCTTTTTATTTCCACCGCGGACTATTATGGAATAAGGTATTGAGATTAATAAAGGAACAAATATATAAATCACTTGCTGATAAAAATATCCGAAAACATGCATAAAAAGGAAAAGTGTATATCCGTTTATACCGTAAGCAAATGAAAATAAGATATTAAGAAGACTATCTTTTGAAAATATTTTAAGTACGCGAAGTGCTAAGTAGAAACTTATAAAAGAAGCGTAGATAAAAAATGGTAACATCAATGATTGAACAACGCTGGCTGAAAACCCCAACCATACTGCTAAGTATTGAATTAAATAAAATGGTATTGCAGCTTGCAGTTCATACGGTCTGCCTTCACCGTACCCGACTCCATTTGTCCAAGTGTAAAAAAATGTTTTTAAAGCCTCACTGAAATTTAGAAACCAAGTGTGGTCTGTACCAGAAACAATATAATCTGAAGGAAGTTTGTTTACCCAATAAATCCAACAACAAACAGAAATAACTAGCAGATGTGCTAGTAGTGAAGGTGATATTTTGTTTACAAGTTTATTTAACATTTTACAGATGAGACGTTTGATATATTTCAATCATTTTTGTAGCTCTATTGTGGTAGGTGTGATCAGTAAGGACACGAAGACGACCAGCTTCGGTAATGGCTGTTCTTTCTTCGGGGTGCTTTATGTAGTAGTCAATCTTTTCCAACCAATCTTGAGGGTTTTTTGCTATAACGATTTCTTTATTTTCAACAAAATATTTTCTGATGCAATCTACATCATCAGTTATTTCAAATCCACCGCAAAGAGGGATTTTAAAAGTCCGTTCATTACAGTCACCTCCGTAAAGCCTTTGGTGCTGTTCGTGTATGTTGATTGAGATGGTTGAAGATTTATATATTTTTGCCTCATCACTTAGTTCAAATTTTGGTTTTCTAATAGATTTTAGTAGCGGAATATTAAAATATTGACCACCTCTTTGTATCCAACCCAATGATCTATCAATTGCAGTCCAATCCTGCCCATAAAGTTTTAAGTCGTATTTTTGTTTGAGAGGAAATACATATTTCTCAAAAGATTCTTTTTTAGCAGGAAGATTGGTACCAATAAAAGAAATTTCAGCCTTAAATCTCTCATCAAACTTTTCAATGAGAGATACTTTGTCGGCTGCTAAAGGTATGGTAATAAAATCTTTTCCAGAAAATTCCTTAAATCCTTTCATTCGTAAATCATTCTGTTCGACTACGTGAAAATATATGTCACCTAGTAAATTTTGATTAATTAATTCTCGAACCCCCGTATCATCTTTCATTGATTTGGCTTCATTTATTCTGTGGGCAGAAGAAGGGGAATCCCAAAAATCTATTTTTGTGAATACAACTAGTCCAGCTTGTCTGTATTTGTTTAGTTTTTTATAGTCAATAAACTTTCGGAAAAAAAAGTGTGACGCCGTAATAAAAAGATCAGGTTTCACTTTTTCTAATATTTCAAAAATATTATCGTTAGCAGTCAAAGTAAAAAATTTATGACCAAGATCAATAAAGGCATTTTTATAGCCTGTATGAATAGTTCTTTGTGCAGAGATAGTATCTGCATTTGGAAAGTGGTAGAGGATTTTCATAAATTAATTAAAATTTGGTGTGATCTTAATCATTAAGTTGAATTAAAAAATCTTGAGCGGAAATATCTTCCCTCCAACCAAGTTTTCTGCCGGTATGTATAATTCTTGCTTTTTTGCAAACAGTGTGAATTTCATTAAGAACATCCAGGTTACTGACTCCTTCTGTTTCGCGTAAGAAACTAATTTCAAGTAAGAGAAATTTAGTTTTAACTAGAGTTTTGCGCGCGCCTTTTAGTACTTTTAACTCAGCACCTTCGACGTCAATTTTTAATAGATCAATTTTATCAAGATTATCTGTCACAGAATCAAGAGTTACAGCTTTCACTTTTATACATTCTTGATTACTGGATGTTTGTATGAGAGATGATGTCACTGAAATCGGTGCGCGATAGAAATTTAATTCTCCTTCAATATCTGCCACGGCAAGATTATGTGTGCCTATGTCATTATCACGGGTGTTTCTTTTTAGATCTTCGTAAGTTTTGATATCAGCTTCGTATGATTGAATCGTAGCTTTCGGGTACCAGGTACGAACAGCTATAGCAAATTGACCGATATTTGCCCCAACATCAATTACTGTGTGAATTTTATTTCCTAATATTTTATATAGATGCCAATATTCGTCACTTATACTCGAAATTGTTGTTCCTAAATCGCTGATATTATTTATATATATTGATTGTTTATCAAAATGAAATACAGTAGTCTGCTTAAAGATTAATAACAAGAAAAGACATTTATATTTTGACAAAGTCAACCTAATCCATTGATTAAATGGGAGAGCGAAAAATAGAGAGATGTCGAAATAAATTGTTTTGTATAAGTTTTGCATAATAGTTATTAAATTTAGTAGCTGATACTTTGTAATCAAGATGATACATTTGATTGAAAGAAGGTAGAGAATTTTCAGGAATTCCTAAAAAAGTTAAAAATAGCAATTTTTATTTTTGGGGGAATTAGGAAAATAGTCAGATATTGAGCCGTGTTAAATAACTTATCGAATAGACTCATTTTGTAGGAATCTTGGTTTAAAGACGCATAGCGAACCCGTAAAAAAATTGTATATAACTCCATTATGTGCAATTTTGAAAAAGTTGCACCATTATTGACTTGTCTATATTTGATTAAAATCTCAGGGAGATTAGCAAATTTGTATTTTGTGCCAATCTGAAACGACATAGCAAGATCTTCGGCAACGGGGGAGGCTAGAGGAAACATTCCTGTCACAGCAAAACACTCCTTTCTGATAATTGAGGAAGGTTGTGCTACTGGTGAGTACCTAAAAATAGTTTTCCTAATCTCTGTATCAGTTTCAGCATATTTTCTTAAGCTTAGTTCTCCGGTCTCGTCGAAATATTGTAAATAACCACCACATATTCCAACGTCTGGATTATTTTCCATAAAATCATATTGATGTCTGATTCTTTCTGGTAGTGATATATCATCAGAGTCTTGCCATATAGCATATTTGGATTCCGTGTCACATAAGAGAATAAGATAATTTCTTGTGCTTGAGATACCTAAATTTATCTTATTTTGTTTGGCAGTAATTCGGGAGTCTTTCTGTGCGTATTTTTGGATTATTTCCCACGTTTTATCGGTGCTACAATCATCGACGATTATAAATTCAAAATCAGTAAAACTTTGATTCAAAATACTTTGAATAGCTTCGTCGATATACTTCTCAACATTGTAGGCAGGCATAAGGACGCTTACTTTTGGTGTGGTGGTAGTTTTATTCATAAAGATATGATTATTTTTTTTCACTTCTAACTACGTACAAAGGTCGATTCTGTGTCTCGCGGTATATTTGTCCAATATAGAAAGAAAATAGACCAAGTGAAATTAAGACAATACCCACCAAAAAGAGAATGATGTTAGCTAGAATAGCAGGTCCGGAGAAGTTGAGGCTAGATGAAAAAATAAAACGATCAGCAATCATAACTAGGCCAAGAATGCCTGCAAAGAAGGTGATAAAGATACCGAGATAACCAGCTAAACGTAACGGAATAAGAGAATGTGAAATGAAGCTCTCTGTTGCCAGCTTAATTAATTTCCAAGTATTATAAGAGGCTGTGCCGTGTTGTCTTTCAGGTGCTTCAAAATAAATATAATCACGCTTAAAACCAAGCCAGTCTATCAGACTGCGAGTCATTCGATTGCGTTCAGTTAGGGTATTTAAAACATCCACGACTTGACGATCTACCAAACGAAAATCAGTAGCTTTAGGCACTATTTTAGTTTCTGAGATACTGTTAATTATTTTGTAATAAACATAGGAACTGATTCTTTTAAAAAGTGAATCAGAAGCATTGTTGGTGCGGACGCCAATAACAACTTCGTTACCGGCACGCCATTTTTCTATAAAATTAGGTATCAAATATGGTGGATGCTGAAGGTCACTGTCAATGGCAATAACTGCAGCGCCTTTAGCTGTAAAGTAACCAGCAGTAGTGGCTGATTCTTTACCAAAGTTACGTGAAAAAGAAATTATTTTAACACGTGAATCATTTTGGGCTATTTCTTCTAATTTAGATTTAGTGTCGTCAATACTGCCGTCATCAATAAAAATAACCTCAAATGTAATTTTGGGGTAGGAAAGATACTTCTGTAATTCCTCAAAAAAAGGGACGACAGCAGTTTCTTCATTATAAACGGGAATAATAATAGAGATTTTACTCATATGAAGTTTAAATTAGTGACCTATTTAAACTACTTGATGAGGGTTAGGATTCTTTATTGTAAAAAATAATCAAAGTTATTAATACAAACAAAACACTGTAGACTAAATTCATCAATATAGCTTGTACATAATTATGACACAAAACTATGACAAATGCAATAGCTATACTACTTAAACATAAGATAGGGATTAAAAAGTAACGACGTAAAGCGAGAAAGTACATTATAAAAAGATTAGTAAGAGTGACGAGTACCATTAGTAATGAAAGAATAGGAAGTAGGTTGGCACTAGGGAGAAAACGTTCACCCATTAATATTTTTATAATAAATTCAGGGAAGATAGAAAAAATGGTTAAACCACCAATAGCAATACTAGAGACAAGAAGAAGTGACTTGTTCATTATGATGTGATTTACGTTGCGGGTGTTATTGATTTTGATGTGGGCTATTGCTACTCCTGCCACAGAACCAGTAGCAAAGATGATAATTCGTGCAACAGTGGCAATACCAGCATATAAACCTGCTGTTTCAATATCAAAAAAATAGCGGATAATTAGAATATCTGAAGTATATAAAAAAGTGATGAAACTAGTGGCTATTAGTATTAGAAAACCATATCGAAGTTCGGTTTTGATGGCAGGTGAGAATTTAGGTTTAGCAAAACTAGAATAATGAATAGTTTTTTTTGAAAAAGGATAAGTGTAAATTAGTCCAACTATCATAGCTAAAAATAATCCAAATAAAGCACCTAGTGCTTGAGTTCCAAGATAAATACATAAAAGACCAAAGATAATTTTGCAAAATGAAGTTATTAGTTCGGAGATAGAAAGTTTACCAAATAGTTTTTTGGCTTGAAGTTCAGATCTAGCAAAAGTGAGTGGGGTAAATATGAGTAAAATTAAAGCAGTCAAAGTTAGTCCTGTGTATCCAGATAGATTGAGTATGGCTCCAAGATAAGGGGTAAAGATAATTAATCCTAAACCTAAAGCACCAGTTAGAAGAGTGGAGATGGAGTATAATTGATTGGTGATATTTTCTTCTTGTTCGGCAGTATTAGTCTTTATATTTAAGACAATCTTACCAAAGACACTAGTAATAATACTAATTTGAGCAATGAGTGAAAAATAAGCTTGTAACTCACCAAACTCTTCTACTGATAACAGTCGACTAATAAGTGGGTGATAGATATAATTAAGAACTGCTACAGCCAAAGAGCCAACGAAAAAGACCACATTGTGTCTTAAAAAATCATCTTGAAAGTAGACTTGTAGGTGCTTTTTCATTTGAAGATAAATTTACTGTTTATTGTCTTCAACTATAGCATTTTTAAATTAAGATTTTTATTAGTCAAGGAAAGAGCGTGTTAGCTCTCTGGATTTTATTAAAAATGGTTCAAAGGGGCCTTTTTCTGATATACTTGAGCGATATTTTTTTATGCTTAGAAAATACAAGAACCTTAAAATACTAAAAAAATACTTTTTGCCAAGTGCAAAAAATGATTATACGCCAGATCTGCTCCAGAAGTCAGCATTGTGTTTAATGGCTGTTCTGACGATATTAACTTTTTTTGCTAGTAATTTTTATGCTACTTTGTGGCAGAAATCAGCTTGGTTGGTGGCAACTGTCTTGCCTGCGGTGATTGTCGAAAATACTAATGTTGAAAGGGAAGAGTTGAGTTTGCCGTTTTTGATTAGAAATTCAATCTTGGATCGAGCGGCACTTCTTAAAGCTGAAGATATGGCGAAGAATAGTTATTTTGCTCACTTCAGTCCTGAGGGAATTTCACCTTGGCATTGGTTTGAGGTGGCAGGGTATCAGTATTTGCAAGCTGGAGAAAATCTGGCGATATTCTTTACTGATTCGGAAGCGGTGGTAGAAGCGTGGATGAATTCCCCTACCCATCGATCAAATATTGTAAACGTTAATTATCAAGAAATTGGAGTTGGAACAGCTAAAGGTGTTTACCAAGGTCATGAGACGGTCTTTGTTGTTCAACTTTTTGGGTCTCGAGCCAGTACGACTAAACTTTCTTCTGCAAATTTTTCTGAGGTAGAAAATGAAGTTGAAAAAGTCACCATTACAACAATTGAAAATGAGAGAGTAAATCGACCGGCAGAAAATTTTTCAACGGCAACCACTTCTGAAGAAATCAGACAAGTAGCTGGTGCTGAAATTAATACTGAAGTTGAGACTGTAGCTGGTATTGAAGTTGAAACTGTCAGTGATATTGAAACTAAAAAGGTGATGGCCTCTGAAGTTGGGGTGATAGCTGAATCAGAAGCGACAGGAGGTGAGTCTGTACTGAAAGAGGCTACGGTTGCGCAGGAGGAGATTTTTATAGAAACTGATTATGTTCCAGCTTCTGAAGTTAAACCTGAGAAAGTTTTGTCGGCTAGTGTGAAGGAAAAATTAGGTGGGGTTGATGGTGAGATAAAAAATGAAACAGCTTTTGATTTAGCGACCAGCCCTTCTAGTATCTTACAAATAATTTATCTCTGTTTCGGAGTGGTAACTATTTTGGCTTTATTATTATCGGTGATTATTGAATGGCGTGTACAACGAGTAGTGGGAGTGATGTATGGCGTAAGTTTACTAATCTTGCTTAGTATTCTTTTTTGGGTTCATCTTAACTCGACCAGTCTGGTACTGATTTCTTAATTATAATTTTGATACAGCTCTATAGCTAGTTAATAAAAAAAGGAACCCTTTTAGGTAAAATACTAGTGACTGTTTTCTTTGACAAAATTATCTATTTCTAATTCATCTTCAAAAAGAGGGCCTGTCATTTCTTCAATAAATATTTTCATTGCTTCTAAATCTGACTCAATTAAAGATTTATTTATTACTCGATTCATAAACAACTGATCATCTTCATTTTCATCACAATATTCAGCAAAGCCGTTGTGTTCCCCTAAGACATACTTTTCCATATAGAGCATAGTGAGTGCTTCTTCTAGATCTACGTGATCCATTTCAGTAATGAGTTGTTTAATTCTAAGTGGAGCCATATATAAAATCAATTGTCTTTGAGCTTCAAGTGCCGATTCTACAGGAACCATCTCTCTACCAAAGTGTCGTTTTTTTAATGGAGTTTCGTCTGTTGAAAATGATTCATAATTTTGCATAGATTAAATTATAGCAGATTCCAGATTCTGACTGAAAGAGATTTTTTAGAATAGTAATTGGATTGGTTAGTATCACTGATGAGATCACAAGTTCCAAATCTACTAAGTAGTCTCGAATCTTACAGATTCTGTCTACTTATTGAATCTTTTCTTCACAAGCTCAAAAAGTCCTCAATGAGTCTTGCTAAATGTGTTTAGATACATTTCTCATCCGCCTCACTCGCCTCCGGCATCGTTCCGGCTCCCGTAAAGGCACGTCTGTGACGCAAGTCGCAGACTAAAACAAAAACATCAAGCTAATTGATGTTTTTGTTTTACCTTTGTGAACTGTACCCCCTAAAGTGTGTCCACTTTAGGGGGTGTATATCATTGTGCCCTCGCGAGGAATCGAACCTCGAATAACGGCTTAGAAGTCCGCAGTTATATCCATTTAACTACAAGGGCAAGTGAGGAGTAAAGTAGAAGCAAGCTTATACTTTAGCTCCGAACGCAGAACTTGAAAGATTTTTCTTACAAGGGCAAGTGAGGAGTAAAGTAGAAGCAAGCTTATACTTTAGCTCTGAACGCAGGTCTTGTATGGTACATACAAGGGCAAGTGAGGAACAAAAGGGAAACTTGCTTACGTTTTGGTTCCGAAGACAATCCTTTTAATCTACCTTCAAAATACGAGTTTTATCTCGTAAGGAAAGAATAGCAGAAAATTGCTTACTAGTGAATAGCACAAAAAAGCTCCGCTAATTTGCGGAGCTTTTTTAGTTAGTTTGATTGGGGTATCACGGGGTGTCTTGTACCGCATACTGAGCAGAATTTACCTCCAGACAATGTCATATGGTTGCAGGTCTGACATTGTGTTTTTATCTTATATCCGCAAATTGGACAATTATTCATATCAGGAGAGATTTTAAGTGAACAACCTGGGCAGTGTCCGCTCTTGAGGGTACGCATTAAGACTGCTTGTTTGTTATACAGCTTTTTTTGAATGAGGTAGATTAGGGAGCCGAAGAAAAGTGGTACTAATATGAAGCTAAAGTAAAAGAGGATCGTCCATAAGAATTCAAACGCAGCAAAGAAAGCAAATAATGCTTCAAGAATACCTCGAGGCAAAATTTCGTAGACAAAAACTAATAAAATTTGGGCAAGGATAATTCCAAAAGTAGCCACCGCACCACCCCATATGAGTGTGTATTCGGAACGACGTAGTTTGGCTTGGTTGTAGCGAACCCAGACGAAGTAAAAGACTGGACTGATTAAAATAAGACTGACAATAAAAACTATGAA
>JFJP01039410.1_pt1 | contig 15327 bp, 9 predicted proteins | sample 431651 | NCBI WGS metagenome assembly JFJP01 (sample SAMN02602958, study PRJNA72255) | Microbial mat metagenome, whole genome shotgun sequencing project. | biome: fresh water; feature: sink hole; material: water; isolation source: purple microbial (photo- and chemosynthetic) mats found in... | reverse complement strand
GGAATGGCAAAAGAAGTAGTAGATTATAAGGAAAAAACCGGAGATGTGTCTATGTGGACAAACTCTGCTTTTGCCGGTATGCCCGCTTATCAGATAAAAGGCGATGCTTCCAACAACGTTTTTTGGTATGTCAACCGCATTATTCACTTAGGCTTACCATATTCCACTGTTGCCATTATGTTTATCTATCTTTTGGGATTTTATATCCTGCTCATTTCGCTCAAAGTAAATCGCTGGCTTAGTTTGATTGGTGCTGTTGCCTTTGCATTGGCATCGTACAACATCATTATTATTGATGCCGGACACATTACAAAAGCCTACGCCATTGGTTTAATGGCTCCAGTTATTGGAGGCTTAATTCTTACTTTCGAAAAAAAATATATCAGTGGAGGTTTAATTTCGTTGGTGGCTTTGGGATTGCAAATAGCTGTAAACCACGTACAAATTACCTATTATCTGATGTTGATGGCTGTTCTGTTGGGAATCCATTATTTCGTTATTTCGTTAAAAAACAAAGAACTACCCCATTTTGGTAAAGCAGTTGGTATTTTGGTACTTGCCGCATTGCTTGCAGTGGGACCTAATCTTACACAACTTTGGACAACCTACGAATACGGCAAAGAATCGATTCGTGGAAAATCGGAACTCACACCCCCTGAGGGCAAACCACAAAGCGATGGGTTAGACAAAGAATATGCTCTTGATTGGAGTTATGGAAAAGTAGAAATGCTTACATTACTGATACCCAACGCAGTGGGTGGCGAATCTGTTCCTATCGGAAAAAATGAAACTGCACTCAGCAATGTTGACGATACATTGGATGAAGTTATAGCCAATAATTTTTATCAATACTGGGGAAGTCAGCCATTTACATCGGGACCGGTGTATATGGGGGCGATTATATTTTTGCTTTTTGTGCTTGGTTTTGTGGTAGTTAAAAACCCCATTAAATGGTGGATTTTGGCAACAACCATTCTATCGTTGTTACTTGCAATGGGCAAAAATCTGGAATGGTTTACCGACCTGTTTTTTTATTATGTGCCATTGTACAGCAAATTCCGCACAGTAGCTATGGCTCTGGTTATTGCGGGAGTTACCATACCATTGATGGCAATTTTGGCATTAAAAGAAATGATTGAGCACCCACAAATTTTGAAAGAAAAACAAAAGCAAGTATTTGCCACAGTGGGAGTTGTAGCAGCATTTATACTGATACTTTATGCTATGCCCCGCTCATTCGATTTTGTTACCGACGAAGAAACCCAAATGTTGAAATATCAGCAAGAAGAGGCACAAAAAGACCCACAAATAACCGATAAACAAGCAATTATCGAATATTTCAGAAATATTGAGGTGAATCTGGAAAATGCACGTATTGCCGTTTTTAGAGCAGATGCCATGCGTTCGTTCATTTTCATTTTACTTGCGGGAGGTGTGCTGTTTTTATTGTCAAAATCAATTATCAATAAACAAACAAGCGTAGCACTTTTGGGTGTGTTGATTGCAGTAGATATGTGGTCGGTAGATACACGCTACCTCAACTACGATGACTTTGAAGACAAACAATATTTTTCGTCAGAATTTGCTCCTTCGCTTGCCGATAATACCATATTGAAAGATACTGATTTGAATTACAGAGTGTTGAACTTAACCCGTAGCCCATTTAACGATGCTTACACTTCGTATTTTCATAAATCAATTGGTGGCTATCATGGTGCAAAATTGCGCCGCTACCAAGATGTAATTGACAATCAACTTGTAAGAGAATCAATTGGTGCAGGCTGCCATAAAATCGCAAAACGAACAAGACCCAACAGTTTTCGATATTCTGACACGAACCAATGTGCTGAATATGCTCAATGCTCGCTACATAATTTACGACCCGCAAACCATGCCACTTATAAACATGAACACATTGGGCAATGCATGGTTTGTAAACGACTATTCGATTGTTGCCAATGCCGATGCCGAAATTAAGGCTCTCGCCACTTTCGACCCATCGAAAACAGCCATAGTTGACAAGCGTTTTCTGGAAGGTGCGGGCAAAATTGAGCTACCTAAAGCAGAATTTTTCGATTTAGATACAGGATACATTCAATTGACCAATTATGCCCCCAACCGATTGGTTTACAAGTGTAAAAATCCGAAAAAACAATTGGCTGTTTTTTCCGAAATTTACTACAATAAAGGTTGGAATGCTTATATTGACGGAAAACCAACTACGCATATTCGAGTTAACTATCTCCTTAGAGCATTGGTTGTACCTCAAGGTCAACATTCCATTGAGTTTAAATTTGAACCAAAATCGTATTATTTGGGAAATACTTTCTCAATGATTAGCTCAATTATTGTACTTTTGCTCATCGTTGGCGGTATGGTTTTCGGTGCGAGAAATTTAAAAATCAAAGAAGTGGTTCAAGAGGTTGAAGAAGTTGAAAATGAGAAGAAACCGCTTATCAGAAAATTGAAAACGAAACACAAAAGAGTATAAAAACTTAAAAAACGTATATCATGTTATCAAGAAAAAAAGGAACCGAAGGTATATCAGCCCCCGTAGGCGACCCATCGGGTTTTAATCAGATTGCAAATGGAACTATCATTACAGGAGAAATTTCAACCTCAGGCGACATACGCATTGATGGAAAACTGAAAGGAAATATCACCGCGCAGGGCAGAGTGGTAGTAGGACGAACAGGAGAAATTTTGGGTGATATTGTTTGCACCAATCTGGATATTGAAGGCAACGTGGTGGGTAATATTAGGGTAGCAGAATTGATGTCGCTTAAAGAAACTGCCAATATCAAAGGCGATATTCAGACTAAGAAACTGTACATTGAACCGGGTGCAATTTTTACAGGAACCTGCGATATGAGTAGTAGCGCGGCATCGAAAGTTGCAGCGCCTCAATCTCGTTCGTAATAAAATGAAACCTATTTTCAACTACGCCAAATACACCACGTTATAGGTGCATTTGGCGTTTTGAAAAAATGAACACACCAATTATGAGAAAAGAACTGATTTCGTACCTCTCCAAAATTACCATTTTTACACTTGTGCTGGCAATTGCCGGTATTGTTGCATCAATGTATTTGACTCCCCTATATTTTTCGCAACTGTACTTCTACATTCTTCTCGTTGTGGTACTCACAACCATTTTGTATCATGCGTTTATACTCAGGTCGTTAAAAAAGGGTTCTTCAGTTTTTATTCGTACAATTATGATTGCTACAGTGGTCAAATTGTTCTCCTACCTCATTTTCATTGCCGTTTTAATGTATCTCGATAGAGCAAATGCTCTAAAAAACGCCCTTACGTTGATGTTTTTCTACATAACCTACCTCGCGTTTGAAATTGTGCAATTGATGAAAACACTTCGAAATATAAAATAAAAAAAGGCTCTGAATCGAAAAAACGAATCAGAGCCTTTTATTTTTCACCACAATATTTTACTCATAATGTCCTCTGTACATATCTTCAATTTTCATCGAACCAAGCTTAAATTGCACAAGTTCAATTTCATCGCCATAGTTGTAAAATCGCACTACCCACATATATTCCGAATCGCGTCCTTTGAAACACGTTTCCTGATAATCGCCCTCAGCAAACCATTTCTCCTTCTTTGCATTTGTTTTAAACAGGCGCACATTCACGTCCCATTTCATTTTTGCTGTACCAATAATTCTAACTTCCAAACTATCTTTTTCGCCATATACTCCAATGCGTAACTGCGATGCAGAGCTTTCCAACACCGTAATCTTGGTCTTTTTGGGTGTGTTTGGATTCTGTGCGCTGGCATTTTTCACTCCAACAGTTGCCAATACTGTCAATATCATTACAAAAATTGCCTTTTTCATTGTCATTTGGTTTAATGATTCAACAAATTAATTACTAATTTTGCTGTGGACTACCGCAGCAAATTTCCGATTGTTCTATTTGTGTTCTATACCCTAAACTGATTCTATTATTATGCCAAATATTCGTTTCAATTTTATCAAAAAAAAAATAATTCTGTTTTTGTGGTTTTTGCTCCATGTACTTACGTTTTCCGGCATTGTTAGTGCTCAAAACACTCACACAGATAACGAAAATATCAGTATTTGGGCAACACGCCCAAACAATCCGGTTACAACTGTTTTGCCTTCGCTTATGATAAACAATTTATATACTCCACAAAATAGCTTTACTATCAACTATTTGGCTGGCAATACATGGCGTCCCACTCTGTATTTGGTAGATAACAAATATGGCAGTGTTACACAAATCAGACGCGATTTGCACGACCCCGACGGCATTATCTCCGACCGATTTTGTGAGGCTTGTCCTACTTTTGATGTACCTAATAATGAGGCATTTAATACCGCAAAACAATTTAGAGCCGATGGTGTGGTGAAGGCATTAAACGTTGATTGGACACGCAAAGTGGGCAAAACTTCGGCATTGCTCATTCACAGCAACCTTCATCAGTTGAGTGGAGGTGGCAATAATGCTGATTTTATGGTTAGTGATGCGTTTATTGAATGGTTTCACAAAAATTTTACACCCTCAAAATCTGACCCTTTCGACCGTCAAAAACGCCCGTTCAATGAGGCTGGAATAAAATTCGTAAATCAAAAACGAGAAATGCTCAGAGAAAACGATGTATGGGGAGGCACATTCGATATTGGTTTTCAGCACTTTTGGTATGTTTTCGATTCCGAAAAATTGGAAAGTGTACTCAAAACTGCTGGCATTGCATCGCTTCCTCTCAATTCGATAAACCAATATATGGGGGCTTCGGCACTCATAGAATCGGTGAATGTACACCGTATAAACAACAATAAAACAATGAAGTACTCATTTTCTGCTCAGTACATTCACCACAATATTATTAAATTGAAAAACGATATTGATTTTTTTGATTCCAATTACCGTTTAATTCTTTATTTTTCAAGTAATTATACTTTTGTGAAAAACAAAAAAAGTATTTCGTTTGGGGCAGAGTTTTTTGATGAAACTCCTTTGCTGAACGAACAAAAATATTCGGTATTTTACGAAACCAAACTCAGCGAAAAAGGGTATTACACCTCATTGAGCGACATGGCTACTTGGTTGCTTACCACACACAATCAGTATTTATCGTTGTATTTGGCACGCACACAACCTATTGATAACTACTTACTAACAAGCGGTTTGCGGGTTACTGAGGATGGGCATTTTCCGAGGTCGGGACTTGCGTTTGTAAAAAACGGCTCAAATGGACAGGATATTGGAATTGAAGTTTTTATGAAATTTAGTTGGTAAATTTTTGCTCATCTACTAAAAATCATTCTTCTACAAGTTCGAAGGGTAATTCTACCACACTTTCAATTTCTTCTCCTCTTTCTTTCATTACATCGTCCGAAACTTCATACTTCCAAATTACTTTTACATCTTTGCCCGACTCATATACTTTTTCAAGCTCCACTACCAAATTGAGCAATTTGCGTGTTGATGCCGAATTGAGGTATTCAATATCTAATTCTAACAATGTAAAAAGATTGGGCGACGTGCAATACTCTTCTATCCAATGAATTAGTGGCAAATAAAACTCATGGGCATCTTCCATTATCGAACGTCCCTTAATGATAAATTCTCCGGTTTGTTTATCAAATAGTACACCGGGGGTAACCTCAGTTTTGTGTATTCGTAAAGGTTGGAGCATTGTTTTTTACATTTATATTCATTTATTTTCGTATATAAAGCAATATTTAAGCCATAAATTTCAATGTTCATAAAAAGAAATAATTGGCATTTTCCTGTCATTTTTTGGCATTAAAATTTCAAAGTACTACATTTGTACAAATAACAAAACAACGATGAACATCACCATTCAGCGCTTTAAATATTCAGATAATGAACTGTTTGCGCAAGCTTCAAAAATACGAAACGAGGTATTTTGCATTGAACAAGGAGTAGAAAAACGAGAAGAATTTGATGGCTTAGACAACACAGCCGAACAATATTTACTTTTTGTTGATAATCAACCGGTTGCTACTTCTCGCTGGAGAATTACACCCAAAGGTGTAAAACTCGAAAGGTATGCTGTACAAAAAGAATTTCGCGGCTTGGGTGTAGGTAAAGTATTGTTAAACAGAACTATAACCGACACCATTTCGTTGAATTTGCCCATTTATCTTCATGCGCAAATTTCAGCCGAAGGCTTTTACCTCAAAAACGGTTTTGTGCGCAAAGGCGACAATTTTATTGAAGCCGACATTGTGCACTGCACCATGTTTCATTCGATAGAAAAATGAGTGTCGCCAAAAATATGGCGGTGCTGCGCCAAAATATCGGCACGCGAGCGACCTTTTACACACTGCAAACCGCAGTAGTCGTTTTTCAAATCGCAGTCGCACTTGCGAAAAACCTTGTCAATGATTTCTTGATGCCTTATTTGATGCAACTTGTACAAACCTGCCGCCGGACTTGCGCTCGGCACACGGGTAACTGGTTCGATATGGTAGGCTTTAAATTCGTGTTGAATGTGCCGCCAAGCTCCCATGTTTTCGGGTTCTTCCTGCACCCACAACGAAAGCATTACATTTTTGTATTTTTTCATTATTTCCTTCACCTGTCGTGTAGGGAAAGGGTGCATCTGTTCCAATCTCACAAGGGCAACATCGGTAGCGTTCAATTCTTTTTTGCGCGCAAGCAAATCGTAATATATTTTGCCACTGCAAAATACCACACGACTCACCTTTTCGGTGTCTGCATTGGGGTCGTCTATAACCTCCATAAATTTGCTTCCGGTAGCCAAATCGTCTAAAGTAGAAACGCATTCGGGGTGGCGCAGCAAACTTTTTGGGGTAAAAATCACCATTGGTATTCTGAATTTGCGGGTAATGTGCCTGCGCAGAGCATGAAACAAATTTGCGGGTGTGGTGCAATTCAAAATCTGAATATTCTGATTTACAGCCTGTTGCATAAATCGTTCGATACGGGCACTGGAATGCTCCGGACCTTGCCCTTCGAACCCATGTGGCAGATACAAAACAATACCATTCATCAGTCCCCATTTTTCTTCAGCCGATGTAATGTACTGGTCTATAATGGGTTGGGCTACGTTGCTAAAATCGCCAAACTGAGCCTCCCAAATGGTGAGAGCAGCCGGAGTTACCAAAGCGTAACCGTACTCAAAACCCAACACGCCGTACTCAGAAAGCAAAGAATTGTAGATATGAAACGGGGCTTGATTTTCGGAAATATGCTTGAGTGGAAAATATTTTTCATCGGAATCTTCCAATACATACACAGCATGGCGATGCGAAAAAGTGCCTCGTTCCACGTCTTGACCGCTAATTCGCACAGGAACTCCCTCAACAAGCAGTGAAGCATACGCCAGTAATTCAGCCATTGCCCAGTCGAGTTTATTGATTTCCACCATTTTACGGCGGTCGTCAACCAATTTTACAATTTTTTTGAATATTTTTTTATCCTCTGGCAAATAATTGAGTTTTTCGGCAAGCGAAAGCAATTTTTGCATTTCAATTCCGGTTGAAGGCGAGCTTATAAAATCTTTTGCCGTTGGATAATAAAATCCACCCCAATCTTCTTTCAAAAAGCGGTCAATCTGCAATTTGTTGATGCTTTTCGACATCTCAAATTTTTCTTCCAGCATTTTATTGAACGCCTCATCTTCGGCTTTCAGGTCGTTGGGGGTATAAATGCCATCGTCAACCAATTGCTTGCCGTAGATTATCTGCGGGTTGTGATGTTTTTCAATTATCTTATACAGAATGGGTTGCGTAAAACGCGGCTCATCGCCCTCGTTGTGTCCATAGCGTCGGTAGCAAAGAATATCAATAAAAACATCTGTTTTGAATTTTTGGCGAAATTCCATTGCCAGCCGAATGGTATAAACCAATGCCTCCACATCATCGCCGTTGACATGGAAAACCGGAGAGCGGGTAACTTTAGCAATATCGGTAGAATAAGTACTTGAACGCGCATCGAGATAATTGGTGGTAAAACCCACTTGATTGTTGATAACCAGATGGATAGTTCCGCCGGTGTGGTATGCCGTTAGTTGCGACATCTGAATTACCTCATACACAACCCCCTGCGCAGCCACAGCAGCATCGCCGTGAATGATAATGGGTGCTACTTTATTGAAATCTTTGCCATGATTGTAGTAAATTTTTGCACGTGAAATTCCTTGAATAACAGGACCTACCGTTTCGAGATGCGAAGGGTTGGGAGCCAAATGCACTTTTACCTTTTTGCCCGATGTGGTTTCTATTACGTTGCTGTATCCTAAATGATATTTTACATCGCCCAGCTCTATGCCTTCTTCGTAGGCAGTGCCTGTAAATTCTGAAAAAATTTTCATGTATGGCTTTTGCAGCGTATTGGCAAGCACATTGAGCCTTCCGCGGTGGGGCATTCCAATTACAAATTCTTCAATTCCCAGTTCAGAGCCTTTGTTTATCACCGAGTTGAGAGCGGGGATAAGTGCTTCTGCTCCTTCGAGCGAAAAACGTTTTTGCCCAACAAATTTGCGGTGTATAAATGCCTCAAAACCCACTGCTTGTTTTAGATACGAATATATAAGTTTGCGTTCATTTTCGGGAAATTTTATGGTATTTTGCGCTGCTTCCATTCGCTTTTCGAGCCACGTAACCACTTCGGGTTTGCGAATAAACACATACTCCACTCCAACCGACTCGCAATACGTTTTTTGGATATGCTCTATAATGGTTTTGAGCTTGCTTTTGCCAATACCAATTCGTTTTCCTGCTTCAAATTCGGTTTCGAGGTCGGCATCGGTAAGCCCAAAATTTTCTTTGTCCAATGTAGGGAAATATTTTCTGCGGGTGCGCACCGGATTGGTTTTGGTAAACAGATGTCCTCGGCGGCGATATTCTTCAATCAGATTGAGAACCATAAATTCTTTGTCCACCATTTCGGAGGAGGTGCTACTACTATTGGCAAAATTTGTACGCCCAAATTCATAGCCCTGAAAAAAAGCAGCCCACGACTGGTCAACTGTTTGAGGGCTGCTTTTGTACTGTTCGTATAGATTTTCAATTGCCTGAATTTCGGCATTTCCTAAATATGAAAATTTATCTATCATAAACGCTATTTTCTTTTGATGTTTTTGGCTAATACTTCAATTAGTTCTTCACTGTCTATAGGCTTGGGAATGAAATCGTTGAAACCCTTTTTGTTCAATTCGGAGGCTTTGGTGGTAAGTCCGTAGGCAGTTTGTGCAATAATTGCCACCCGTTGGTTAAACTCACGAATTTTGGCAGTTGCTTCGTATCCGTTCATTTGTGGCATTTGAATGTCCATCAAAATGGCATCGAGCTGAAGCAGTACGCGCACTTTTTCAACAGCATCTACGCCATTGTGCGCAAAATAGGTAATAACTCCCTCATCTGTAAGCACTTCGTTGAGATATTCACAAATATCGGGAGTATCGTCAACTATCAGTATATGAGCACCTTTTAAGTTTTTCGATATCTGCGGAACTTCAACTTTAACGAGGGTTTCAGACGGAAGTGAAAAATAAAATTCGGATCCTTTGTTTTTCTGAGAAACGACCCAAATTTTTCCACCGAAAATTTCTACTAATCCTTTGGCAATGGTAAGTCCAATGCCAGTACCACCGTAAACGCGCGTGTGAGTTTCGTCTTCCTGACGAAAACGTTCGAAAATGATGTCCAATTTTTCGTTTGATATTCCAATTCCGGTATCTTTTACAAAAAACAAAATATCACCGTTTTCTTGTACTTTGTATCCAATTTCTACCACGCCTTTGTGAGTAAATTTCAAGGCGTTGGACAATAAATTGTTGAAAATTTGGCGAAGGCGAATTTCATCTGTAAAAATGTAATTATCCTCCATGGAATGCTCATTATTCAAAACAAATTCAATTTCCGATTTTTCGTTAAATTTTTGGCGGTGGTGTTCGTACACATCTACCATCAAACGATTGACATTGAAGCGATTTTTGTTAATTTTTATCATTCGCGTATCAATGAGCGAAATATCCAAAATATCGGAAATAATTTCGAGCAACTGATTGGAAGATGCAAGAATAATATCGGTAAACTGACTGAGTTTGTCCTGCGACAAGTCGGAGCGTTTGAGCAGTTGCGAAAATCCCATGATACCATTGAGCGGAGTTCTGATTTCGTGCGAAAGATTCGCCAAAAACGACGATTTGAGTCTATCGCTTTCCTCTGCTTTTTGCTTGGCTGCAATTAGCTCAATATCAGTTTGTTTGCGCGACACGGCAAGTGTAAACAAATTTGCCAAACGCTCAAGTATTTCGAGGTCTTTTTCGTTGTAGTTTCGTTGTGAATTGGCAACGGCAATTTGTCCAATCAGCGTGTTGTTTGCAATTACGGGCACCGAAAGAAAACGCACAATGCGTCCGTCCATAATATCGGAAGACGGATAGTTTTTTGTTTGATTGGAATAAAAACCTGTTTTGGTATTGAGGCATCTACCAATGATACCTTCATAATATACCTCGCTTGCTTTGTAATAAGCAGGGAATATTTTCGTACTTTCGTTGAACAAGTCGCTATAAATCAGAAGGTTGTTTTCGTACGAATTTTTATCAATAACAGAAACAAATCCTTCGGGACTGTTGCACAAATCCAGTACTGCATTGTAAATTATTCGAGCTATTTTACTGACAGACAAATCAATAGACAACATCACTTTGCTCAATTCGGCAATAATTCGGTTAATTTTACTTTCTTTCAGAAGTGCTTGTTCAGTGTTGTATTGTTCGGTAACATCAATGATATAGCCTCTAATTTCGCGTAGTTGGTTGTTCTCGTCAAAAATGGCTCGTGCGTTTTCCAAAACCCGCAGGGGTGTACCATCGAGCTTTTTCATTTTCAAGGGGTAATTGATGAGAATTTTGGCAGTCATCAATTCGCTTACCAATCGGGTTCTATCATCAATATCAATGTACAAATCTACAATGCTATGCAATAGGGCTTCTTGCTTGTTTTGAAATTCAAATAAGGATATAAACGCTTTATTACAGCCAATTAGCTGTCCATTGGGCATTGAAATAAAATCGCAACTCAGGTCGTCTTCAAAAAAGCTACGGTATTTTTTTTCACTTTCAAATAGTTCTTTTGTACGCTTATCTACCAGATTTTCTAAATGCTTATTTTCGTTGCGAAGCAAATCTTCGGCATTTTTTATTCGAAGCATGGCGTTTATTTGCGCCATAAGTTCTCCTTTGTCAATTGGTTTCGACAGAAAAGCATCAGCACCTTTTTCCATTGCTCTAATTTTGCTGTCGGTGTCTTTGTGCAAGGCAGTAAGAATAATTATTGGAATATGTTTAGTGCTTTCTATGCGTTTGAGTTCTTCACACACCTCATAACCGTCCATTTCGGGCATTTGTAGGTCGAGCAAAATAGTATCAGGCAATTCACTGATAGCAAGCTCAATCCCCTCTCTGCCCGAAAGTGCAGTGATTACTTTACTGTTGGGTAATAGTCTTTTTAGAAGTGCATTTAAAACTATTAAATTGTCAACAATGTCGTCAATGGCAAGAATTTTTATCATAATTCAGAAAATTTAATTTCCAACTGAATATCTGAAATTACAAGATAATAAAAAAATCAACGATTTTTTGATAACCAGTTTTCAACCGTTGAAATCAATAAAATTGGGTCAATTGGTTTTGAAATATAATCGTTGCAACCATAACTCAAAATTCGTTCGCGGTCGGCTTTCATTGCTTGAGCTGTAACCGCAATTACTGGTATATGTTTGGTTCTACTATCGTCTTTTAATAACTCTACAACTTTTGTACCCGCTAAAACGGGGAGCGAAATATCGAGTAAAATAATATCGGGCAGAAGCTCCCTTGCTTTTTCCCATCCTGCCTGCCCATCGTAGGCTTCAATAATTCGGTATTTATTATTCAAAATTGCTTTCATGGTGGTAAGATTGTCGGCATTGTCTTCTACCACCAATACCAAAGGCAAAACAGCTGATTTTGATTTATTTTTTTGTATTATATCGTCATTAACAGTGCTATACATAAAATTTGGTGCGCTCAACTTGGGCACAAAATTATGGTCAATAATACTACTTTTATGTTGTTTCATCAACATATCGCGCACACTTGTTAGTAATTCAATTTTATCTACATTTCCTTTAAAAAGAAAAAAATCGACATTCAAATCGTTAAGTTCCTTTTTTTCAGCACTCGACAGTTGTTTGGCAGTAAGAATCAGAACGGGTAAATGAATGGTTTGCGGCTTGCTTCGTATGTGGTTGAGCACTTGTTTTCCATCAATTTCGGGCATCATCAAATCGAGTATCACACCGTTGGGTGTGGAGTTGTTCAAAAATTCAATGGCTTGCTTTCCGCCATTGGCAACCTCCACATGGTAGTTGCTTCTTTTTAAAATATGTATCAACTGAGTAATGGCAGCTTCGTTATCTTCAACCACCAAAATTGTTTGATTATCGAAATGGTCAACTTCTTTGTTTTCAATATTTTCGAGAATATTTTTTATTTCGATAAGCGAATCGATGGGCGAAATTTGATTTTTGCTCAACACCTTGAGTACATTGCCTTTGAGTTGGCTTTTTTCGTTCGTACTAAGGTCTTTGCTTGTACTGATAATCAATGGAATATCTGCATACCGCTTGTTCAAACTAAGAGTACGCATCACCTCAAAACCGTCCACTTCGGGCATCATAAGGTCGAGAATAATCAAATCGGGAATATACAATTCTAATTTTTGAAGACATTCTTTCCCATTATGAGCAATATCAATTTCAAAACCCGAATTTTTGAGCAAGGAAACTATCTGTCGGCTTTCGAGTTTGTTATCTTCTACCACCATAATTTGTTTTTGCCGTAGATGCAAATTATTGATTGTGCCTATAAGCATCTCTTTATCCACAGGTTTTGTAAGATAAGAAGTAGCCCCCAGCGCAAAAGCTGTACTGCTTTCTTTTGAAACAGAGACTACGATTACCGGAATATTGCGTGTTTGAATATCGGTTTTTAGTAATCTCATAATTTCAAAGCCATCCATTTGGGGCATAAGCAGGTCGAGGGTAATGGCAAATGGAGCTATGGATTTTATTTGCTCCAAAATGTTTTCTACCGAATTTATTTCCACTGTTTTGTATCCGGCATCGTTAAGGTATTCGCTTACCATGCGCGATATTTGCGGTTCGTCATCAATTACGGCAATCCACTTGTTTTTATTTTTTTGAGGCTCTGATTCTGATTTTTGTTGCACAATTTCAACCGGAAGCGTAATGGTAAAAACACTTCCCTCACCATCTACACTCGAAACAGAAATGTTTCCGCCCAACAATTCGGCGTTTCGTTTGGCAATGCTCAATCCGAGTCCGGTGCCTTCGTATTGCTTTGAGGCTGTGCCATCTACCTGCCTAAATTCGTCGAAAATATACTGTATAGCGTTGGCGGGTATGCCAATTCCAGTATCCGAAAATTTGGCAATCAGTTTTGTGTTCTCAAATAAAACATCAATTTCTATTTTTCCTTTCGATGTAAATTTGAGCGCGTTACCCGCAATGTTTTGATAAATTTGCACCAGTTTTTTGTAGTCCGATTTTATTTCGGGCAAGTCGTTGGGCAAATTCAAATTGAAGGCAATGTTTTTTTGATTGGCAATGGGTTTTAGCCTTTCGTAGATTGAGTTGAACAGTTTTTTTAACGACACATTCTGTACGTCAATATCCATTCTGCCTGCTTCAATTTTCGACAAGTCGAGAATATCGTTTATAAGGTTTAAAAGGTTTTCGCCATTTTTTTCGATGATATGCAGATAGTTGTACTCGTTGCTATCGAGTTTGTCTTGGGTTTGCATGAGCAAAATTTTCGATAAGGCAATGACCGAATTTAGCGGTGTGCGTAGTTCGTGGCTCATATTCGACAGAAATTCACTTTTTAGTTTGTTTGCTTCCTCAATTTGAGCACGTTGCATATCGAGTTCTACGTTTTGGGTTTGCAACTCGGTTGCCTGTTGCGTAAGGTCGGCGGTTTGTTTTTTTAGTTTATTCGATTGTTTTTGAAGTATTTCGTTGTTTACCTGCAACTTTTCGGCGAATTTTTTTGTTTCTAAGTTCGATATGTGTTTCAGCAAAATGGTTTTAATTTGAATTTGCGATTGAGTGATAAATTCTCTCTGTGTTTGGGTGTATTGGGTAAGCGATGCGAGCGAAATAATGGCGTGTACTTCGCCATCATAAACAATGGGAATGCTTACAATTTCAACGGGTTTCAAATCGGTAACGGTGCTTTTAAATGGTGTGTTCCAATTACTTTCGCTTACTTTTGTATATACAATGCCTTGTGTAGAAATAACTAAACCTATTTCGCCTTCCAATTTATCTCTGTCGAACATTAAATTGGTATTTTTGGGATAACCAATTGACGAATACAGATGATACACTTTTTTGTTGGTATCGAAAATAAAATACCCTGCCATAGCCGAAGATGTAAGCTCAAGCATGGTTTCGATGAGGCGGTTTCTGAAATCTCTGATATTTTCGGTGGCAAAAAGGGTGGTGATAATTTTAGAAACACCTTTGTCTATCTCAATTTTTTGTTCTACGGTGTGCACCAGCTTGTTGAGTGCCTTGCTGAGTATGGCTACATCTTTGTATTTTGTTTCGTTGAAAACCACCTTGTAGTTGCCGCTTGCTACCTCGTTTGCTCCTTCGGTGAGTGTATTTATTGGAACATAAAAAAGTTTCATAAGCAATACAACCACAGCAAATACCGCAATCACGGTACACAGTATAATGCTGAGATACACCAGAGTAAGTTCTTTCAATGGCTGATAAATTTCGCTCAAATCTTGTTTTGAAACAAACGCCCATTGTGTTTTTTCTATATAGGTAAAGGCAGCCAATACTTCTACTCCCCTGTAATCGGCAGATTCGATAATACCGGTTTCTCGTTTCAACGCTCTGCGCGAAGGTGCTGCATTTATGTTAAATTTGAGTGGGGCATCGTCTTGCCAACGCAGCTCGCTCACTGCTTTTTTATTTTTATCAACAATAAAGGTTTCGCCGGTTTTGCCCATTCCTGTGCGGTTGAGCAGTTTTTTGTATAGGGTGTTTTGCAAATCAATGGTGGCGCACATATACGCCATAATGCTATCGTTTGGCGAAAATACGGGCACTAAAACCGACATCACAGGCTGATGGTAGTAATTGTGAAAATAAATAGGGCTGAAAACTGCTCTGCGAAATTCTTTTGCTGTATCTCCAAATAAATATGCGTATTCGTGAAATTCGTTCAAGGGATTGGTTGAATAAAAAAAACGGTCGAGAGTATTG
>JFJP01034081.1_pt1 | contig 15327 bp, 9 predicted proteins | sample 431651 | NCBI WGS metagenome assembly JFJP01 (sample SAMN02602958, study PRJNA72255) | Microbial mat metagenome, whole genome shotgun sequencing project. | biome: fresh water; feature: sink hole; material: water; isolation source: purple microbial (photo- and chemosynthetic) mats found in... | reverse complement strand
TGCCGTGGACCAAGCCCCTTCCCTCCCCGTTGCCTTTCCCCCTTATGCAACAGATCTTGGCGAACTGAAGGCGGGGCAGCACACCCTCAACGTGACGCTCTACGGCAACCGGCACAACGCCTTTGGTCCGGTGCACCTGGTGTTTGCGCCAGGGTTCAAGTGGTTGGGGCCCGACTGTTACCGTACCACAGGGGCACTCTGGAGCGACGCATGGCAGCTGAGGCCCTTGGGCTTGCAGCAGCCGGTCCGGGTCCTCAACGGCGAATAGACATTGCAGCATTATTCCAACGCTTGCAATACGGTTAACTTTACATCAAAATGGAGATATGGCAGTCAAAAACGGGCTTCTTCGTCATCTTTCAGTTCTATCGGCTTTGGGTTTAGTTCTCACAATCACCTTGTCGGTTCTGGCAAGCACGTTGGCAGTGGCCCAGATGGAGGGGGCGCGTCAGAAGGATTTCCATGTCGCCTTCGATGCCTTTTTGTCTGACCAATTTCAAGCCGTGGACGACATTGCGGTTTCGTACGCCAACTGGACGGATACGAGCGACGCCTTGTACAACGATTTTATCAAGACTGGGGCGGTGTCTGAAGAGATCGGCGCGTCATGGCTTGGTGGCAATGCCACCGCCAACGACCAAGTTGCCGTCTACCTTGGGGGCAACCCGGTGGTGACCGGTGGCCTCAAAGCCGAGAAGGACCCGGATTTCTGGGAAGATGCACGCTTGATGACCCTTTACGAAGAGGTGCAGAAGACAGGGCTTCCCCGAACCAAAGTCCTTCTGGTACGGCCTTCGGCAACCTACCTGCTTTCGGCTTACCCATTGGCCGACGACGAGGGAAAGGCTATCCATCCCGGCATGGAACTCTTTGCCCGCGAACTCGACCAGCGGCTTTCTACCCTCGGAACCTACCTCAGCGCCACTTACCAGCTTGCTGACCAGGAGCTCCCCGGGGCCGAGGCCTGGTCGATGCCCGTAAACGATACTCTCGACCCTCAAAAGGTTCGCTTTGCCACGCTCATCCCTCGTGACAGCCTGCTTTCTGCAGTGGCGTTGCCACTTTCCATTTCCCTGGGCCTCCAAATCCTGGTCATGGGCGGCCTGGCCTTTATGTTGCGCTGGATTCTCGGCTCCATGCGCCGGATGAGCAGCGACCAAGAAGCGAAAGCCCTGGCTCTGGACAATTTCCGCCAGCACAGCGGTGAAATCAAATCTGTCCTCGAGGCTTTGGGGGTCTTTTTCAGCCAGCTGGAGACAACCAGCCACCTGATCCTTGATAGCCAGCAGCAGGTTCTCGACAGCCTTCAAAAGGCCGGGGAACTAACCCTGTCCGAAGCTGCCCGCGCTGAGCAAGCCCGAACCGGGCTGGCCCTGATGGCCAGTGAGCAGTCGAAGGCTCGGGGTGCGCTTGAGGCTGACGTGGTCGCACTTCAAGATATCGTGGAAGCCGTGGGTCAGTTGGAAGACAGCACCGAGAACCTCAAGCAGGGTGCCACCCAGACGGCCAAGCTGGGGACAGAACTCGACCAGACCAGCCAGGAAGGCCGCAGCGCCATGGCAGAACATTCCCAGCAGGTCGCCCGTCTGCGTGAGAACTCCGACAGCATTGGGGGACTGGCCGGCCTGATCACCGATATTTCGGCACGGACCAACTTGCTTTCGATCAACGCCGCCATCGAGGCCGCCCGGGCCGGCACTGCGGGAAGGGGCTTTTCGGTGGTGGCGCAGGAGATCCGCAACCTGAGCGCCAACATCCAGCAGCGGATTCAGCAGATTGAAACGGTGGTGACCGCCAGCCGCGCCAGTGCTGAGCAGGCCCTCGGGACCTCCCAGGCGGTACTGCGGGACTTTGACCGTTTGGCCGAGCTGGCCACGGCAAATCAGCAAGTGCAGCTGACTCTCGACAAGTCAACCGGCAACCAGGTCGCTCTTGGCCAGGTTTTGGTAACGCAGGTGAAGCGGCTTCGCGAGACGTCGGATTCTTTGCGGCAGCTGTTCAGCTCGCAGCAAACTGACCTCGAGTCGCTGGAACGAAGGGCCGGGGTGTCGCTCGACCAATCGAAAGAAGCCCAAGTGGTGATGGAACGGAGTTTGGCCTTGTTTCGGGAACTCGGAAGGCGTCTGGCGGAGTTCGAGCAGCAGAACCTCCTGGCCCGCACCATTCTGGGAACTCTCGAAGAGATCCTGAAGAAACTGACCTAGCCCTGTACCTACTTTGTGCGGTCCAAGGCGGTCAGAAGCGCTGTCGAAAGGAAAAATCCAGCAACAACAAGCCCGATCCCAACAAGGTTGCTGCCAAGAAAGTAGCCCGAAGCCAGAACACCCTCGCCTTTGCGCAGCAGGTGCATGGTCTCGATGCCGTAGGTGCTGAACGTTGTGAAGCCGCCAAGAAACCCTGTCTGAAGCAGCAGCCGCAGGTTGGGTTCAATGTCGATCTTTTCGGAAAGCCCTCCCAAAACGCCAATCAGAAAACAACCTAGAAGATTGATCACAAAGGTTCCCAGAGGAAACCCGCTGCTCCAAAAAGTCGCTACCCAGACGGACATGAGATAGCGGCTGAGGGCACCGGCCCCTCCACCCAGAAAAACAACCAAAAAAGCCATCCAGGCACCCTCAACGGCAAAACAATAGCATAGCCCCCTGGTACGATTCCACCAGTATCTCTATAATTTGTTCACAGTCGCCAGGGGGTTCTTTTGAAGACTCGACAATTTGGCATTCGCAGCAAAATCCTGTTAGGGTCGCTGATCCTTCTCGTTCCCTTGTTCTATTCCCTGGTGTTTCTCTTTGAATACGGTTCGGCTCAAATTCGCATTGCCGAACTGGAAAAGACAGGCCTAAGGGTAACGGCACCTTTGATGGAAGCGGTCTTTGCCTGGCAGATCGGCCAAGATGTCCTCCCCAAGCTTGACGAGTTTTCTCAACAGATGGAAGGAAGCGAGAAGGAACTCTCGTACGACGCTGTCTCTATGGCAACTTCGGGCGAGCAGTGGACAGGCATTCAAGGTTTGAAAGACACCCTTCAGACAGCGCCTGACACGTTTCCCCAGGTCGCTCTCCAGAGCGTCACCTACCTTTCCGACACCAGCGGCTTGGTCCTAGACCCTGATATTGATAGCTACTACCTGATGTTGGCGCTGTTCCGGTCCCTCCCCGATCTTCTGCACGACGTCGCCGAGCTTCGGCCTTACACCCGTTCCAGCCAGGTCACTTTGAAACTGGAAGAACTGATGATTCTTTACGCGGCCATTTCCGACCTGGAGAGGGTTACGCAAAACCTCGAGAGCGAAGTCAATCATTCCATCAAGGTGGACCCTCTTTCGTACGGTACCGTTGCCGGGTACGGTGATTCGGCACAGGTACTGGTCAAAGCAGTCCTGGAAGGCGCCAAAGCTCTCAAGGCGCAGGCCCAGGCATGGGTCAAGGGTGAAGTTTTCTCGCCCTCACGGCTGGAGTCCCTGGTTGACCCCTTGGTGGCCGCTTCCCGTCGCCTGCAGTCGGAGGGCTGGGCAACCCTTGAAACAATGCTCAACCAAAGGATCGAAGCCCGTGCTTCCGATCTGACTCAGGTTTTCTCCATTGCTCTGATCAGTCTGGTACTGGGCATGACGGTCCTGCTGCTTGTGGTGGGCGGAATTCGCAAACGGGTTTCTACCCTGATGATCAGTCTGAGGAACTTGGCCGAGGGAGATTTGACCATCCCCGTATCCGATCGCCTCAAAGCTTCCAAAGATGAATTAGGGAATCTGGCCCGATCGGTCGAAACCGTTCAGGACAACTTGGTCAAGTCGGTGAGCAACGTGGAGCAGGTGGTCCAAAAGCTTTCATTCATCGGGGCAACGCTGGGTTCCAATTCCGAGCAGTCGGCTTCTGCGATTGAACAAATGTCGGCAACATCGGCTCAGGTGGCCCGTTTCGCCGTGGGCCAGCAGGACCAGACCAACCTGGGAAGCCAGCAGATTCTGACCATGGTTGAGAAAATCACCGAAAGCAATGAGCTGACCAACGGAATGGCGACGCAGTTCTTCCTTTTCAGCCAGTCGATGGAAGCCAACCGCCGCCAGTTGCAGGCGACGGCCTCCGAGGCCCGGGCCACGGGCGAGCTGGTGGAACGTCTTAATGACACAGGAGCCCAAGGTGAGGAATCGCTGGGATCCCTGCGGGAATCGATTGCGGAAGTCGTTGTGAGAACGCAGGAGATTCAAGAAATTGTGCAGTTCATTCTCGACATCACCGGTCAAACCAACCTGCTGTCCTTGAATGCCGCCATCGAAGCCGCCCACGCGGGAGAGGCGGGCAAAGGGTTTTCGGTCGTTGCCGATGAGATCCGCAAACTGGCCGAAACGAGCTCGGTTCAAGCCCAAAGCATCAAGGCCCTGGTCAACGGTATTGCCAAAACGGCCACCGAAACTTTGACCCGTTCCGATGCCACCCAGTCCAGCTTTGAAACCCTGCGCACCGACATCGACTCGGTGCGGGAGGCCAGTCTCGCTATTGCCAATCAGGTGGTTGTGCAAGAAGCCGAAGACGCCAAACTGACAGAGGGGTTGCAACAGTTCACCCATTTCTACGCCCAGCTGTCCGATTCGATGGGCGAACAGGTGAACCTCAGCAAGGAAGTTCGAGCCGCCATTGAAGCATTGCGCAACTCCAGCCGCGAAATCAGCGACTCGATGCAGGAGCAAAGCTTGGGAATGAGCCAGGCCACCGAAGCCGTGATTCAAGTCCGTGACACAACCACCCAGCTGGCAGAAATCATGGAGAACCTGATTGACCTGATGGGACGGTTCAAACTTCCTTAATGGAAGAAATGCAGGTGCACGACGCGGGCTTTGAGTCGGATGAAGTCACCGGCCAGCTGACGCCACTCCTGACGGATGCCCGGGGAGAGGACCGTAAGAGATAGGCTGGTGGTTTCATCGAACAGGTCGAGAATGGGTAGAAGTTCCGCTATCCTCCAGGAACGCATCCGGCCACCCAAGGCCCTGAGGAAACGGTTTTCCCGAAGGACAAACCGGGAAAGGTCCGACAAAAGCCTGTTGAGAAACCGGTCAAGGTCCGCCTCTGGCAGCTGTTCAGGAACCGGGTCATCGGGCAGGGCGAGAGTTTGTACGGTCAGCTTGAAGTGGATCAAGGTGGTATAAGCGGCGTGATAACGACGGCGCCAGGCGCCGCTGTTGAGTCGGCGGCCGGTCAAAAGGGGATTCATAGCTCCAGTTTACAATAATTTACAAGATTGGGAAGATAGGGGTGTAACCCGGGGCGCTGAACTCGGTATCATCCGTTTATGAACATGAAACGAAGGCTGTTCGTCCTGGCCCTGGCCGGCCTGACCTTTTCGGAAAGTTGGGCGCAGACGGTTACCCTGGATCAGGCCGTGCAAGAGGCTTTGGCCGGTGGAACGGATCAAGCCGTTTGGGCCGCCAACCTGGAAGGCAGCCGCACGAACTTTGCCGTGGCGCAGGCCAGGGCAGGTTTGACCCTTTCGACCAGTCTGCAATACGGCGCTACAAAAACTGTGAGCGATCCGACCAAAACCACCGACGATATTCTTCCCCAAAACGCCGTGGCGGGTCTGACCCTGGGGTCACCTCTGACGTCGGTGACGGCAAGGGTCACCCAGAACTTTCAAACGGCCCCCAGCGGCCCTTCCAGCGTGAGTCAGGTGGGGTCAGTCAACCTCACCCAGATCCTTTGGAACGGCTACCCGGGAGGAACGGCGCAGGCTACCCTGGAAAAGGCCGCTCTCACGTTGAAAACGGCGGAATGGAACGCCCAGGTCAACCGCAATAAGTTGGTTCTGGCGGTGAAGCAGGCTTTTTTCACCCTCCTTTCCGCCCAGGAAAGCGTGGTCCAACTGACATTCTCTTTGACCCAAAGGCAGGAGTCGCTGAAATTCGCCCAGACAAGGTTTGATTTAGGTCAGGCGACCTCTTTGGACCTGAAACAGGCTAAAATCAACACTCGGACGGCCGAGCTTGACCTGCAGGCCGGTCGTTCGACGCTGGACACCGCGCGTCGCCGTCTGGCCAACCTTTTGGGTCGTCAGGATTCGGAGGGCCTCGTGGTCGCCGCGCAAGTCGCCCCTGAAGTGGGAGTTGCCAGTCTGGAAGAAGCCATCTCCCTTGCCCTGAGCGAACGAGTGGAACCTCAGATTGCCCAAGCCAATGCCCGGTCGGCGCAAATCGATGCGGAAGTCGCCCTGGGGTCTGCAACGCCTGGCGTCAATCTGACTTCAGGACTGTCGTTTACCAGGGATCAAGTCACCTCGAAGAATTCTCTCGTGGGTACCCTGGGCTTTACAGTGTCGGCACCCCTCATCGATGGAGGTCTGGCAGTGGCCCAGCAGACCTTGGCAAAGGTGCAGAAAACCGTGGCGCAGACCCAGTACGAACAGCTGCTGCGCACCGTTCCCGTCGATGTTTCGGAAGCCTGGAACACGTGGCAAATCAACCAAGGCCGGTTGGAAGTGTCGACAGCGGCCCTCGAGGTAGCCGAGGGTCAGCGGCTCGTTGTCCAGGCGCAGTTTGACGCGGGACTGAAAACCCTCACCGATCTGCAGACCTCCGACATCACCCTTTCCACCGCCCAGCTCAATCTCTTGAAAGCCAAGATCACCGCCCAACTGTCAGCCCTCAGCCTGCTGAGCCTGATGGGCCGCTAAACCGCCGACCAAAGAGGAACCTATGGATATCCGATATCGTATTCTTACTGCCGCCTGTGTGATTCTTTTGCTGGGTGCTTCGTGCAAACCGGCTGACCCGGCAGCCCCTCAAACTCCGGCAGCCCCTCAAACCCCAGGGCAACCGCAGCAAGGCATGCGGGCAGGTGGAGGGGCACCTCAGGGCGGGGTCGGGGGCGGCGGTGGACGGCAGGCCGTGACGGTTCAGGTGGAAGCCGTGAAATTCGGTACGCTGATGGTGGATAACTCCACGGCGGGAGCGGTGGTGGCCGAAACCCAGAGTTCGGTTGCCGCCGGAGCTTCCGGAACGGTGAAAACCCTTCTGCGGCAGGTCGGTGACTGGGTAGAAGCGGGCACCCCGGTTGTCCAGCTGGACGACAGCCAGCTGAAGCTGTCCCTGAGGTTGGCTCAGGCAACCCTGGAAGATGCCAAGATGAGTGCCGGTCTGACCGAAACGGGCTCGGGCTACGGAACATTGGCCAACCTCAAGCTGCAGCCCACGCAGTCGGCCCTGGCCACGGCCCAGCGCAACTACGCCCAAGCTCAGGTGCTGGCCAAGGCGGGGGGAATCACCTCTACCGACCTGGAAAATTCCCTCACCCTGCTCCAAAATGCTCAGGCCAACTTCGAGTCGGCCAAGCTGGCGCTTCAGCAGAGCGGGCTGAAAGTGGAAACCGCCACCATCCAATTGCAGCAAGCCCAGCTCAATGTGGCCAATGCGACCATCAAAGCCCCCTACGACGGGCAGATTTCGGCCATCAACCTCCGACCAGGAGAATTTGTAGGCACCAGCACGGCTGCCTTCAGCATGGTCAGCCGCTCGAAAGTCATCAGCTTTGGCGTGTCCCCTTCCGAGGCACCCGGACTGAGCCTTGGCACTCAAGTGCGGTTCACCTACGGAGGAAAGACCGTCAACACCCGCATCACCCAGACCCCCTCTGCCCCGGTCAACGGCCTGGTTCCTCTGACGGCGGCCCTTCCTCCCTCGCTCGAAGCGCCGCTGGGTACCGTTGGCACCCTGTCGTACCAACTGGCGGTGGCCCAGGGGGTTCTGGTTCCCCTCCCCGCCCTGCAAAGCGCCGAGAACAAAACCTTCGTGTACACAGCCGAAGAAGGAAAAGCCCGGCGTCACGAGGTGGCCCTTTTGGGAGAGTCGGGAACCTATGCTGCGGTCACGGGCCTGAAGGCAGGATCGGCCGCCATTGTGAACCCGCCCCCGGGGCTGTTGATCGGAGCCACCGTTCAGGTTCAAGTGCAGGAAGGAACTCCGCAACCCCAAGCGGAGCGCAAAGCGCCGACGGGAGCCCCCCCCACCGCAGACGGTGCCGCACCTCCCCAAGGTCAGCGCCGCCGACCCGCCGCCGACGGCTCTGCGCCCCCGTCTGCGCCGGCCCCCAGCGGAGGCCAGTGATGGCGACTCTGCGGGATCTGCAGGACCAGCTGTTCAACCGTGTGAACCCCCTGGTGGGGTTCTCGGTGCGCCGGTATGTGCTGGCCGTGGGGTTCTTCGTCGCGGTGGTGGCCTTTGGCTTGGTGGCGACGCTGCGGCTGGGCGTCGATCTTCTGCCCTCGGTTTCCATCCCTATCGTGAGCATTCAGACCAACTGGTCGGGGGCCACTCCTTCAGTCATCGACGAGCAGATCACCCAGGTGGTCGAAAGCGCCGTCTCCACCCTGGCAGGGATCACCGATATTTCGGCCAACAGCTCTTCGGGTTCCAGCCGGGTTACCCTCAGCCTCGATTCCAGCGTCAATAAAGACGCCGCCATCAACCAGATTGCCAGCCGGATCTCGGCCATCGCGCGGCGGTTGCCCACCGGAGTCAATCCGCCAACGGTGCAATCGTTCGACCCCAATTCGCAGCCGATTCTACAGTTCGGGGTCTCAGCTCCGGGCGTTCCGATGGAAGACCTGGGCGATTGGGTAGCCAATGATTTTGCCCCCCTGTTGGAGCGGGTACAAGGTGTGGCCAACGTTCAGGTGGACGGAGTACCCAGCCGCCAGTACCAGGTCATCCTCGACCCCAATCTGCTTCAGTATTACAAACTCAACCCCCAGCAGATCAGTTCGGCCATTTCGAGCTCAGCGGTCAACCAGCCCATCGGTTCCATCACCGCCAACAACAACACGGTCACTTTCACCACCAAGAACCAACCCAAAGGCGTCGATTCCATTGCGAACGTTCTGGTCGATGGGGCCCGGGGGCTCACCGTCAGCGACCTGGCCAAGGTGCGGCAGATTCCCGTTCCTTCGGCTTTCATCCGGGTCAACGGCCAGCCCTCCATCCTTGTCTCGATACAAAAGAGCACCGACGGCAACTCGGTGGCGGTAGCCCAGGCCGTGCGTGAGTTCCTGGCCAAGGCGGCCCTTCCCACCGGGTACGCGGTGAAGATCAGCAACGACACCACCGGCCCCATCACCGCTTCCATTGAAAACACCTACCACGAGCTGTTCTTGACAGGTCTGGTGGTGGCACTGATCTGCCTTCTGTTTCTGGGCAAGCTCAACACCGCCTTTTCGGTCATTCTGGCCATCCCCATCGCGCTGGCCGCCTCGCCCATCCTGTATACCTTGCTCGGCTTCACCTTCAACCTGGTTTCGTTGCTGGCCATGATTGTCGCCATCGGCATTGTGGTTGACGACTCCATCGTCGTTGCCGAAAATGTCGTCCGCTACCGCCAAATGGGCTACGACCTGAAGGAGGCCGTTCTAAAAGGGGCCAGCGAGGTGTTTTCGGCGGTGGTCGCGGCCTCGCTCTCGCTGCTGTCGGTGCTTCTACCGGTCAGTTTTATCGGGGGGACCATAGGCCAGTATGTGATGCAGTTCAGTCTGGGTCTGGCGGCCGCCGTGTTCTTCAGCCTGGTAGAAGCCGTTCTGTTCCTCACCGTGCGTCTAGCCTACACTCCCGACACCCACACCTTCACCTTCCGCGATTTTCTGGACAGCTGGCTGCGGCTTCCCCAGGCGTTGAAATGGGGATTGAAAGCCTGGAAAAGCGGCTTTTCCATCCTTGTGGTTCTGGCGGTGGCGACGGGGTTGGCCTTGACCGGTCGTCCGTGGTGGATTGCCGGTCTGATCCTGTGGCCGCTGCTTCTCGGCCTGGGCTGGTACGTGGTGCGCATCGTCCTGTCGGGTTTTCAAGCCCTGACCACCTTTCTGCATGGCGGAACCGAAGCGGTGGTGGATTGGGTGCGCGAGGGCTACGCCCGGTCGATGGGCGGAGTCCTCAAGTTCGCTGTTTGGATTCTGATCGGCGCCGGGGTGTTTTTCGTCGGTACCCTCGTGTTCATCGGCCCCAAAATTCCCTTCAATTTTGTGCCGCAATCCGATGCGGGTACTCTCAATGCCTCTGTCAGGTTGCCCCAGGGAACCCCCGCTTCACTGTCCAACGAAGCAGCCGGTCGTCTGGAATCGTGGTTGCTGGCCCGACCTGAGGTGCTCACCGTTCAAACCCAGGTAAACTCCGGGGGAGCCTCCGGCATCGCTGGAAACGCCAATATGACCATTCAGCTGGTTCCCGTGGAAGAGCGCCGGTCCTCGGCCATTCTGGCAACGGAATTCCGCAGAGCCCTGACACCCTTGGTGGCCGACCTGCCTTCGGCGCGCGTCAATGTCAACGCCGGAGGTTTCGGCGGCGGCGGCTTCGGCGGACAAGGAACTTCGGTTTCATTGACCCTTCTGGCGTCCGACTTCGATGCCCTGACCGCCGTGAACGACCGGGCCATCGACGCTCTTCAGCAGAATCCACTGGTGGCCGACGTCACTTCAAGTCTTTCAAACACCACCCTCGAAAACGTCTTTATCCCCGACCCGGAAAAACTCAAAGGAACCGGTCTGGCCCCCAACACCGTAGCCCAGGTGCTGCAGACCTACGCTTCAGGAGCCCAGGCCGGAAACGTCCAGACCGGAGGCAAAAGCTACCCCATACAGGTTTTGCTCGACCCTTCGCGGCTCAAGGGTACTCAATCGCTGCTCGACCTGCCCATCTACGCCCCCAGCTTGCAGACCAACTTACCGGCCGGTCAGCTGGGACGCTTTGTTCTGACGCCGGCTCCCTCCAACCTTCAGCGGACCAACCGTCAGTACTCGGCTACTCTCAATATCAGTCTCAATGCTGGAGGGCCACCGGTTTCGGTGTTCCAGAAGCAGGTGGTCGAAGAGCTGACCGCCCAGGGAATTCTGGGTCAGAAGGTTTCTGTGGGAGGCGAGAGCCGCAACAGTTTCAGCGGCCTGACAGGCCAACTGGCCACCCAAGCCCCCATCGCCTTTCTGATGTCGGTCTTCCTCGCATACCTGGTCATGGGTGCCCAGTTCAACTCCTGGCGCTACCCCATCTATCTGCTGCTTCCGGTTCCCCTGGCTCTGGTAGGCGCGCTGTGGTTTGTCTTTCTCACCGGCACCGGCCTCGATATTTTCGGGGTGCTGGGCATGCTGCTGCTGATTGGCCTTTCGGCGAAAAACGCCATTCTCTACCTCGACTTTGTCGTGGAGCGTATCGAGGTCATGCCCTTGGCCGACGCCCTGGTCGAAGCGGCCCGGCTCCGCTTCCGTCCTATTGTGATGACGACACTGACGGTGCTGGTCATCAGTTTTCCCCTGATTTTCAGTGCCGGTCAAGGTTCGGAATTCGGCCAAAAACTGGGGGTAGTCATGCTGGGAGGTGTGCTTTCCTCGGCCATCCTCACCTTCTTTGTCGTCCCGGCGGCCTTTTGGTTGTTTGAACGAAGCAGGCACCAGGAGAAAGCACTGGGATTGCTTGACCGGGATACTGTGATGGTCGAATCTAAAGAGAGGAATGCTACCCTGGAGTAACCTCTTGCCTGCATCGAAAACCAAGACCTTTGCCCTGATCAACCTGGGACTGTTTCTCACAGCGTTGGGAATTGTGCTGTTCAAAATGCCCAACCATTTTGTGACCGGTGGGGTCAGCGGGGTCTCGATCCTCGCTGCGGCGCTCTTTCCCGGCCTTACCGTGGGTCCGGCCATGACCGCCATCAACGTCATTCTTGTGGTCTGGGGTTTCTGGGTGCTGGGAGCCGGGTTTGGCTGGAAAACCGTCTATTCCAGCCTGGCGCTTTCGGGCATGGTGTGGGGCCTCGATCTGCTGTTCCCGATCCGCCAGCCCCTGACCACCGACCCGTTGCTGGAGCTGTTTTTCGCCATCGGGCTGCCCGCAGTGGGTTCGGCTATCGTGTTCAACCAGAACGCCTCCACCGGTGGAACCGATATTGTGGCCAAGGTTCTGAGCACCAAAACCCATTTGAACACCGGACAGGCGTTGCTGCTGAGTGACTTCGCCATTGCCGCCTCCGCCTTGCTGGTTTTCAACGTTCAGGTCGGCCTGTACTCGTTGCTGGGCTTGATCATGAAAGCCTTCCTCATCGATCTGGTCATCGAAAACCTCAACGTTCACAAAAAAATGGAGATCATCACCGAACACCCCGAACCGGTGCTCCAGTTTATCCTGCACACCCTCCATCGGGGTGCCACCATCTATCCTGCCACGGGGGCCTTCACCGGCAGGGACTGGAAGGTCATTCACACGGTGGTCGGCCGCCGCCAAGCCCTCGCCATCCGCAACGTTCTCAAAGAAACAGATCCCAAGGCCTTTGTCACCATCACCACTACCAGTGAAACCATCGGAAAAGGGTTCCGGTAAATGCGAAAACCAGCGTCGTTTGTCTGGTTTTTCCTGCTCTCCTGCGGCCTCCTTTGGGGATCAGAGCGAATCACCATCCAAGCCGCTTCTGAATTTGACTATCCCCCGTTCTGCATCGTGCTGCCCGACGGCAGCGCCGATGGATTCTCGGTGGAGCTCATGCGGGCGTCGTTGGCAGCAGTCAACCGTGATGTGTCCTTCAAAACCGGCGAATGGATTGTTATCAAGAACGAACTGCGCGACGGACTCATTCAGGCTTTACCGCTGGTGGGACGGACACCGGAACGGGAAGCGTTTTACGACTTCACCTTCCACTACCTCACCCTCAACGGGGCGGTCTTTGTCCGCAAAGGGGACAATCGGATCGCCTCAGCCGCCGACCTTTCCGACAAGACCATCGGAGTCATGCGGGGGGACAATGCCGAAGAATATGTCCGGCGGGTTAAACTCTCCTCAAAAATCGAAACCTTCAAGGGATATCCCGAAGCCATGCAGAGCCTTGCAGAGGGAAAGATCGACGCCGTCGTCTGCCAGCGGCTGATGGGCATTATGGGGTTGAAGCAGAACAATCAGAAAGGCGTGGAACCTCTGAACTTCGATCTTTCCGATTTTCACCAGGACTTTTGCTTTGCGGTAAAAAAAGGTGACACTAAACTGCTGGAACTACTCAACGAAGGACTGTCTATCGTGATTGCCGATGGCACTTACGACCAGCTGCAGGAAAAGTGGTTCGGCCCCTATGTGGCCAAACCCATTTCTAAGACCGAAGTGGCTCTCTACGTCTTGGCCGGGGTGGCCGTGACTGGGGCGATGATGAGTGTGCTCCTGATTGTTCTTTTGCGCCGGCAAGTCAGGCGTAAAACCGACTATCTCGAGAACCTGCTCAACTTTGCCAATGCCCCCATTATTGTCTGGGATCCGAAGTTCCGCACCACACGGTTCAACCATGCTTTTGAGGCGATTACGGGCAGAAGCGAGACTGAAGTCTTGGGGAAGTCGGTCGAAATCCTGTTTCCCCCCGAAAAGGTCCAGGCAACTATGGACCTGATCCGGACGACCCTGACAGGGGAGCGCTGGGAGACGGTGGAGATTGAAATCCTTCATCGGGATGGCTCGGTGCGCACACTGCTTTGGAATTCCGCGACACTCTGGGCGGCAGACGGAAAAACGCCCATTGCTACCATCGCCCAGGGGCAGGACATCTCCGACCGCATACACGGCGAAGAAGAGCGGGCCAAGCTGGAGCACCAGCTCAACCAGCAACAGAAACTGGAATCCATCGGGGTGCTGGCGGGTGGAATTGCCCACGATTTCAATAATCTGTTGAGTGGAATTTTCGCATACATCGAATTGGCGGCCGCCCAGCCCAACAACGAGAAAGTCTCACGCTATCTCAACAAAACCCTTGGAACCCTGGAACGGGCGCGGGATATTACCCGCCAGCTGCTGACCTTCTCGAAAGGGGGGCAGCCGATCCGCGAAGTGGCACCGCTGGCTCCGTTCGTCCGTGAGGCCGTCTCGTTTGCTCTCAGCGGCTCCAATGTTACCTGCAACTACCATTTTCCCGACAACCTCTGGGACGGCAGTTTCGACAAAAACCAGCTTGCACAGGTGGTGGACAACCTCGTGATCAATGCCCTCCAGGCCATGCCCGACGGGGGGAGCCTCACAGTCATGGCCCGGAACTGCCACCTGGAGGAGAACCAGCAGGGATCCCTTCCGGCCGGCAACTACCTTCAGCTCACCGTGAAAGATTCTGGTCCCGGCATGACACCCGAGGTGGCAGCCCGGGCATTTGATCCCTTTTTCACAACAAAGCCCACGGGACACGGACTAGGGCTCTCTACCTGTTATTCCATTATCCGCAAGCACGGCGGCGAAATGACCCTGGAATCCAAGCCCGGCGAGGGTTCGACCTTTCATCTCTTTTTACCGGCTAGTTTTGATCATGAAATTTCAGGGAATTCGACCGCGGTTGAAAGCCATAGCGGCCACGGAACAATTCTGATCATGGACGATGAAGAGGTGGTGCGCGATGTGCTGCACGATATCCTTGAGAGCTTTGGTTATACCGTACGGGCCACCTCGAATGGAACCGAGGCTGTGGCGGCTTTTGCAGCCGACAGGAACGCCCGGCGCGAGATTGTCGCCGTGATTCTGGACTTCACGGTGCCCGGCGGTATGGGCGGCAAAGAGGCGGTGAAGCATCTTCGTGAACTTGATGCGGAGGTTCCCATCTTTGCCGCCAGCGGGTACGCCGACGATGCCATGATGGCCGATCCGCGCTCGTACGGCTTCACTGGAAGTTTGAGCAAACCCTTTCGGAAGGCCACCCTGGCGGCGTTGCTGGAAGGAGCATAGGTTGACGACCAGCCCCCTGCGTCTTACTTTCAAAACATGAATACCGAACGATTGACCATCAAAGCCCAGGAAGCCCTCCAGGCAGCCGCCGTCTTGGCCGACCAGCGAAGCCACCAGATGGTTTCCACCGACCACCTCACGCTTTCTCTCCTCAACCAGAAAGAAGGTATTGCCGGCCCGCTCATTGACAAAATGGGGGTCGACCGGGCGGCCGTTGCCAAGGCACTGGAAGACCGTATGGCCATGGCACCCCGTGTTTATGGAACCAACGGCAACGTCAGCTGGGAAGGTTCGCTGACCAGGGTGGTCAACCGCTCCGAAGCCGAGGCTGACAAGCTCAAGGACGAGTACATCAGCACCGAGCATCTGCTGATTTCGCTGGCCGAGAGTGAAACCCCCACAGGAGAAATTCTCCGCAAACTGGGAGTCACCAAGGACGGATTGCTGACCGCTCTCAAGGCTGTGCGCGGCAGCCAGAAGGTTACTGACCAAAACCCTGAAAACCGCTACCAGGTGCTCGAAAAGTACACCCGGGACCTTACTGCCCTGGCGCGGCAGGAAAAGCTCGACCCCGTCATCGGGCGGGATGAAGAAATCCGCCGGGTGATGCAGGTGCTCAGCCG
>JFJP01027802.1_pt1 | contig 15327 bp, 13 predicted proteins | sample 431651 | NCBI WGS metagenome assembly JFJP01 (sample SAMN02602958, study PRJNA72255) | Microbial mat metagenome, whole genome shotgun sequencing project. | biome: fresh water; feature: sink hole; material: water; isolation source: purple microbial (photo- and chemosynthetic) mats found in... | reverse complement strand
TTAAAACGTCACAAAATCGACAAAAAGTCCACAAATTTCTTCAAAAAGGCCCGAAACTGCATTTTCGGTGCTAAATCCCCAAAAGAACTGAAGAAATGGTGGATAAACTCCCCTTTTATCAGTATAATCGCCACAACCTTCAATAAATCCTTTAAATATTTCGAGATTCCTGCTGAAGAAATCTACGAGAAATGCTTTGGTTTTTACGAGAAATTTCCAAAATGTGAAGATTTATCGATAAATATCGAGACTTTTGCTGAAATCGGTCCAGAAGGGACTTTCCTTATAAAAAACCTGTTATTTCTGAAGAAAATGCCCGAAATCTACGATATTCGCTTTATCAGTTTTCCTGGTGAAAATACGTTATGGCATGGTCCGGCTTTTCTCTTTAATTCGTTAATGGGGTTCAATAGAGAAGAAACATGCATAGAAGGAGGTAAAAGACTCGAAATTTGGCATAGATTCAGGAGTTATTTCGATAGAGGGGCTTATCAAAGAGAAATCATCGAGTTTTTAACAACAATAAATACACGATTTTCTGAAGAAAAACTCGAAATTTTACATTTAATTCTCGCAAGTCATCTCAGAATTAATGATGAAATTATCGTATTTCTCAATGATTCTTTAGGGATTTTCTTAAGGAATTTGAAAGAATTTAAGCTTTTTATCAGTAGTTGCAATATTACTGATAAAGGTCTTGAGAATTTATGTAGGAATATCGATAGAATTTCGCCGAAACTATTGAAATCCTTTCATTTTCTCATAGATTACCGTTCGAAAAACATCACGAATAACTCAATAATGTCCATAATAAAGACGATACTCCGTATTGCAGAAAATAATGTAATTGAGTTTTTAACCATTGGTTTCATCAGTAATGACTTAAAAGACCAGGATTTAGCCTTAATTAACCAGGCATTACGCATGATATCCAAGAATTTAAGGTCTTTAGTCATCATTATCGCAGGAAATATCACAGATGATGGCATAATCTCACTAGTAGATGGTGTTTTAGAGGGAATTCGGCTTAAAAAAGTGTGTTTAGGCTTCATGGGACCTGGGCTGAAAGGCGAGAAATCCCTGATGTTTTTAACAGAAATAATGGAGAAAAAGGCGAAAATGGGGAATTTAACGGTTTTTCATCTGTATTTTAACAATAAAAAAGGGGTGAGGAACGAGGAATTTGAAAGGGTTATTAAAGGGAAAATCGAAGGAAATGCTGATATCGAGACTTATGTCTTTTGTTAATTTAAAAGGAATTACTGATAAGTTCTTAATCTGATAAATCATAGTCATATGTGTAGTTTTTTCGAGCAAAATAACTGGGAATAGACCTCATTAAAGGGGATTTCTTCTCTAAAAGCCTCGATTTACGCGTTTTTGCCTTGAAATGACTAGAACCCTTCGTTTGTAAAGCTCGGATGTTTTCTTTTAAAATCTACGGGGTTAAAGAGAGCGGGGGAAGGTACGTTTAGATCGGATTCGTATTTGTCTTCCTCGTGCTTTATTCGCTGGTCGTTCTTCACTATTTCTTCTTGTAATTCCACGTTCTTGTTGAGAATATTAAAGGAAAATTAAAGGAAAATTAAGGAAAATTAAGGAAAATTAAGAAAAATTAAAGGAAATTTAAAGGAATTTTAAAGAAATTTAAAGGAAATTTGAAGGAAATTTGAAGGAAATTTAAAGGAAATTTGAAGGAAATTTGAAGGAAATTTGATAAAAAACACGAGAAAAAACACATTTTTTAAGATAAAATACCTGATTTTCGAGGAATTCTAAGTAATTCATCCTCAATCTCACTTCCTCATTCTCTTCATTAAAAAGGCTATTATGATCGACCAATGCTTCTTGTCCTGATTTTTCATCAGTAATCGCCAAAGCCCCACTGCCCCCCACACTCCAAATCGAGGAGATTTTCTGATCAATGTGTTTTGCGAATTTCTGATTGTAATTCTCGATTTCCTCCAATTCATTATGTAAAATTTCCTTATGATTTGCTTGTAAATCACACTAAAATATTAAAAATCTTTACTTTTTCCTCTTGTAAAATCTTGAGATAATGTTCGAATTCCTGGTATCTTTTAGATTCAAAGGTCCCCAAAACGCAGAAATTATTGATAAAAGTTCTCATGAAAAGCCGTTGTTTTCTTGAGAAAAGCACTGATAATTCTATTAATCCGAGATTTTGATTCAAAATCAAAAGCTTCATATTTTTCTTCTTTTGCTGAGATTCGAGCTCTTTGTTTACTAATGCCTGATTTACCATGATAAATCTGTTTAATTGGACATTTTCACGACTTTCTTCACGTTTTTCTCGAATTTCTTCAGGTTTTGTAATGATCAAAGGGTTCTTTAATTTCATTGCCAAAAAACACCATTCCTTCATGTAAGAAATCAATGTTTTTCGACGCTTTTCGTGAATTAACCTTTGAAAAAGCAGCTTTTTTGCAAAGTTATCGGTGTTTTTACTGATGAAATTGCTGATTAATCGAGAAAAGCAGAATTTCTTGTGTAATTCCGCTTTTTGTGATATGTTCTTCAGTGTTTTTCTCAATGAAATTTCCTTTGTTTTTAATGAAGAAAACCCCGCGGTTTCTTCTTTAAAAAACGGGTTTTTTCCTTTGATTTTCTCGAAAAAAACGCTGATATTCAATTTTTTTTTATATTGAAAAAACCGCAAAAACACCATAAATCTCATATTTCTATTGGCATTTCTAAGATTTTCTTCATAAATTTCCCCTTTTTTTTCCACGAGATTTTCCTTCAGTTTTTCCAAGCCAAAAAACACCAAATTCATCACTTTTTCTTTGAAAAACTCGCTGAAAATGCATATTCCAAAGGAAATTTTGCGATATTTGGCTTTTTTCTCCACAGTCGGTTTTCTTTGAAATCTCCCGAAAATTCTGATTTTCTGAAAGGCGATTTTCATGGGATTTATCGCTAAAATCATGTGTAAATTCGAGAATTGATCAATAATTTGCCTTTGGAGAATTTCGATATGAAAAGCACTGATTTTTCGAAGACTGCTTTCAAATGAAATTAACCTCCATCTATAGAAGAAAACCTGTGTTTTTTCTTGATAAAAATCATTAGAAATACCAGATTTCACGATAATTCTTGCTAATTTCAGCGTTTTATCAGTTTTTTCTGTTTTTTTCCTAAGGAAAATTTGGAGAAAATCGCAGGGTTTTTTCGTTAAAAACTCGATTTTTCGATGAATTTCTGACATTTCTGATAAATAATCGTGTTTTTTCAAAGAAGAATTCGAGAAATTTCTATGGTGTTTCAGTGCCTGAAATGATGAAAATTGTGATGTTTTCATCATTGAGAGAAAAGGCTGAAGCGACTCAGCGAATTTATTCAGTATTTCTACAGGAAAACGTGAGGGTTTTTTCTGTGTTTTTGGCTTTAAAAAGGCTTCTAAACGCTTTTGGAGGTTAGGAGGGGCGATATGTGGTTCGAAATCGTATTTATCTTTGATTTTCAGCTGTTTTTTGAATTCCATTGAGAAATTTTCGTTTTTATTAATCAAAAAACGATTTTCATAGGTTTTTTATAAGTAAAAACGAAAGAAATTTTTTAAAATTTTTTCTAATACATATATATATAAAATTGTGGTTTTTCGCTGAAAATTACACGAATTTCATCATCATGTCTTTGAACTCTATGAAGGAAATCTATATGATAAAAATCACTTAAAAATCCTTAAAAATTCATTAAAAAATCACTTCTCCATCACCATTTTCATCAATTTCCTCAATGATTTTTTCCCAGTTTTTATCATCCAAATTCGAGCTTTTGAACATTTCCTTCAGTTCCTTTATAGAGATATTCCCGCTTCCATCCTAATCGCCCTCTGTCGATATTCAAACCCCCTTCCCCCTTCCCAATTTACCTTATCAAACATGTTAAAAGCAGCTTCTAGCCTTTGTTTCGATAAAAGTCCTTGTTTATTTATAGTGGCCATCACGAATTCAGTGTAATAAATAGCTCCACTTTCATTCGAATCCACCATTTTCATGATATTTTCCACCTCAATAACAGGATTCGGGTCATTCATGATGTTTTTATACCCTTCCAGCAGCTCGTTTTTCGTCAGCTGACCGTCACCGTTAAGGTCTAGGGCTTGGAAAGTCTTCAAAAGGCTTACTTTCTCCTGAGAAGTAGACATAAACGAGACTAAGAAGACCCAAATCGCCTGCTGAAGCTTGTGGGAAGCCTTTTTTGAAAAGGAATTTATGAAAAATGGGAAAAAATGAAGAAAAATGAGAAAAAACTGTGAAACTAAAGAAAAAATGAAGAAAATGGGAAAAAACAAGAAAAAAACTGATTAATTACTCGAAATTCCTTAAGATTTGTCAATATATTCTGTGTGATTTCCATGGAGTCTCCCTCTACTTTATCATAGGCTGTTTTTTCTTTGATCCACGGGTCATTTATCGCCTGTTCAGCAGTATATCTAGCTTGTGGCTCATATTCCAATAGCTTCTTAACGAATTTTTTGGCTTCTTTTGACACATAAAGCCACTCTTTTCCTGCGAAGCTATATAGTCCTTTATTCACTTTTTCCATGATAATTCGATCATTAGGACCGTTAAAAGGGGGATAACCAGCCAAAAGTATGTATAAAATGACTCCAATCGACCAAATATCGCATTTCTGATCGTACTTTCGCTTCAGAACCTCGGGAGCGATATAATAGGGCTATCATTAAGAAAAAACATGATAAATCTTTAAAAAATCAACATAAAGAGAAAATCTTCGAGAAAAAAACTAATCACTTCTTGTAAAAAACATAAATATATCACAAAACTGAGAAAATTTCAAGGGAATTATCATACAGTTCCGAATTTCTGCGTCATTTTCTGATTTAAATTGAAGTTTCTCGAGGTTCCGAAATCGATGATTTTTATACATGCTTCAGGTGCTTCAGATTCATACAGTATATTCTCGGGTTTCAGATCTCTATGCACGATATTATTGGAATGGCAATAGAAAACAGCAGAAATTATCTGTCTGATTAGATCAGCAGCCTGTCGTTCAGTAAAGTGCTTAACGGCCACGATCTTATCGAATAACTCCCCGCCTGTACATAGCTCAGTAACGATATAAAAGCACTTGGAATCCTCGAAAAACTCAATGACTTTTATCACATTTGGGTGATCCTAGAGAAAAAAAGCCATAAAATACAGTATTTTCACACAGTTTTTACGATTTTTCTCAGCATTTCAACCTCGTTTATCAGTCTTTTCTTCTCCTCTTCATTTGTAGTGTTTTTCCTGATAATTTTAACAGCTCTTTGGATGCCAGTTGCCTTATGAATCGCCTTACGAACCTCTCCAAACGCCCCTTTTCCTAATGGTGGATTGAAAAGATCATAGGAATCGCTGATATTTCCTGCTTTTTGAATGATAAAATCCATGTGGGAAACATTGAACTCCACTTCTCCGGTCTTTTGTTTCACTAGAATTTTAGCAAGTTTTTTTGAGAAAAAAGTCATATAGGGCGACCTGTCACCGAATAGCGTGAAATTTTCTTTGAGTCTTTGCTCAGGGTTTTTTTCTGAAAAAGTCCGCAAAAATTTCCCATTAATTTTTTTCTCTATAATGAATTAATTAAAAAAAACTGTAATTTTTCTAAAATTTCACATAAAAACTCCTAAAAAAATGCTTGTAGCTCCCATAAAAATCGACGCAGGTGTAATGATTCTGGAGAATTCGTACTCTGCCCCCCTTCAGCATAAGCCAAAGCATTCTAATCCACCCCCCCCCAAGCCCACCCCCCAAGACCCGCTAAATTCCTGGTCCTATTGCAATCCTTCAAATTTCGAAGATTCTTTACCACAACCCTATCGTTTTATCACTCGTTGTCTGAATGAATTACTGTTAAATCGCGTATATTCTGAGGTTTTCGAGATCGAAAAGTACAAATTCGACTCGAATTATGAAGGAACTGTCAAAGAAGTGCCTTCTTCAGGCAGTTTCGACATAGAAGGCATCAGTTTTCTCGCTTTTTCTGAAGGAAATCCCTATAATCATCTATTTGCTGGAGATTTTTATGGCACTCTTTTTCTATTGGATTTGAATAAAAAGGTTCAAATAACCAAAATCTCAGTGATTCCGATGAAGAGAATCCTCCATATCTCAGCAAATACGATAAAAGACGAGGAATCCATCACAACGATTTGTGTGATTTCTCGAGGCGAGCCTTTTATTAACGTTTTTCGCTATAAAGCCGGCGATAATAAGCTTTATAAGAGTTTCGTGATAAATCTTTTGAAAAAAACTGAAATTCCTGATAAAAACACCTCGATTTTTCAATACCCCTATTCATCGAAAATCAGCTTAGAAAGCAAATTTATCGCAGTTTCTCTTTATAATGGAAATTCTGAGCTTTTTCTATTGCCGGAAGCACAATTATCCAGACCGAACTCCAATTCACAAAGCCAAAATGACTTTAAAACAATAAAACCCTTTGGAAAATCTCAGGAAAACCTGATAAAACCTCAATCTCCAAGTTTTAACCTTGAAACGACGATAATCGAGATAAATGAGCCTTTTTACATTATCGCCGTAAAGCTTCCTCTGAAGAAAAAAACCTATGAAGAAACCCTTAGTTTCTTCATACAAAACGCTGAAAAAAAGCACTTAGAAGAGCCTTTAGACCCTAAAAAAGAGAAAAAACCTTTGATAAATGACTCGAAAGACTTGAAGAAAATACTGCAAAAAGCCAGTGAAACAGCGATAAATAGCGATTTTGAGTTAAATGAAGCCCAATTTCTCGGTGAAAGCCTTTATAATGAGAAAGAAGGTGATATTTCGAATGATTTTCGCCTGCCGGACTATCGAGCTGAGGTGTTTTTCATAGCAGAAAAGCTGTATTTACCTAATGAGGCGAAGATCTTCTGTAAATTAAAGGAGTTTCTCATCACTACAGGACTGGCTTTGGTATGGGTGAAGCAGAAAACCGTGGATTTTCATCGTATTCAAAGCCTTAATAAAGAGAATTTACCAGGTTTTATTCTTCAGAGAATAAACCTTGCGAATTTAGAAGAAAATCGGCCGAATTCAGTAAATTCATCAGTAAATTCATCAGAAAAAACTCCTTTAATGAATAAACCTTCAGATTTATCAAAGAAAACAGCTATAGGAAACATCGTAAAACCTGGAGAAAATATCGTGAAAACCCAAGAAATTAAAGGTTTTTTCGAGAAAAAACTAGTGAAAAGCCTTGAGGTTCTTTATGGGATAACCTGTGCTGCGATGAATAGTTCTTGTACTTTCCTTGCTATTGGACTCGAAGATGGCAGTGTTTTTACCTATGATCTGCTGCTTTTTCAAGAGCATTGCTATTTAGATAAGCATACAAAAGAGGTTTCTATGATAAAATTCTGTGAGGATTGGACTATTATATCGGGAAGTTCTGATGGAATTATACATGTTTATTCATTGAGAAATAATAGGCTTGAAATGAAAAGATCCAATGTTTTTAAGCCGAATGGACTTGAGATCAAGAGCATTGAGGTCTCGGAGATAGGATTGGCGATTGTCGTGGATAATCAGTTCAATGCGAGGGTTTATGATCTCGTACATTATGAGAAAATCATGAGGTTGATGCCCATTAGCGTTATGGAGGAAAATAAGAAAATGTGGTGTTTATGGCCGAAATGCGTAATGTCGGCTCAAAAAGGTTTTTTTCCTTATTTATTGCGTTTTTTGTGAATTATCTTCATTTTTATCGTTTTATTCTTGATTTTCTTCGTTTTTCTATGCTTTTCTTATTGATTTTCTTGAGTTTTTATCTTATCTTTTTTTCCTTATAAAATAGATCAATTTTGTATTGTGGTGAACCAGTTGGAAAAAGACTCTCCGATCCCTGAATCCCTGACCCACCCCTCCTTCAAAAAGAACAGCAAGCTTCTAATCTTCCGTATCTTCGACAACCTGCTGAACATCTTCCCAGCCCTTTCAAACCTCTCACGAAAAGGAGTGCCCAAAGACAAGCTTTATAACGCTTTTCAACGAATGAGCTTCTCAGACCTTAAAAACTCGCAATTCGATATCAATATTTATGGAGAAAATACTGATAAAAAGTCTCGTAGCTTTGTGGCGAATCAAATGAAAACTTCATCACGAATTTTACCAGTCATTGATGAAAACGCCAAGCCGAATATGAAGACTCTAACGAATTATAAAGGAAAGGCTAATGAGTCCAATAGCAGCATCACGTTCTCGAAGGTTCATACGAAGGAATCAGAGATCCATAGCAGCATTGATCTCAACTCCTCCTTCAAAACTCTGCCTGCTGAGGGAGTTTTATATGGGAAAAATACAAAGTTTTTTAAGTTTTTTGAGTTTTTTGCGTTTTTTGAGTTTTTTGAGTTTTTTTGAAAAATTGAGTTTTTTATTCTAATAGGGGGAAAAAGAACGAGAAAACCAATGAAGGACTGACAAAAGAGGCACTTCATCCAGAGAATATCTTGAACGAAAGCAAAAAAACACCAGCTCCCGAGCTATTTCATCCAGTGAAGGACCCGATTCAGCAGACGATAAACTTCACAAAGGACAAGTAAAAGAACTCTTCGTTTTTATCAGTAAAAATCCGATTAATTTAGGCTGATAAGACAAGAAAAGATGGAGAAAACCTTCAGTAAAATAAGCAGTGATTTAGAGCTTAAAGAAGTGAGGAACAACCTGCGAAAAAAGAAGGAAATGCTTGAAAAAACCATGAAATAACTAAAAAACTTCATATCATTAAAAAAATTAACTCTATTTTTCTTCGAAAAATTAAAAATTTTCCAATAAAACCCCTAATTTAATATTATCCGTAAATGTTCGAATCGCTTCTCGAGAAATTGCTTCAAAAGCATTTAAAAGACTACATAATTGGTCTCGATTCCACTAAATTAAAGCTCGGCGTTTGGAATGGTAACATCCTGATCGAAAACGTCTCAATAAACTCGAAATTAATCGAGCTTTTCGAACTTCCTTTTCAGCTGATTTTCTCGAATATTGGCCGAATGAATATCGCAATTCCTTGGAATAAGCTCTCTTCTAAGCCAGTGGAAATAATTCTTCACGATTTTCTACTAATCCTAAGCATTGAAAAAACACACAGTTTTGAAAACGATTCAAAACCCAGGTTTTTGCAAGAAAAACTCGATTTTTTGACGAAAATAAAGGAGGAATTTCTGAAGAAAATCTCGCAGAAAAAGACTGAGAAAAAACCAGTTTCGACCAGTTATATACAGAAACTCTCGAAACTAGTCTTCGATAACATGCAAATCACCATAAATAAAGCCTTGGGATTTTCACCACTGATTCGCAATGGAAAAAGAATTTTTTGAATAGAAATGAGGTTTTTAACAAGGAAAAACCGATAAATAAGCGATTAACGATAAAAAACCTCGGGATTTATTGGTGTTTTAATGAGGAAATCTTCTATAAAAAAGGAGAAAATAAGGAAAAAACGCTGATATTATTGGAGAATATCGTGAAAAACAAGAGGAATTTGATGCTGAATATCAATGCTGAGGCTAAATTCGTGCATAATATCAATACAAATAACTTAGAAATACCACAAAACTCTCTTATAATAGAGATGAAACCACTGAAATTCGTGCTTTTTAAGCCACAATTGCAGCAGATTCTAAGACTTATTGAGGCTTTTCAGACTTATAAAGCAATTTTCGATAAAAAAACCCAGGAAAACGCAGAAAAATACGATAAAAACTCAGAAAAATACGATAAAAACTCAGAAAATTACAATAAAAACTCTGAATTCGAGGCTAAATTTCTGGGTTTTTTCTCTCGAATTTACGATGAAAATTATCAGTGTTTTATAAAGGAAAACCTGATAGAATCCGATTACGATTTCCTTCAACGAATTCCAGCCAATATCCTTCAAAAATTCACCAAAATCGCTTTAAAAGAACTTCAGAAAAAAGCCTTTCTTTCTGAGCAAAAAACCGTGAAAAGCTGGTTTTCCTCGTGGTTTTTCTCTGAAAAGTCCTATTCTCATTTGCTTTCCAATGAAGAAAAGGCACAATTTCTTGATTTTATTGAGGAAATCGTGAAGGAAGACCAGCTAATTTCAAGTTCTTTACTAAGAAAACCGCGTGATTATGTGGTTTTTCGCATAGAAATCCTATTAGAAGGCGGTTCTCTTTATATTTACCAGGAAAACGCGAAGAATAGTGAAGAAGGAGTGAATTTTGGCTATAAATCCCTGGATTTAACAGTAAATATCAGTAAAAACACCAAGAAAATCGATGTTCATTTAGAGGATTTCTTCATAGAAATGGTGTTTTCTGTGATGAAATGTGGTTTTTTAATGAAGAATGACCTTGGAAATAGTCAAAAATCTCTGAATTTAATGGATATTTACTATGAAACCTCTAAAAGTGAGCATTCAAGCGTTTTGATAATGAATATCGCCTCTCCGAAGATCATTTATAATCCCCAAATGACTAGAATTCTTTCAGAATTCTTCAAAATAAAGCTTGAAAACGAGGAATTTAAAGAAAATGCAATAGAAAAACTCCAAGAATTAGGCGATAAAACCCAACTTTCATTGCAATCGACTTTAAAAGACAAAAAACATAGAAAAATCATCTTTAATCTCAGCAGTCCTGCAATAATAGTCCCTTTTCTTCAAAATAACTCATTAACTAATGAATGCTGGCTCTTGCAATCAGGCGATTTAAGACTGATTTATGAGCCAAAAAGCGACAAAAAAGCCTATGAATTGAAGCTGGAACAGATCAAATTGGAGTATTTCGCAAGCTTGAAACTAATGGATGAATGCTATAAGAAGGAAAGGAGGGAATGGAAGCTCGGAGATCAGTATTTCTGCTTGATTGAAGAGTTCAGAATTGATGTTATGCTCAAAAGGAGGAAAGAAAGGGAAAATATCAGGAAAAAATCATGGAAAAATCAAGAGAAAAAAACCAAAAATTCCAGGAAAAACTCGGAAAAAAATGAAAAATTTGAAAAAAATGAAGAAAATCGAGAAAAAAATGAAAAAAATGAAGAAATTCGAGAAAAAAATGAAGAAAATCGAGAAAAAAACGAAGAAAATCGAGAAAAAAACGAAGAAAATCGAGAAAATGCTGAAAAAATAGAGGGAATTGGAGAAAAACCTGAAGAAGCTTTATTAGAAATTTCAGTGGATTTGCCTTGTTTGAACATGAACTTATCGAACAAAATCTACCGCAAATTGATGAGAATTAAAGAACATTTGATCGTAAATGAAGAAAACGCGATGGAAATCGCGTTTAATGAAAGGGTCGAACTGTTGAAAAAAGCTGTGAAAATCGGGGAGGTTTCCAAAAAGATCACAAGTGTCGGGATCACGAATTGGTCGAAATTCTTCTGCGTTTTATCAGGAAATTACCTTTATTTCTTCATACATCAGAAAGATCTCAACCCACATTCCAATTTCTATTTGAAAAATGTTGAAATCTTAGAAATTCAAGATAAATTCAAGAGCCACGTTTTGCAAGTATTTTGAGCTTTTTCAAATGATTTTTCATATGATTTTTCAAATGATTTTTCATTGTATTTTTCATTTGATTTTTCATTTGATTTTTCATTTGATTTTTCAAATGATTTTTCATTTGATTTTTCATTGGATTTTTCAAATGATTTTTCAAATGATTTTTCATTTGAAAAATCATTTGATTTTCTTTAAATTTTGCTTAATTTTCCTCCATTTTCTTCAATTTTCACCGATTTTCCTTTAAAAAGCTCCGTTCAAGGCACGCTGAACTGATCCTCGCTTTCGAAAAGCCCGACCAGAAGCTTTCCTGGTTAAAAATCCTTCACTCCTACCTTTCACAAAACCCTTCGCAACCCCCTCTTTCTCGCCGTATAAAGCCCCATCCCAAGTCCTATTCCCAGCTGAAACTGTCATTTTCCTTTAAAATTCCCAACATAAACCTGAATTTATTGGATTCTTCTCACGAAATTCCCAAGGAAATCTCAATAAAAACCTCTGAATTTCATTTGAATTTACAGGTAAAAGAGGCCTTTTTTTCAGCAGAAGTCCTTTTGAGTTCTTTAAAGGTCTCTGATGAAAAGCTTTCAAAAGAGGCTCGCGATTTCATTGAGCACAAAGCTGAGAAAAATCAAAAGGAATTGATAAAAATCTCAGCTTTATCGCTAGGTTATGAACATCCGGACTATAAAGGCATCAATTTCGAGTGTCTTTTTGAATTGGGAAGAATAAACCTGAATTATAACGCTATTTCTATGCGAAAAATCCTCGATTTCTTCGTGTTCAAAAAGGGAAAAAAGTCTGATTTTCCTTTGGAAAAAAACAGGCTTTTTTCAATCAAAAGCCAGAGTTCTAGTGATAGCCTCCTCAGTAAAAATTATAGCAATTTCTCCCCGATTCTCTTGAAAATCGCGGTAAATATCAAGGAAATCTCCTTCAGATTTATGGATCTTTTGAAAGGAAAAAGCGTTTTTGAAGTAGGATTGACACAAGGACTGTTTGAACTGAAGAAAAAAAGCGATGAAATGGAGATTTCAGGCAAATTGGGGAATTTGCAGGTTTTGGACCATTCAAAGGTAGTACCCTTTGAGATTTTGGGGCTCGAACAAGGGAAAAACTCACTTTGTGAGGTGGAATTTAAAAGGAAAGAGGTCAGTGAGCTGGATATTAAGTTCAATACCATTAAAATCGACCTTATGGTGCCTAGTGTAAAGATGATTGCCAGGTATTTGAAAAGGAATTTGATAGTGTTATTCGAGAAAAATCAAAGGAGTTTCGTAAATAACGAGAATAATGAGGAAAACGAAAAAAAGAAGAAATCGAGAAATTTAGAGGTTTTTTTTGGTTTTTTTGTGGTTTTTGAAAGGTTTTTTGTTATTTAGAACTTTATTATAAGCTTTGAAAAGCCTTTGATACTTATAAAGGCTGATTACGATACGGTTCAGGAGTTTTTTGTGTTGAATTTGGGGAAAATCGTAATAAGAAGGAATTTCATGCGAATTGTTGAGGAAAATGAAGCGATTTTGGAGAAAACTGAGGTTTTTATGAAGGATATGGACGTGATTTATTACAATAAAGGTGAAAAAGAGGAATTTTTCAAGCCTTTTCATCTGAATATGAAGCTGGTGAAGCTGAAGAACTCAATGGAGATAAAAGCGAAGCTTTCTCCCATAATCATCAATATAAAGAACTCTTTTCTGCGAATTATGCAGGATATTTTTCACGAGAATTTAATGAAGAAAAAGAGTGTTTTTTCAAATGAAAATTCAAATGAAATTTCAAATGAAAAATCTAATGAAAAATCAAATGAAATTTCAAATATTCAAATGAAAAATCAAATGAAAAATCAAATGAAAAATCAAATGAAAAATCAAATGAAATTTCAAATGAAAAATCAAATGAAAAAACTCCATTAAAAAGGCTGATTTCGGCCTTTAAGCTTCAAATCGACCTCGAAAGTATCAATATTTTCCTGATCGACGAGAACTCTGAGCATCACATCTTGATCCCTATTTGTATCTTCATGTTCCGGAACCTCCGCATGCTTTTTTCCTTAAAAAACGCTCAAAAACGAGTCCTTTTCATCGGAAACTCACTAATCGGATCATATTTCCTTAGAAAAAGCGGGAAAAAAAGCGATTTTATTGAAGAATATAGCCTTTTGGGTCAATTACAAAGGAAAAAGAAGCATAATTTCTCCAATTCCGACTTCGATTTTTCGAGCTATAATGAGCCTTTAAGCCTTTATTTGAAATCAGCTGGTTTTTCTAATGAAGAATTCGAGATTTTTGGCTTAGAAAGCAAGAATTCGAACCTACAGTTCGAATTTCTTCAGGAAAACCACCAAAAAGAGCTTTCACTTATGGTGAAAATGCTGCAAATTAACCTTAAATTGGAGATTTTAATCAAAATAAACAAGCTTTTTTCTTTAGAAAAATCCCCGAATTCGAATAAAAAGAACAGTTTTTCAATGAGAAATTCAAAGCCAATTAGCCTTAAATTCAATGCAAATATCGTGGATTGCTGTATATCATTAGCATGTTCTGATGATAAAATCCTCGCTATTAATGGAGAAATCGGCATTTCTTTACAAAAATCCGCGAATTCATCTAAAAAAACACTGATAAAACTGAAGAATTTCGAGCTTTTCATATATGATTTCGAGGAATTCTTGATAAATCAAGAAAAAAAACAAAAAAGAGCCATTTTTCTACCTTTTGACCTGTTTTTCGAATCATTTACCACTTTTGATGAAATTTCCCATAAAAAAACCCAGAATTTCCTCATTAAAATCGAAAATTTCCTTGCTGCACGAAAAACGCAAAATTCTGCACAAAATCCGAAAAATCAAGCAATTTTCGTCGATTTTCAAGCAAAAAATGTGGATTTTTTGCTGATAAATGACGTAAATCAGCTTTTCGCGCCTTTTCTCTATTTGAAACTTACGAATATAGAGCTTTTTCTTATAAAAACCCCAATAAAATCCAATGGAGAAATGAGCTTCGGGTTAAAATTAAGCTATTTTAACTTCTATGCGAGTTGTTGGGAGCCTATAATCGAGTTTATGGAGTTAAATTCAGGTTTTTTGAAAGAAAAACAGCAAAAAGCCTTAAAAATCACCCCGAAAAACCCCGAAAAAATGCTGAATATCATAATTTCTACCCAAATGCTCGATTTATTGTTAAAAACGCAGAAATTAGTTATAAAAGACCTTGAAAAACCCGATAAAATCGAGTTAAAAACCGCTGATAAAACCCTTGATAAAACCCCTGAAATTTCTCTTTCAAATTCAAAGAAAATGTTCTTAGCCGAGCATAATATCAGTGAGGAAAAGGCTAAATCCGAGATAAACCGACTAAGTGTTCAGATATCCCCTTCAATTTCCTTTGAGACTTTCTCCCGAAATCTCGATTCAAAAGACCAAGGAAATTTGATTTCTCGACATTCAATCCATAATCTCCTTGGTTATAGGCTAGAAATCGAACTTTTTGGCCAAAATTCAGCTAAATCCCGGGTTTTTTCAATCGAAAACTCTGAATTACTGCGTATTTTCATCGAGAATTCCGCTGATGATTACAAAGGTCTTTTTATTGATAAATCCTTTGAAAATTCCTTTATCCTTTCACAGAAGGATTTTACTGTAAAATTCCAGTTTTTAGTCGAAAATGCGAAATTCATCAGTGTTGACGAGGTAAATCTCGATAGAGTTGTTGTGAAAAAGCACCGGATTCACGATATTTCCAACCCATTGGGGCTTTTCTATGCAATAAGCTCAGTGAAATTGGATCAGAATAACAATACAAAGGTTTTGACCTTAATTTCTCCATTGAA
>JFJP01005637.1_pt3 | contig 15328 bp, 9 predicted proteins | sample 431651 | NCBI WGS metagenome assembly JFJP01 (sample SAMN02602958, study PRJNA72255) | Microbial mat metagenome, whole genome shotgun sequencing project. | biome: fresh water; feature: sink hole; material: water; isolation source: purple microbial (photo- and chemosynthetic) mats found in... | reverse complement strand
TTACGCCTGCGGCTAACCCGACCCATTTGACGCAACATGCGCCACTTTCAGCACTCAACTGGCGAACAACGCTACCTTGCGTAACATCAGTGGATCAGCAGGTTGATGGTTTTATTCGGCAGGATACCCTTGACATTGAGTGTGTGGTGTGCAAGCAGACGCGAGATGCGGCCATTGCCGTCCATCAGCGTCATCATGCTGTCCGGTGCGGGCGGTACGTAGCGCAGGGCAAAAAGGACATGGCTCAGAATGCTGTCATCAGCCGGTGCAACATGGCGCGGGATCGCCAGCAAGTCCGGCATGGACACCACCCGTGTCACGGGTTTGATGCGGGTCGGCTGCTGAAGCGGCATCAACGAGGTGTCGATCTGGGAGAGAAGAAATTCGTATCCGATCAAGGCAGCCTCATTTTTTACTTAGCAAACTAACTCGCATGACAGCGCAGCCACCCCAAAAGCATGAAACAGCGCTGTAGATGCGGCTTCCAGCCGCATGCAAAGCGGCAGGATGCCGCTTCTACTGAGGTGTTTCACGTTAAGAACTTTGTCGATGTTTTTTTATAGCCATTGCCTACCAGGGGTATTTGTTCAGCAAACCACTGCCGGTAGCGGACTTTGAGGCATTCGCCCGCACGGCTAAATCCTCCGGCGGGTGCGCGCCGGGATGCCGCTAGAGGCCAGCCCCTATTGCGACAGCAGCCAAAGCCGCCACAATGGCCGACATGACCACCCCAAAATCCTCCAAAGGCCCGATTCGCCACTTGCATGCTTGCGACCTGCGTGCCGCTGCATTGTTGGCAACCCAGGCCACACGGGCGGTGACGGCCATCACCGAAGGCGTTCACCAGTCGGTGTGGCGCACGCTGGGCGCGCCCAGTGGCGATTCGCCCGAGCAAACCCGTGGCTTGACCGGGCTGATTTACCAAAGCATTCAGGGTGTGACGCAGCTGGTGGGCCAGGGCGTGGCCAGTGCGCTGACCCGACTGGAGCCACTGCTACAGCGGCTGGAAGGCCAGCCGCAAGAGTCACCCGAGCGGGCAGCGGTGATTGCGGCGCTCAATGGGGTCATGGGTGACCGCCTGCACGCCAGCGGCAACCCTCTGGCACTCACCATGACACTACGTAATAGAGAGCATGCTGCGCTTTCCGCACAAGGGCTAGAGGCCAATTTGGCATGTATTCAGCAAACCCCAGGTGCTGGCATGCGGCTGCTGCTGGTGATGCACGGCCTGTGCATGAACGACCTGCAATGGCATGCCATGCACCAGGGCCAAAGCGTGAACCAGGCTGAGACCTTGGCGCAAACGCTGGGCTACACCCCGGTTTATCTGCGCTACAACACCGGTTTGCATGTATCGCAAAACGGCCAATGGCTCGCCACTGAACTTGAAGCGCTGGTCAGCCACTGGCCAGTGCCGTTGACCGAACTCAGTGTGCTGGCGCACAGCATGGGCGGGCTGGTGATGCGCAGCGCCGTGCACTACGCGGGCCAAGCTGGCCTGCGCTGGCCCAAGCAGCTGAAAAACATCATTTTTCTGGGCACGCCGCACCATGGCGCGCCGCTGGAGCGGGCTGGCAACTGGGTGGATGTGATTCTGGGCAGCACGCCTTACAGCCGCCCGTTTGCCAAACTGGGGCAATTGCGCAGTGCCGGAGTCACCGACCTGCGCTATGGTCATGTGCTGGATGTCGATTGGCAGGGCCACGACCGTTTTCACCGCAAGCCCGACAGCCGCCAGCCGTTGCCGCTGCCTGAAAACGTGGCTTGTTTTGCCCTTGCCGCCACTGTGGCGGGCCAGCGCAGCAAGCTGGCTGACCGGTTGCTGGGTGACGGTCTGGTGCCACTGCACAGCGCGCTGGGCGTGCATGACGACGTGGCGCGGCAATTGACGTTTGCGCCAGCGCATCAGCGCATCGTGTACCGCACCAACCACATGCAACTGCTGAGCAGCCCGCTGGTTGCGCAGCAGTTGCTGGACTGGCTTGGCTGAAGTCAACACGGATCAGTTGAAACGGCTGGCGGTGCGCTTGGCCAGCGACGCACCAGCGGTTGTCGCGGCTTTTGCGAACCGACTGCGGGCGTAAACGACCCATCCACGTTGGGTTTTTACGCAATTTTTACACCCCAGCATCACATTTCTTCCCCATTTTTACGCTCAAAAAAATACGCTATATCCACTTCATTGGCTGGAGATTAAAAGTGGATATTGTGTTTTTGCCGGGCATCGGGCTGCTGTGGGGCATGACCGCAGGGCTGACGATGGGGTTTGAACGTCTTGAAACACCGACTCGGAGGTCGCCGTGATCAGTCTTCCCGTTATTTATGGCTTGGGCGCCACATGCGCCGCGTTGCTGCTGGCCTATCTGATCTACGCGCTGCTTCGCGCTGAGGAGTTTTGATGACTACGTCTGCCTGGGGCCTGCTGGCCCTGTTTTTGGCGCTTTTGCTGCTTGCCGCCTGGCCGATGGGGCTTTGGCTGGCACGCCTGAGTGCCGGCCAACTGCCCGGCTGGATGCACCGCGTGGAGTCGCCCCTCTACCGATGGGCGGACACCAATGCAGAACGTGCCATGACCTGGTCGCAGTACGCCTTGGCGCTGCTGGCTTTCAATGTGCTGGGGGCTTTGCTGGTGTACCTGCTGCAACGCTGGCAGGCCTGGCTGCCACTCAACCCGGCAGGCATGGCCGCGGTAGCACCGGACTCGGCTTTCAACACCGCCGTCAGCTTTGTCTCCAACACCAACTGGCAGGGCTATGCGGGTGAGTCCACCATGAGCTACTTCACCCAGATGCTGGCGCTGAGCGTGCAAAACTTTCTCTCCGCCGCCACCGGCATCGCCGTGGCGTTTGCGCTGATTCGCGGCTTTGCTGCCAAATCCAGCGGGGTGATTGGCAACTTCTGGGCCGACATCACCCGCATCACGGTGTGGCTGCTGCTGCCTTTGTGTGTGGTGTTTGCCGTTTTTCTGACCAGCCAGGGGGTGATTCAGAACCTGGATGCCTACCAGGACGTGAACACCCTGCAAGCCAGCGGCCAACAAACGCTGGCCATGGGTCCGGTCGCCTCGCAGGAGGCCATCAAGATGCTGGGCACCAATGGCGGTGGTTTCTTCAATGCCAACTCGGCACACCCATTTGAGAACCCGACTGCGTTGACCAACTTCTTGCAGATGCTGAGCATCTTTCTGATCCCTGCTGCCCTGTGTTTTGCCTTTGGGCGCGGGGTGGGCGACATTCGCCAGGGTTGGGCCGTGCTGGCGGCCATGACGCTGATTTTTGTCGTTGCGGTGGTGGCCATCACAACCGCAGAACAAGCCGGCAACCCATTGCTGACACCGCTGGGTGTGGACCAAACCAGCAGCAGCTGGCACAGCGGCGGCAACATGGAAGGCAAAGAGGCGCGCTTTGGCATCCATGCCAGCGCCTTGTTTGCCACCATCACCACCGCGGCATCCTGCGGCGCGGTGAATGCCATGCACGACTCCTTCACACCGCTGGGCGGCATGGTGCCGCTGGTGCTGATGCAATTGGGCGAAGTGGTGTTTGGCGGCGTCGGCAGCGGCCTGTACGGCATGCTGATCTTTGCCATTTTGGCGGTGTTCATTGCCGGTTTGATGATTGGCCGCACGCCAGAGTACCTGGGCAAAAAGATAGAGGTGCATGAGATGAAGCTCACCTCCATCGCCATTTTGGTCACCCCGATTCTGGTGCTGGCCGACACAGCAATCGCCGTGATGGCCGGTGCGGGCCAGGCCGGTATTGCCAACCCGGGTGCCCATGGCTTCTCTGAAATTTTGTACGCCCTGAGTTCTGCCGCCAACAACAACGGCAGCGCCTTTGCCGGGCTCTCAGCCAACACGCCGTTTTACAACACGCTGCTGGGTGTCGTCATGTGGCTGGGGCGCTTTGGTGTGATCGTGCCGGTGCTGGCCATTGCCGGTGCCCTGGCCAGTAAAAAGCGCCTACCGGTGACGGCTGGCACCATGCCCACGCATGGGCCGCTGTTTGTGTTTTTGCTGATTGCCACGGTGCTGCTGGTGGGCTTGCTGAACTATGTGCCCGCGTTGGCCTTGGGGCCGGTGGTGGAGCATTTGATGCTCTGGCCTGCGGCTTGAACCTCACAAAAAGCGAGTATTCATCATGAAGAAAAAAACCAGCCTGACCCTGCTTGACCCGCTGCTGCTCAAACCGGCCATGCGGGCCTCCTTTGCCAAACTCAGCCCCGCCGTGCAATGGCGCAACCCGGTGATGTTTGTGGTTTATTTGGGCAGCATCGTCACCACATTGCTGGGTTTGCAGGCGCAGCAAGACACCGGCTTTATCCTGACCATCTCAGCCTGGCTGTGGTTTACCGTGCTGTTTGCCAACTTTGCCGAAAGCCTGGCTGAAGGCCGGGCCAAAGCGCAGTCGGCTTCACTGCGCGGCCTGAAACAAAGCACCTGGGCCAAAAAGCTCAAAGACCCGGTGCACGGCTCCACCTGGCTGCCGGAGCAAGCTGAAAACCTGCGCAAGGGTGACGTGGTGTTGGTCGATGCCGGCGAGGTGGTTGCGCTGGATGGCGACGTGATTCAAGGCGTGGCCACGGTCGATGAGAGCGCCATCACCGGCGAATCCGCACCGGTGGTACGCGAGTCGGGCGGCGACTTTTCATCGGTCACCGGCGGCACGCGGGTGCTGTCGGACTGGCTGGTGGTGCGCATTACCGTGAACCCTGGCGAGTCGTTTCTGGACCGCATGATCAGCATGGTCGAAGGGGCCAAGCGCCAGAAAACGCCCAATGAAATCGCGCTGACAATTCTGCTGATGGCCTTGACGATTGTGTTTCTGGTGGTCACCGTCACGCTGCTGCCGTTTTCCATCTTCAGCGTGCAAGCCGCAGGCTCTGGCACGGTGGTCAGCATCACCGCGCTGATTGCCTTGCTGGTGTGCCTGATTCCCACCACCATTGGCGGCTTGCTGTCCGCCGTGGGCGTGGCGGGCATGAGCCGCATGATGCAGGCCAATGTGATTGCCACCTCGGGCCGCGCGGTCGAAGCCGCCGGAGACGTGGACGTGCTGCTGCTGGACAAAACCGGCACCATAACCCACGGCAACCGCCAGGCTGCCGCATTTTTGCCTGCCCCCGGCCTGACCGAGGCGCAACTGGCCCTGTGTGCCATGCAGGCCTCGATGGCCGACGACACCCCCGAGGGGCGCAGCGTGGTGGCTCTGGCACAGCGTTTGGGTGTCAACACGGCTTTGAGCGGCACCACGCAAGAGGTTGCCTTCACCGCCCAGACCCGCATGAGCGGCATGGATGTCACGGCGGCCGACGGCAGCACCCGCCAGTTGCGCAAGGGTGCGGTGGATGCCATTCGCAAACATGTTGAATCGCTGGGGGGCAACGTGCCCGCCGAGGTGTTGCGTGCGTCGGATGATGTCTCGCGCCGTGGCAGCACGCCGCTGGCTGTGGCCGATGGCAAGCAGGTGTTGGGCATTGTCGAACTCAAAGACATTGTGAAGGCCGGTATCAAGGAGCGTTTTGGCGAGCTGCGCCGCATGGGCATCAAAACCGTGATGATCACCGGCGACAACCGGCTGACCGCCTCAGCCATTGCGGCCGAGGCCGGGGTGGACGACTTTTTGGCCGAAGCCACGCCTGAAGACAAGCTCAAGCTGATTCGCCAATACCAGGCCGAAGGCCGTCTGGTGGCGATGACCGGCGATGGCACCAACGATGCCCCCGCGCTGGCGCAGGCCGATGTGGCGGTGGCCATGAACAGCGGCACCCAGGCTGCCAAAGAGGCTGGCAACATGGTCGATTTGGACTCCAATCCGACCAAGCTGCTGGAGGTGGTGGAGACCGGCAAGGCCTTGCTGATGACGCGCGGGTCGCTGACCACCTTCTCGATTGCCAATGACGTGGCCAAATACTTTGCCATCATTCCGGCCATCTTTGTATCCACCTACCCGCAACTGGGCGCACTCAACGTGATGCAGTTGGGCAGTCCGAATTCGGCCATTTTGTCGGCGGTGATCTTCAACGCGCTGATCATCATGTTCCTGATTCCGCTGGCGCTCAAAGGGGTCAAATACCGCCCGGTCGGGGCGGCTGCGCTGCTGCGCCGTAACCTGGCGATTTATGGGCTGGGTGGGCTGCTAGTGCCGTTTGTTGGCATCAAGCTCATTGACCTGCTGCTGGTGGCACTGCACCTGGCTTGATGCCGTCATTCGCGCCTGCCGACCCTCCCACAACACCCCAATAAGTGCGTGATGCCACAGGCACCTACCGTTTTACCCAAGGACTTCTTATGAAAAACATACTTCGACCCGCACTGGTATTGTTCACCGTGCTCACCTTATTGGCGGGTGTGGTGTATCCGCTGCTGGTCACCGGTCTGGCGCAAAGCTGGTTCCCAACTCAGGCGCACGGCAGCCTGCTGCTGCGTGACGGCAAAGTCGTCGGCTCGGCACTGATTGGACAAAACTTCACCCACCCGGCGCACTTTTGGGGCCGCCCCTCGGCCACTGGCCCTATGCCCTACAACGCCAGTGCATCCGGCGGCTCCAACCAGGGGCCGCTGAACCCGGCTTTGCTGGATGCCGTCAAGGCCCGGGTGGCCGCGTTGCGCGCGGCTGACCCCGGCAACACCGCAGCCATTCCGGTGGACCTGGTGACGGCATCGGCCAGTGGGCTTGACCCACATATCAGCCTGGCGGCGGCACAGTACCAAGCCAAACGTGTCGCGCAAGCCAGAAGCCTGCCTGTGGAGAAGGTGCAAGCCCTCGTCGAACAAGCTGCTGAACACCCCGTTCTGGGCATCCTGGGGGAGCCGGTGGTGAATGTGCTGGCGCTGAACCTGGCGCTGGATGCCTTGCATTGACCACAGACGGCATACTTGAACCATGGCCATCACTTCTGACGCTCGCCCCGACCCCGATGCCCTGCTGGCCAAAATTCGCGAAAGCGAAAGCGAGCAGCAGCGTGGCAAGCTACGCATTTATTTTGGTGCCAGTGCCGGGGTCGGCAAGACTTTTGCCATGCTCAGTGCGGCGCAACGGGCGGTGCAGGCTGGGCAAAACGTGCTGGTGGGCCTGGTTGAAACCCATGGCCGCCAGGAAACGGCCTGCCTGCTTGACGGCCTCACGCAATTGCCGCTGCGCCAGTTGCCTCACCGCCAGCACACCTTGCAGGAGTTTGATCTGGATGCTGCGCTGGCCGCCCATCCGGCCATCTTGTTGGTGGATGAGCTGGCCCATAGCAACGCGCCTGGCTGCAGGCATCCTAAACGCTGGCAAGACATTGAGGAGTTGCTCGACGCGGGCATCACGGTCTGGACCGCCCTGAATGTGCAGCACCTGGAGAGCCTCAACGGCACGGTGGGTGCAATCACCGGCGTTCGCATCAATGAGACCGTACCCGACACGCTGCTGGACCGGGCCGACGAGATCGTGCTGGTCGATGTCACCGCCGATGAATTGCTCACGCGGCTCAAGGCTGGCAAGGTCTATGTGCCCCATCAGGCCGAGCGCGCGGCACAAAATTTCTTTCGTAAAGGCAACCTGATTGCCCTGCGCGAAATCGCCCTGCGCCGCACCGCCGAGCATGTCGGTGACGATGTGCGCACCTATCGTTCGCAACACATTCAGACCGCACTGAGTGACAAGGCGATGGACCCTGCCGCCTGGAACACGTCAGGCGCCTTGCTGGTGTGCGTTGGTCCGAACGAAGGGGCGGAGCAAGCCGTCAGAAGTGCAGCCCGGCTCGCTGGCCAGCTCAACGTGCGCTGGTACGCCACCTATGTTGAAACGCCAGCGCTGCAGCGGCGCCCGGCAACAGCGCGTGATCGCACGCTGGCGGTGCTCAAACTGGCCGAAGAGCTGGGTGGCAGCACGGCGGTGCTCACCGGCGAGCAGGTGGCGCCCACCTTGCTTGGCCATGCCCAGACGCTCAACTGCGCCACCCTGGTGGTGAGGCGGCCCACCGAGCGCCCATGGCACTCGCTGCTACGGGTGTTCAGACCCGCCATCCCGCAGCAACTGGCCACGCTGGCACCCACCATCGATATTGTGGAAGTGGGCTCGACAGACAGTGTGCGCCGTCTTGGCAGCGCCATCCCAACATCCACCCACGACGAATACGAAACGCCTGCCTGGCAGGCCAGCTGGCCCCACTATGCGTGGGCGGTTGGGGTTTGTTTGCTGACCACCCTGGTCACCACACCGCTGCTGAAATTCCTCGACCTGACCAACATCGTCATGCTGTTCCTGCTGGGGGTGGTGGGCGTGGCGGTCAAGTTTGGCAAAGGCCCGTCGATCGTGGCTGCCGTGCTGTCGGTGGCGGTGTTTGATTTCTTTTTTGTCCAGCCCAGATTTTCATTTGCCGTCAGCGATGTTCAATACCTGGTCACCTTTGCCGTCATGCTGCTGGTTGGGCTGCTGATTGGGCAACTGACTGCCAATTTGCGCTTTTCGGCCAATGTGTCAGCCAGCCGCGAGCGACGCGCGCTGGCCCTGTTTGAACTGACCCGCGATTTGTCAACAGCGCTACAGACGGTTCAGGTGGTTGAGCTCGGTGAAGCCGCGGTCAAGCGCAGCTTTGGCGGTGATGCGCGCGTTTTTTTGACCGATGCGCATGACCAATTGTGTGTGGACACCAACCCCCAGCACGGCATTGATGCCAGCATTGCCGACTGGGCTTTCCACCACGGGCAACACGCTGGCCTGGGCACTTCCACCCTGCCATCCAGCGCCTGGCACTATGTTCCGCTGCGTGCGACGATGCGGGTTCGCGGTGTGCTGGCGGTGCGCCCGGCCCACCCGCGGTGGCTATTGATTCCGGAGCAAATCCAGCAGCTGGAAACGCTGGCCCGACAGATTGCGAACGCCCTGGAGCGGGTTCACTATGTGGATATCGCCCAGACTGCGGTGGTTGAAATGGAGTCCGAGCGCCTCAGAAACACACTGTTGGCGGCCATGTCGCACGACATCCGCACGCCGTTGACGGCGCTGGTCGGCCAGGCCGAGGCGCTGGCGTTATCAGCGCCACTGACCGCGCTGCAACGCGAGTCGGCCCAGGCCATCAACTGCGAAGCACGTGAGCTCAGCACGCTGGTCACCAACCTGCTGGAAATGGCCCGGCTCGACAGTGGCCAAGTCGAACTGCGCAAAGACTGGCAATCGGTGGAAGAAGTGGTGGGAAGCGCCCTGCGCGCGGCGCGTCACAGTCTGGCGGACTTGCGCGTGCACACCGAGTTGCCTGATGACCTGCCACTGATTGAGTTTGATGCCGCGCTGATGGAGCGCGTGCTGGTGAATTTGCTTGAAAATGCAGTGAAATACGGCACACCCCCTCCAGTCGATATGCCAGCCATTCAAGTCAGCGCCAAGGTACACCCCAGCACCCTGGAACTGCGGGTGCGGGACTTTGGCTCGGGTCTGCCGGCCAGCGTGAAAGGCAAGGAGTCGATACTGTTTGACAAATTCACACGGGGCGAAGTCGAGTCAAGCAAGCGGGGTGTCGGCCTGGGCCTGGCGATTTGCAAGGCGATCGTGGAGGCCCATCACGGACAGATTTCAGCGGCACAGGCCAACGGCGGCGGTGCCGAATTTACCGTCAGCCTGCCACGCACAACACCCCCTGAACCGCCATGCCCGGAGCCCGACAGCCCTGCACCAACCACCCTGCCATGACTCAACCCGTCGCCATCCTGATCGAAGATGAGCCGCAAATCCGGCGCTTTGTGCGGGCCGCTTTGGAGGATGAAGGCTGGCTGGTGCACGAGGCCGACACGGCACGGCGCGGCCTGGCCGATGCCGGCACGCGCAAACCCGATTTGCTGGTAGTCGATCTAGGACTGCCCGACGGCGATGGCCTGGCGCTGATTCGCGATGTGCGCACCTGGAGCCAGGTGCCCATCGTGGTGCTGTCAGCCAGAACCGACGAGTCCGACAAGATTGCCGCGCTGGACGCGGGTGCCGACGACTACCTTACCAAACCCTTTGGCATTGGCGAGCTGCTGGCCAGAGTCCGCGCCAACCTGCGTCGCCAGCGCAACGCAGTTGCTGGCGAATTGGTTTGGGATGGGTTGGCCGAAGCAGGCGCGATGTTCAGATTTGGCGATGTTGAGGTCCATCGGCAAACACGCATCGTGCAGCGCAACGGCCAGGAAATTCATTTGACCCCCATTGAATACCGCCTGCTGTCAACCTTGATTGCCAACGTCGGCAGGGTAATGACGCACAAGCAACTGCTGCGTGAGGTCTGGGGCCCATCGCACTCGGAACAAAGCCACTATCTGCGAATTTACATGGGGCACCTGCGCCAGAAGCTCGAAGCTGACCCGGCGCAGCCCAAGCACCTGCTGACCGAGACGGCGGTAGGTTACCGCTTGCTGGCCGGTGCTTGACTGACTTGCCGGGTTCGGCGCAGGCGGCAAGGCGCAATACACCGTCGTAAACTGTTGACCCATTGCAACCCAACGTAGCCAACTTTATGCAAACCCTGCCCCACCTGCCCTGCTATCTCAACGGCGACTTCACCACCCTGCCCAACGCGAAAATCAGCGTGATGGACCGGGGTTTTATTTTTGGCGATGGGGTGTATGAGGTGGTGCCGGTGTATCAGGGGCGACTGTTTCGCTTTGCCAACCACATGACCCGGCTGGAGCGCAGCCTCAAAGAGCTGCGCATTGCCAACCCCATGAGCCGTGACCAATGGGCCAGTGTTGCAATGCAATTGATAGCTTCTTACGCAACATCTACGGGGGCTGCAGCCCAAAACATTGACCAACTTGTTTATATCCAGATTACCCGTGGCGTGGCCATGCGCGACCATGTCATGACAGAGGGCATCGAACCTACCGTGTTTGTCATGACCAACGTGATGCAACCGCCAAGCCAGGCGCAGCGTGAACAGGGCGTGGCCTGCGTGACTGCCGACGATTTCCGTTGGGCAAAAGCGCACATCAAGGCCACCAGCCTGCTCGGCGCGGTGTTTGCCCGCCAGATCAGCTTTGACGCAGACGCAGTCGAGACGGTGATGTTTCGTGACGGTTTTTTAAGCGAAGCTGCCGCCTGCAATGTCTGGATTGTCAAAGACGGCCGGGTTATTGGCACGCCCAAGGACAACCTGGTGCTGGAAGGCATTCGCTATGGGCTGATTGAAGACATCTGCATGAAGCAGGGCATGGCTTTCGAGCTGCGGCGTGTGGCACGCGCTGAAGTTCTGGCCGCCGACGAGATCATGCTGTCGTCGGCCACCAAAGAAGTGCTGCCGGTCACGCTGCTCGACGGCCAGCCGGTCGGCAACGGCTTGCCCGGCCCGGTCTATGCGCGGCTTTACGCGGGTTATCAGGATGCCAAAGCCGAGGCGCTGCAAACGCCCGTTGTTGCCTGACCCGGCGCGGCACCAAAGCGTTGCGCGCGCAAGTTGAGTGCGCGCTGCTGAGCCGCTGGGGTCGGCGTGACTTCAATTCACGCGCAGCGCTCGTGCCAGAATGCCCGGGTCACACATCCACCGGAAGCTGCCATGCCCCTGTCCTGGAACGAAATCAAATCCCGCGCGCTAACGTTCAGCCGAACCTGGGCCGATGCTGCCGACGAGGCCAGCCAGGCCAAGCCGTTCTGGATTGCATTTTTTGAGATTTTTGGCATCACCGATAAACGCGTGGCCACCTTTGAGCTGGCGGTCAAAAAGCACGGCGGCGGCCAGGGTTTTGTCGATTTGTTCTGGCCCGGCATGTTGCTGGTGGAGCACAAGTCACGCGGACGCGACCTGAACCGCGCGTTTGATCAGGCGCTAGGCTACTTTCCGGGCCTGCTCGAGCGCGAATTGCCGCAACTGATCGTGGTGTGCGACTTTGCGCGTTTTCGGGTACACAAGCTGCCCAGCGGCGAAACGCTGGAATTCCCGCTGGCCGAGCTGCACCAGAACGTCGGTCTTTTTGGCTTGCTGGCGGGCTACAAGCAGCAGGTGATTCGCGCGCAAGACCCGGTGAACTTTCTGGCTGCCGAAAAAATGGGCCGCCTGCACGACGCCCTCAAGGCCAGCGGATTTGACGGCCACGCACTCGAAGTGCTGCTGGTGCGCCTGCTGTTTTGCCTGTTTGCCGACGACACCGGCATCTTTCAACCCGCGCAATCGTTGCGCAGTTTTATCGAAGAGCGCACGGCAAGCGATGGCAGCGACCTGGGCGCGCGGCTGGCGCAGTTGTTTCAGGTGCTCAACACGCCCGAGGGCCGGCGCAGCACCCGGCTCGACGAGCAGCTGGCCGCATTTCCGTATGTCAATGGCGGGCTGTTTCAGGAGGCACTGCCGCTGGCCGATTTCGACTCGGTCATGCGCGACGCGCTGCTCGATGCCTGCGCGCTGGACTGGTCGGCCATCAGCCCGGCGATTTTTGGCAGCCTGTTCCAAAGCATCATGGACACCGCTGCCCGGCGCAACCTGGGCGCGCACTACACGTCAGAAGAAAACATCCTCAAACTGATCAAGCCGCTATTTCTCGACGAACTGTGGGCCGAGTTTGAGCGCGCCCGGGGCCAGCGCAACCGGCTGTTTGAGTTTCACAAAAAACTTCGCACGCTGACGTTTTTTGACCCGGCCTGCGGCTGCGGCAACTTTCTGGTGGTGGCCTACCGTGAGCTGCGGGCGCTTGAGCTGGCCGTGTTGCGTGCCAGCCAGCGGCTGAGTGGTCACGCCGGGCAACAAAGTGTCGATGTTCATGGCTTGATTGGCGTGGATGTGGACCAGTTCTACGGCATCGAGATCGAGGAGTTCCCCGCGCAAATCGCGCAAGTGGCGCTGTGGCTGGCGGACCATCAGATGAATCTGCGCGTCAGCGAGGAGTTTGGCCTGTACTTTGCCCGCATACCGCTCACCACCAGCCCGCACGTGGTGCATGGCAATGCGTTGACGCTCGATTGGTCCGAAGTGCTGCCGGCCCAGCGTTGCAGTTATGTGCTGGGCAATCCGCCGTTTGTCGGTGCCAAGTTCATGAACGATGCGCAGCGCGGTGATACGCGCGCTGTGTTTGACGGCATCGCCAACGCCGGGCTGCTGGATTTGGTGACAGCGTGGTATGTCAAGGCGGCCCGATATTTGAAGGAGAATCAGGCTACAGCTCAGATACAGCAAGCACTGGCAGCTACAAATTCAGGAATAAATCAGGCTAATGGGAATCTGAGCCCAACGCCCAACCCAACCGCACTGCAGGCCAATGGGGGTCAGATCCCAATTTCGCCCAACACGGTTAGCCAGGGCGATAGCGCATCCACGAAATTGGGCTCTGACCCCCATTGGCCGGACCACGCCTACAGCCCGCACAGCCCCCGCTGCGCCTTTGTCTCCACCAACAGCATCACGCAAGGCGAGCAGGTCGGCGTGCTGTGGGGCTGGCTGCTGGCCCAGGGTATCCAGATTCACTTTGCCTACCGCACCTTCCGCTGGAGCAACGAAGGCCGAGGCGTGGCGGCGGTGCATTGCGTCATCATCGGCTTTGGGCTGCAAGACCACGCCGACAAAGTGATTTTTGAGTACGACGACATCGCCGGTGAACCCCATGCGGTGAAGGTTGGCAACATCAACCCGTATCTGGTCGATGCGCCGGACGTGGTGCTGCCCCGGCGCAACACGCCGCTGTGCGCGGTGCCTGACATTGGCATCGGCAACAAGCCCATTGACGACGGCAACTACCTGTTCACCTCCGCCGAGCGTGATGCCTTTGTCGCCCTTGAGCCCGCCAGTACGCCGTGGTTTCGTCGCTGGCTGGGTGCTGACGAATTCATCAACGGTTTTGAGCGCTGGTGTCTGTGGCTGGGCGACTGCCCGCCCGCCACCCTGCGCGCCATGCCAGAAGCCATGAAGCGCGTGCAGGCGGTCAAGGCATTTAGGCTGGCAAGCAAAAGCCCACCGACGCGCAAACTGGCCGAAACACCGACGCGGTTTCATGTGGAGAACATTCCGCAAACGCCCTACTTGCTGATACCAAGGGTTTCATCAGAGCGGCGACGGTTTGTGCCAACAGGCTACATCCCACCAGACACCCTGACCAGCGATTCGGCGCACGTTGCAGTCGGTGCCACTCTTTACCACTTCGGCATTCTCACCAGCACCATGCACAATGCATGGCTACGCGCCGTTGGCGGGCGGCTAGAAAGCCGCTACCGCTATTCAGCTGCCATCGTCTATAACAACTTCCCGTGGCCCGATCTGCCCGGCTCTTGCAAGCAAAATCAGCCTATAGCCCAATCACAGCAAGCGCAAGCAGCTATTGAATCCGCAGCGCAAGCCGTGCTCGATGCCCGCGCCAAATACCAGCAACCCACCGACCCCACGCTACAACCCGCCACCCTGGCCGACCTGTACGACCCGCTCACCATGCCACCCGACCTGCTCAAGGCGCATCAGCGGCTCGATGCCGCCGTCGATGCCGCCTACTTTCTTTGCGGTGGCAAGAAAAAATGGGCCAGCGAACCCGAGCGCGTCGCTTTCCTGTTTGCCCGCTACCAGCAGCTCACCAGCCTGTTGCCGGTGGACACCAAAAAGTCCAAAATCCGCAAACCCCACTGACTGAATACATCGCCAACCATGCCCACACTTGCTATCTTCTTCGGCATCATCGTGCGCATGTGGCATATCAGGGATTTGAGGCATTGGTCAAAATAGCCACTGGCGACATCAGCGAAGGTGATTTGCCTCGCAAAGTCGCCGCCATCGTCAAAGAATGGTGTCTGGTACACCAAATGGAACTTCAAGACAATTGGCAACGTGCCGGGCGAATGGGGCCGCTGGATCGTATTCAAGGAGCAGACCGTGATTAACTGATGTTACGCAAGGTAGCGTTGTTCGCCAGTTGAGTGCTGAAAGTGGCGCATGTTGCTTCAAATGGGCCCGACATCTCGCCAGCTATAGCAACGTCGGGTTACGCGCTTCGCGCTAACCCGACCTACGAAATACATCTGCGTAACATCAGTGATTAAAGTACTGAACGTCCGCCTGACTGCCCTGTTCACGCTGGAGATTGATTTCTCGAATCACACGCAACGGGTGTTTGATGCTGTGGCCTACTTGACCAGCCGCACCGGACCGCGCTACTGGACAAGCTGCGAGACGCGGCGTACTTCCAGCGTTTTTTTGCGGATGCAGGCGCACTGTGCTGGCCCAATGGACTGGAAATTTCTCCAGCCAAAATCTACGAACTATCTGTAGTCCATCGTGTGGTTTGAGTTTGCGCCCAACCACGCTGGTTGACCTTTACGCCCTTGAGCACACCCGTGAACCTGCTCAAGGCCCACCAACGCTACATGAACGCCGTTCACGCACCGCAGCCGCGTCAACTCGTCATGCC
>JFJP01040616.1_pt1 | contig 15331 bp, 23 predicted proteins | sample 431651 | NCBI WGS metagenome assembly JFJP01 (sample SAMN02602958, study PRJNA72255) | Microbial mat metagenome, whole genome shotgun sequencing project. | biome: fresh water; feature: sink hole; material: water; isolation source: purple microbial (photo- and chemosynthetic) mats found in... | reverse complement strand
TACCTAATAAAACGGGTAAAGAAATCCGTAAGATGTTCACTGCGCCAGAAGGACAATGGATTGTCAGTTCCGACTATGGACAAATTGAAGCGCGGATCATTGGAGTGGCTTCACAAGACGAAGAGTTTTGTGACGCTCTGTGGAATGATTACGATGTTCACATGAAATGGGCGGAAATCATTGCCAACGAATATCCAAAGGTTGTTGGAGGTCAGCAATTCTTGTCGGATAAGAAAGCAATGAAGTCTTTCAGAGCTAAAGTGAAGAACTTGTGGGTGTTTCCCGCATTTTATGGGGCAAGTCCATTTTCGATTGCTAAAGGTTTAAATATTCCGATTGAGATTGTTCAAGATATTTTTAATGATTTTTGGAAAACATTTAAAGGCGTGAAACGCTGGCAAAAATGGTTGTTGAACCGGTATGACCAGTTGGGATACGTGGAGACGTTGACTGGTAGACGTCGTCACGCACCACTGAGCATGAATGCAGTGTTGAACTCATGCATTCAGGGATCAGCTTCTGACATTTGCGTAGATGCTATGTGTCGTTTGGATAAGTTAGGATATGACGTCATCTTAAACATTCACGATGACGTGACTTGTTATATTCCAGATGATCGGTTAGATGACGCTGTAGCAGAAATTGCACAAGAAATGTGTGCTGTACCTTTTAAATGGATCAATGTTCCGATTGCCATTGAAATGAGTGCTGGTCTGAATTGGTATGAGCAAGAAGAAATTGGTACATTTAAATCGACTGACTATCATGAAGTCCCGCGAAAGATTATGGACTTTACCAAAATGTACGATTTTAAGTGAGGTGATTTATGAATTTTCTTGGAGCTGACATACCCATGAATAAATTTATCGAAACTTTAGAAAATTCAATTTCTTGGTACGGAGACAATTACATAAACAATGTAATTGGACATGTTATGACTGTTTTTGGAGACGAACAACTTAGATTCTTCCCTTATTACTTTCATTTCGTAGCCGAAGTAGCCTACCAAGATTTTCTCGCTGCTACGGGAAATTTGGACGCTAATCTGTAGGTATAAACATGGGTACACCACTGATTTTTGGAGATTTCAATGATTGAAACTACGCATGAAGAAAAATACAAAACATTCCTTGAAGCTACCGGAATGTTTGGAAAAGACGTAACCGATTTAATCGCAGATGACGTACTCAGATCCCACGATATGGGAATCTTTGTGAATAACAAAGTCACAGAGATGCAGGAAGAGTTACACGATTTGCGTGGTTTTAAATCTGCAATAAGTGATCTTATTGGCATGTTTGCTCATGCGTTGGTACAAGAAGTGACTCAATTAGCAGCTGAAGATGAAGATGAAAATGAAAAATCTGAATGAAGAAGCTTTAAAATTATTAAAGAAAAAAACTGAAGATGAATTTATGACTGACGTTATAGATTCAGATTTGTGGAAACTTTTTGAAGATCTTCTTCAACATTACTACCCAATGATGATCCAACTTGGTGTGTATTCTTCAAGTTCTGGATACGTCATTGATTCCAAAGATGATTTAAAATCTTTTCTTTTTATGTTGCTTCACAAAGAAGATGATGACAATGAGGAATACACAGATGAGTAATCATGATCTGCATGTAAAGTATCGACCCGCTTCATTGGATGAGGTGGTTGGTCAAGATCACGTCGTTAACTCTTTAAAGTCATTGTTTAAAGATAAAAAGCATCCTCATGCGTACTTGTTTACGGGTGGTTCCGGTTGTGGAAAAACGACGCTGGCACGAATCGTAGCCAGTGAAATGGGTTGTGATGAGAGTAATATTACTGAAATTGATGCTGCTTCACACAACGGAGTTGAAGATGCGCGTGAACTGATTGCTTCATTGCAGTACGCGACGTTTGGGAAAAATCCCAACAAGTTCATTATTGTTGATGAAGTTCATGCAATATCTAAAGCCGCTTTTCAAGTGTATTTAAAAACGATTGAAGAACCACCGGAGCATGTGTACTTCGCTTTTTGTACCACAGAGTCGGATAAAGTTCCTGAAACGATCAAAACTCGTTGTCATGTCTATAATCTGAAAGATGTAGATTTCGACAACTTGTTTGAACTGGTTTCGATAGTAGGTGAAAACGAAGAAATTGTTATCGGAAAAGATGACAAAGCATTCAAGTTGATTGCTCAAGCCGCAATGGGCAGTCCCCGTAAAGCTCTAACTATGCTATCCAAATGCCGGGGCTGTACCACCATTGAAGAAATCCGGCTTATTTTGGAAGAGCCTGATGAAGATGGAGAAGTGATTGAGTTGTGCCGGTTGTTGTGCGGAAAATCGACTGTAGAATGGAAACATGTTCAGCGCATCCTTAAACGATTAGAAGGGCAAAATGCGGAGTCCATTCGTTTGGTTGTGCTGAGTTATGCCAGCAAGGTATTGATGAACGCTAGAAATGACGATGAAGCTATGAAGCTTCTAGCGATCATTGAAGCGTTTTCGCACTACTTCAATCCTTCGGAAAAATTCGCTCCTCTATTGTTGGCTCTTGGCTCATTAGTATTTCAAGGAGAATAATGATGAATAAAGAAATGAAAGCGCTGTATGAAGAACTGTCTGAAGAGTTAAAATTCAGTCCGCATGAGTTGGATAAAGCTATTTTAGGTCAAAGTGTGCTTTATCAAAAGGTTCATGAAAATTATGCGATTGCGTGTAGTCAGCGCGATGCTCTGAAAAAGTTGCTTGAAGAAGTTTATGCACAAAACTCGTTGCGTATACGGGATCAAGCGAATACGGAAGGAAAGAAAGTTACGGAAGATACCGTAAAACAACTGACGCTACTTGATGCTGATTATCAAGAAGTCACAACCAGTTGGTTAGACGCTAAGTTGGATTCAGACTTATGGGGTGCGTTGAAGGAATCATACTCTTCGAGAGGTTACATGATTAAGGAAATGGCTGAATTGTGGATGGCAAGTTATTTTTCTACTAATTCAATCAGTTCCCCGGAGTTCACTTCAGATGAGGTACAACATAAGCAAGCACGAACCGCAATGGCTTTGAAACGAAGGGAGCGAACATCTAATGTTTGACTTAACTCTTTTGTTGATGCAATTGATTTTTGTACCGTTAGGTGTAGCGATAGGTATATACACAGTGACACGGTTAATCAGTGCCGCATACTTCCGCAGTAAATATGAAACCTTACTCATGTTGAGTAAAAGAGGACACTTTTATGGCTAAGCCTGCAAGCAAGTTTCAATACGCTCGTCGTTCATTTCAAGACGTCCGCAAACGTGCGGAACAGTCCAGTGGTTTGCGCGACAACATGTTGACTGATCATGTTGGGTTGTGGAAACCGGCAGATGGTGAGAATTGTATTCGTATTCTTCCACCTTCTTGGAAAAATGCTGAACACTTTGGTTTGGACATTTTTGTGCATTACCAAATTGGTTCAGAAAATTCAGCTTATTTGGATTTGAAGCGGATGAAAGGGGAACCCGATCCAATCACTGAGGCTTATGAGCAAGCTCAGTTGGAAGGGGACGAAGATTACGCGAAGAAGTTGCGTAGTGTGAAGCGGGTATTGGTTTATGTGGTGGATCGGGATAAGCCCAATGACGGACCTAAGTTATGGGCAATGCCGTGGACGGTTGACAAGGAAATTGGTATTCAGAGTAACGATAGCCGTACTCATGAGATTTTGTACTTGGACGACCCGGAAGAAGGGTACGACATTTATATCTCAAAGGAAGGCACTGCTGAACGTACTAAGTACAGTGTGAAGATCGCACGTAACAGCAGTCCGTTGATCTTGACTGAAGCTATTTTGGATTGCTTGGAAAATCATCCACTGCCTGATTGCTTGATTTATTACGACTACAACTACATCAAGCAGGTGTTCAGTGGTAAGGCATCAGTTAAGGATGACGAGCCAGAGCCGGAACCAAAAGCCAGACCGACTATTCACAAAGCAGCTAAAAAGCCACCCACGTATGAAGAAGTCGTTGGTATGGACTTTGAAGAGCTTGTACGGTTGATTGATGATATGGATCTTACCATCGACATCAACGAGTATGATGAAGATGCTGTTGATGCTTTGGCGGAAGACATTGCTAAAGAGCTTAAACTTTCGGCTCCAAAAGTAGCTCGGAAGGTTGAATCCAAGCCCAAGCCGGAACCAGAGCCGGAACCAGAGCAGGAACCAGCGCCGGAACCAGCGCCGGAAGAGAAAAAAGCGACTTCCAATGCAGTTAAAGATCGCCTAGCTTCTTTGCGTAATCGCCGGTAAACTTACTTTCAAACCACGGATAATTGTTATCCGTGGTTAATTTTTTGGAGATACTCATGGAAATGGTTAAGCGAGAAATCAAGAAAGTTGATCCAGTTGAAACCACCAATGTGTTTTAGGAGGTGGTTGGCCGTTAGGACGAATGAGCAATGTCATAGGGGACAGCTCTACAGGTAAAACTCTTTTGGCAATTGAAGCGTGTGCAAATTTTTATCATCAATACCCCAATGGCAAAATTATTTATTTAGAAACAGAAGCAGCATTCGATTTGGATTATGCTGAAGCTTTAGGTATGCCGGTCAATAAAGTAGTTTTTCCGGGGGATGATTTACCAGATAATACAGTGGAGTCTTGGTTTGAACACTTGGCACTCACACTTACGGACTTGGAGAAATCAAATCTGCCATGTCTCTATGTATTGGATTCTCTTGATGCCTTATCCGACCGGGCTGAGTTGGAACGGGACATCAATAAAGGGACTTACGCCATGAACAAACAAAAGATGATTGGTCAGCTATTCCGACAACATATTAAACGGATTGAAAACACCAGAATGCATTTGATGATTGTCAGTCAAGTGCGAGAAAATGTTGGAGTATCTTTTGGAGAGAAATTTACCAGAAGTGGTGGCAAGGCCATGGATTTTTATGCGACCCATCTGCTATGGTTAGCGCAGATAAAGAAGCTGGATAGAACAATCAAAAAGCAAAAACGGGTGTACGGCATTCTAGTCCGGGCTAAATGTAAAAAGAACAAGATTGGACTACCTTTTCGTGAAGCTGAGTTCCCCATCATTTTCGGTTATGGTGTGGATGATATTACTGCTATGATTGATTGGCTGATTGATGTAGATGCAGCATCATTAAATCTGCTATTTGAGGCTTACCAAATCGGTAAAGCGAATAAAGCTGATTTTATTAAGCAGCTTGAAACGTCTGAACGACGAATCATCATTAAAGAGTTGCAGAAACTAGTTCGCAATGAATGGGAAGAAATTGAAACACGTTTCATCCCCACCACCAGAAAATATTGATCATGGAATATGAAAGTACTCAGGCATACATTGATCTCGTAGAGGGATCAATTATCCTGAAACCAGGTTCCAGTTTGCCAATGGCTTACCCAAAACAATTCTGTCCAGAAATGGCTGAATTGTTTGGGTATGTCGTAACCACCGGTACTTTGACACAAAAAACGGTAGAAATTAACTTTTCAGACTGTTCTAAATATCTTGAAATGCCAATCAGGATAACAGATATTTATAACAGATTGTGGGGAAACAGACCCATACGTTTGAATCCTCAAGGCTATCCAAGAATTTGTGGCAGAAAATATGTTGCTTTCGTTAAAATTGTTTTGGGTGGAAAAGATTTTTTTGAACCGGGAAACGAACAAATACCTGCTTTTGTGTTACGCTCTGGTAACAAAGAAGTTAAAAAAGGTTTCTTAAAAGCAGTTATTGGAACAACACCAAAAAGATTAATAAAAGAAAAATGGATTTTTGGTTTTCGTAATCCTTTATTTAAAGAAGAGGTACGAAAACTATTATTGGAATTTAAAATTCCAATTGAAACAGACTCAGTTTTTTTATCAATTGAAGATAGTAAAATATCTTTACTTAAAGAACTTTTATCATTACAACATGACAGTTGGTGGCAATAATGAGAGCTGGTGGAGCAAAAGCGAAAGGTAATCAGATGGAAAATAAGATTGCCAAAGAGTTAAGTTTTTGGTTAACTCAAGGAGAACGTCAAGATGTATTAGAAAGATCTCCTGCCAGTGGCGCTAAATTTACAATGCATGGTAAGCGTGGTCGTGATTTTGGCAACATTGCTGGAGACTTGATTGCTGTGGCACCACAAGGACAAGTTTTGATTGATAAATTTGTGATAGAAATTAAACATAGAGATGAAGCAGGAATAAATATAACAAACTTAATTTATCAAACGGCCAATGATGGTCTGATAGAATTTTGGAGAAAATTACTTGGTGAGTGCCAACAAACCAGTAAACTACCTATGCTTATTTTTAGACAAAACAATCGACCTATTATGATTATGCTGTGTCAAAAAGGAACAGAGCTTTTTGACTATAAACGTGCTGCACATTGCGTTTTGAGAATTGATTCTCAATTAATATATCTTTCTACTTTTGATGTTTTTAAAAATTCAGCAGATCCAAAACAATTAGAACTCATAGTAGAAAAGGAACGAGTATTGAAAAATACAAAAATTTTTCAGGTATAAATAACTGTCGTACCCAACTAACCGGAGTGACTACTATGCACGTTGTTGAAACCGATGATAACTGGCGCACCAAAATTGAAATCATGCCTTTAATCCAAGCTTTTCCAGAATTGCAACAGTTGGAAAAACTGGGATTGTCGGGTATGCCTGAATTTAAAGAATTTAGGGATAAGAAACTAGTATTTTCTGAAGATCATGAACGGCTTTTTGGAGTGTATAGTGCAAAAGCTGTAGTAGTTCCTCATGAAGATTTAGTTAATATTCTGATGGATACTTATGATTGTTTGTATCCGGGTAATGACAGCACTTTAAGTGTTGTGTCTTTGAAAAACGGAGCAGCAATTCGCATTGAAATGGATCTTCCATTGGAAAAGCAGTTGGACATTGGCAATGGTGACAAGAGCGATTTGAAATTGTATGCATACAACGCATACGATAAAGCCTTCCCATTGAAAATCCGTATGGGTGTTCTTCGGTTGATTTGCACCAATGGGGCTATGATTGGCGATCAAATTGGTTCGTTGTCTGCCAATGAACTCATGGATGGCTGGAATACAAAAGGTTTAGCTGCTAAAGTTCGGCGACTGGTGGACAACAGTCGAAAAGTTACGGACATTTGGCAGTCTTGGACTGACATTGAAGTGCCGTTTGAACCGGCGCGGCGCGTACTGGAACCCGCTTTTCCCAAGAAATTCATTGAGCCAATTCTTGACTCAACGCTCTTTCCCATGGATCTTTATAGCTTGTACAATCACATGACACGACGGGCAACCCATGATACGCGTTCTGACAGGTCAAGAATTACGTTTGACACGCATATCAGCAGTTTGTTTTATGGGAACAAGATCCTGAATGCCATTCGCAACAATGAAGAAAACAGCTATGCTGACACTTCCAGTAACTTGCTTGACCTTTCGGAATTGGAAGCGGATATTTCCGACACAGTGACGGAAACCGATGAAATAACGCACTGATACGTCCATACGGACGTTTTAAACCGCTACCCGTTGTTGGGGTAGCGGTTTTAAAGTAAGTGGCTTAAAACGAAAATTTGGCGTTTTTAAACGGAGATTTAAAATGAGTTATGAAAATGAAATTTTGAAATTGGCGCAATTAAAACTGCGTGATATGAATTTATACAATGGAGAAATTGATGGTATACCTGGACCCAAAACCAGAAGAGCTATGATTACTTATAAGCATAAACAATTAACAGATGTTTTATCTGATATCTTGTTAGAAAGCAGTGACCCGCCTTGGTTAAAGGTCGCTTTAAAAGAATGTGAAAAAAACATTGAAGAATGGAAAGGTGAAAATAAAAATAATCCAGAAATTCTTAAATATTGGAATGCTGTAACATTGAAAGCTGCCAATGACGAAGTGCCTTGGTGTTCAGCTTTCATCAACTGGTGTATGCAAGAAACCAAAACTGAAAAGACTAATTCAGCAATGGCACGGAGTTGGTTGAAATGGGGCGTGGCTTTGGATGAACCCAAACGGGGTTGTGTAACTGTCATTAGACGGGGTTTAGATAAAGACTCTGGTCATGTTGGGCTATTCATGTATGAAGAACATGAAACTATCTTGTTGTTAGGTGGCAATCAGAATGATTCCATTAATATCGCACCTTTTAACAAGAACAAAGTACTAGCTTATAGGTGGTCGCTATGATGTTGAACTTTATTCCACCAAATTCTTATCAGCTACAACAAATTTCTGAAGAATATAAACATATTTCAGAAAAGTCTGTTCTTCAAGATTACTTAGAACTCTGTTTACAAAAAAAGAAAGGCATACAAAATGTTTATAGGTTGCATTTATGCTTAGATCATGTGCGTGTTATTCTTTGGAGGAAAAAGATTCCAGAAGATTATGCTAAATTTTTAATTGAATCTTTTGATGTTGGATTTTTCAAACAAAAGTTTATTTTAAACATAAACACCTTCGCTAAATTACGTTTGGCGTATGATTATTCTTTACATCCGTGGGGACGGGAGTTAATTAATCAAAGGTATAAAACACTAGCGATCATGATGGATCCTGATATGAATGTTATTAAACACAATCTTGAATTTTTGTACTTAAAACTTTTTGGATGGAGATATTGGTAATGACAACTTTAGTTATTTCAGATCTGCACTTGACAGAAAAAACTACTGAACAATATCGTTGGAACATCTTTGACACAGTTAAGGACTATGTAAAAGAAAATGACGTTGAAAGACTTTTTATTTTGGGAGATTTGCTTGATAAGAAAGACAGACATCCTGCTGAATTGATTAATCAATTAATGGACAAGCTTATTGACTTGTTAAAATATGTTAAACCTATCTATATTCTTAAAGGGAATCATGACTATTTAAAACCTCAAGCTCCTTTCTTAGATTTTTTAAAACATTTTCATCCAAACATTGTGTGGATAAGTTCTCCAACTCATCTTACTTTTGGAAATCTTAAGACTCTCTGGTTGCCGCATAGCAAGAATCCTACTGAAGAATGGGCTGATTGTGATTTTGATGTTTCAACTGTTTTCATGCATCAATCCGTGATTGGTTGCAAAGTCAGTGAATACTTTGAAATGAACTGTGGCTTTGATCTTGAATGGTTAACTTCTAAATTAGATTCGAATGCTAAAATTTATTCTGGTGATATTCACGTCCCTCAAAAAATTAAAACATTGACTTACATCGGCACACCGCACCCAGTATCTTTCGGTGACACGTATGAACACAATATGGTTATTTTGAATAATAACTTTACAGAATTTAAGAGAATCAAAACTGAAAGCATTCAAAGACACAGCTTGAAAATTAAATCATCAGCTTGTTTAGAGAAATTGAAACAAGAAAAAGTAATTAAATCTGGAGATCAAGCTAAAATTAAAATTCAACTGACTACGAAAGAATTGAGTACGTGGTCTAATTCGAAAGAAATCGTAAAGCAATGGTGTGAATACAACAAAATAGATTTATTCGATTTATCTATGGAAAAACTTGATTCTGATGTGGAGTCAGTGAACCACTCCATTGAAAATAGATTTTCTTTCGTTGATCCAAAAGCGGCTTTTAAAGAGTATGTTAAGATGGAGAAAGTGGACAAGAACATCATCGCCATTGGTGAAGAATTACTCACTTCAGCTCTTGGAAAATAAATATGAAAACTTTACTGATTATTGATTTTGCCAATACGGTAATCCGTTCACTTGCCGTGCATCAAGAACTTAGTTCTCCGCACGGTGAGCCAACGGGAGGATTGTTTGGTTTCATCGGACAACTCGCCAATAAACTAACTAGATTTGAACCTGATCACATTTTAATCTGTAAAGATTCTGCACCTTATTTAAGAAAACAACACTATCCAGATTACAAAGCAAATCGAAAAAAGAGTGGTGACAGCGAGAAAAGTGATTTGTTTTTTGAAGCGATGAACGTCAGCTTTCGTCAGGTCAATGAATGTCTGCAATATCTTGATATTCCGAGTTGGAGTATTAAAGGTTTAGAAGCTGATGATTTGATTGCTTCATACGTACAAAACTCTACTGAAGAATATGAAAAAATTCTAATTTTATCTAACGATGACGACCTTTTTCAGTTGCTTAGATTTGATAATGTTTTCCTTCTTAAAAAGAATGAAGAATTTGGAAAAAAACAATTTAAGGAATTGTATCCAACAATCGAACCAGATTCTTGGGTAGATGTTACAGCTTTCTCTGGCACACATAATGGCGTGGCGGGCATTCCACGGGTGGGTGTTAAAACGGCAATCAAGATTTTAAACGATGAAAAGAAACTAGCTAAAGTGCTTGAAGAACACTTTGAGTTAATTAAACGCAATATGAGTCTTATTGAGTTGCCGTATGGTCGTTATCTTGATTCTTTTAATCTTCCAGAATTAAAAACTCCAAAAATAAATGAGACACAACTCATTAAGTTTTTGGATAATTACGGTATAAGATATCACACCAATTTTATGGAAGCTTTCTATAGATACTCTAACAGACGTATTTAGTTAGGTATAATAGTATAACAATCAATTGGAGTATGATCATGCAAGAAACACTGACGGGTTCAGCACAAGAGAACTTATTAACTCTTTTGTGCTTTGATAAAACCACAGCACCCATCATTGCAAACACAATTCAAATTGAGTTGTTTGAAAATGATTTTTTTAGAGAAATAGCACGTTATGCGATTCACTTCTATGAATCTTTTAAAGATACTCCCAATGAGCATATCGCTGATTTACTGGAAGATAAGATAAACGACGCAAAAAATCCACGGACTGGAGAAGTATACAAAAAAATTATCATGCAGTTGTTTGAAAACAGATCAAATGTAAATTCTGTTTATGTGATGTCTGAGTTGGTGAAATTTGTTCGGCAGCAACGAATGAAGATTGCTATTATCGAAGCTTCTAAGCACATCAAAGATCATCGGCTGGATGAAGCGGAGACTGTGCTTTCTGGCAGTCTGAAAGCGGGCATTGATATTTTTGACAAAGGTTTTTCAATTACTGACCTTTCAAAGAGTTTAGCTTTCTTACGTAAAGAGACCTTTGCGTATCCGATTGGTGTGCCAGAGTTGGACAAGGAAGAAATAGGTCCGGCACCTGGAGAACTTTTTGTTATTTTAGCTGGACCTAATAAAGGGAAGTCTCATTTTTTAATTCATATTGGCAAAACGTGTGTACGTGCGCGTTTAAAGGTTTTGCACATTTCGTTGGAAATGTCTGATGATTTAGTTTCTGAACGGTATATGCAAAGTTTCTTCGCATTGAGTAAACGGCAAAAAGCCGTTGAGTTGACAAGATTTAGATTTGATGAATTACAAAAATTAAATAGATTCGAAATGGAAGAACTTACCAGACCTCATATTAGAGGTAATCCAGAAATCAGTGCTTTGCTGACTAAGGAACTCAAGCGTTATGAACACCGGTTCAAACTAATCATCAAACGCTTTCCCACGGGTGCGTTAACGGTTAAAGGGCTTGAGTCATATTTGGATAGTCTGGAACGCTTTGAAAACTACGTTCCAGACATTGTGTTGTTAGACTATGCGGACTTGATGAAAATTGATTATCAAAACTTACGCACCAGCACGGGTGAAGTTTACAAAGAATTACGTAGAATTGCTGTTGAGCGTAATTTTGCAATGGTGACAGCTTCGCAGTCCAATCGTTTGGGAGAAGATTCAAAAGTAATTAGTTTGAAGCATCTTGCTGAAGATTTTAGTAAAGCAGCCACAGCAGATAATATTTTGGCTTTTTGCCAAACATCTACTGAAGCCAGAATGAACTTAGCTCGGTTGTTTGTCGCCAAAGCGAGAAATGAGAAAAAAGATCAATCAGTATTAATTTCTCAAGCGTATGGGATTGGACAGTTTTGCATGGACAGTACTTTGGTTAATGACAGGTATTGGACGTTAATTGATCGGCAAAATGAATCGGAAACGCCTCCAGAAGATGGCGGTGATTCACCACCTAGACCCAGGCGTAATGTACAATTTACTCCACGCAGAAGAGAATAAAATGATCAATAAAATAAACATCCAAGAATTTTTAGATCGTCCACGGGACGATCATTCTTGGATCAAGGAAAGCGACCGGGAAAGTCTGGAGCAAGCTTTAAAAGAAATTTGCCCAGACTTTAAAATGAAAAGTAAGCTGTTCACACACCAACTCGCTTCCGTTTATTTGGGTGTGTGTTTTCCCGGCTATTTATTTTTCTTAGATATGGGAACAGGTAAGTCGCTAATTTCTTTAGCGATTTTACAAATACGAAAGCAACTCAAGCAAATTGATTCTGCTTTAGTTGTCGTTCCCAATGCCGTGAATGTTGAAAACTGGTTAGAAGAAGTAAAAAAACACACGTCTTTAAAAGCAGTGGGTTTAACAGGTACAAAAGAAGAAAGGCTTTTGCTGCTGGATAAAAAAGCAGACTTGTATGTGATTAACTATGACGGATTGCCAGTATTCATGACTGACTTCCAAGCAGACACTAAAGGAAAAAAGAAACGTGTAGTGAACAAGGTGGAAGCGCGTCGTTTCGCGCAAAGATTCAATATGGTTATTTTCGATGAAATCCACCATATTAAGCACACTAATACTCTGGCTTTTCAATTAGCCAGTGTGTTGTCAAAACATGCTGAATACCGGTTGGGAATGACTGGCACGCCTATTGGACGTGACCCCACCAATTTTTGGGCGCAGTTTTTTATTGTAGACCAAGGTGAAACTTTAGGTTCAGTAAAGACGCTCTTTTTACAAGCTCTGTTTAAACAACAACAGAACTACTTTGGTGGTGTGTCTTGGATACTGCCAGAAAAACAAAAGCCGGTATTACAGCAAATGCTGTTGCATCGTAGTTTGCGTTATGCAGATTTTGAATGTGCGGACTTGCCAGCATTGTCTACTTTCCAAGTCATGCTGACAATGCCCGTAGATGCCTTCCAGTATTACAAAAATTTAGTAACTGAGAGCGTAGAAATTGCTAAAGGTAATTCTTCTGAAGCCAGAGAACAAAGAAAGAATTACTACAGTAAATGTCGGCAAGTTGCCAGTGGCTTTGTTTATGAAACTTTTGATGGATCTGAAACGAGAGATGTAATTACGTTCAGTGAGAATCCAAAGTTGGAAGCGATGGAAGAAATCATCAATGATATTCCTGAGGATTGCAAAATAGTCATTTTTCATGTATTCAATCAATCCGGGCAAGCGATATGTGATCGTTTAAAGAAAATGAAGATTAAATTTGCAGCAATGAACACTCTTGCTAGTGGTAAAAAAGTAGATGAATACAAGAAATTTAAAGAAGATCCAAAAGTAAAAGTGTTAGTAGTGAATATTGCTTCTGGTGGTGAAGGGCTAAATTTACAAGTTGCTAACTACATGATAATGTTCGAAAATACAGATAGACCAGATGTAAGAAAGCAAGCTTTAAAACGGACGCATCGTACCGGCCAAACAAGGCACTGCTATGTCTACGATCTTATTATGAAAGCTTCAGTAGAGTTAAAGATTCTTCAATTCCTTGAAGAAGGAAGATCGTTGTTTAGCGCCTTAGTAGAAGGCTCAGTAACCTTAAAAGACGTGTTATGAAATCTTTCGACTTTGAAGAAATTTCTTTTGAGTTGAATAAAGATTTCAAAATTACTTTTTTGAATTATGGAGAAGTCGTTAAAATTTCTAAACAAGGAATAAATTTAGAATTAAAAAAGAAAGAATTTGCAAAAATTCTATGTGACTTAATAAGCTCTTTCAATGAGGATGCGTGATGTTAGAGTTAAAGAAAGCTAAACCTTTAATTTCAAGGTCTGTTGAAGATTTAAATTCTTTGTTCTCAGTATTAGTGTTTAAAAACTCTAATGCAGAACAAGGTTTAAACGTCCAAATGGATATGGAAACTAAAACAGTTTACTTCGAAATGACGTCTGGAGATGAAACTGTTTTAACAGTATTTGATCCGAGTCAAGCCGTTGCTTTAGGTATGTGGTTAGCGGAAGCGGGCCACATTTTAAACTTTGCAAAGAGTATTAATTTGTCACTTACTGAAGAGGAAACAACCCATGAGTAATGTTGTAGGTATAACTGGTGGTATGGGGGCTGATTTGAGTGGTCCTGTTTTAGGTGGAGCGCCAGCACCGACACCTGATATGACTGGACATGTCGCTTTGGAAGTGGGCGTATTGGTGGACAAAATTGCATTTCATGTCCACAGTCCAGACGCTGAAGCCAAACTACCTGTAATTGTCAGCTTCAATCTTTCAGAAGCTTATCAGGTTATTGCAGCGATTGAAGCAGCTATTCTTCACGTCAGAAAGCTTTGATATTGAACACAATCGAAGGAGTTAATCCTTCGATTGAAACTGGAGAATACAATGATTATTTCTTTAACTGAATTTAGAGTAGCAGGCGTTTTTTATGAATGTGAGATTGAAGAATTGGAGCAATTAAAGATTGATTTATTGCATCCAGATTGTGGTGCTGTTTTAGAACTTGAACCAGAAAATGAACACGACGCTAAAGCTATTGCAGTGTACTGTGGTGATTTTAGAATTGGGTATGTACCTAAAACTGTCAATGAAGTCATCTTTAACATGATGAATGGAAAACTGAATGTGTTTTGTGAGATTTTGAACGTGGAGGCACAAGCACAAAAAGTGTATGCAAGACTTTATTTGAATACTGACATGTTGCTTACTTTGGGAGAACATTGATGACTGTAGAACGGCATTCAATACGTGATTCTTCAGATAAGGAATTACATGGACGTGGTGTTGTAGCTTTGGAAAAAATTGGTGACAATCTTGAAAGTATTAATGCGTACATAAAAGAATTTCTTGGATTCGTTAAAGAAGAAATGGAAGATGAAAAGGCTTACATCAAGTCTTTGAAACGATAAGAAAATGGGGCGGTGGACGAAAGGCAGAGTCAATGGATTTAAAATCCATGGAGAGAAATCTCATTGTGGGTTCGACTCCCACCCGCCCTACCAAACTTTTTGGAATTTATAAAATGTATCTTGAACTGAGTAAGAAACAATTTCTTGAAACATTTAATCAATTCATGGATGAAGAATTTCAAACTACTGAAGAATTTGAAAAGTTTACTCGAAAAGTCATTCTTCAGTATTTGAAATGGCCGGGAAGTGATTTAGAAATCTTGCTAAAAAGTTTGCCAAAAAGTAAAGTACGCAGTGTTATCAGCGTAACAGGACTTCATCTCTGATGAACGATACTTTATGTCAAGGCTTCAATTGCTCTAGAAAAGAGCGATGCACACGTTTTCTTCGTATTGAAGAAGAAACTAAAAAAAT
>JFJP01027270.1_pt1 | contig 15332 bp, 21 predicted proteins | sample 431651 | NCBI WGS metagenome assembly JFJP01 (sample SAMN02602958, study PRJNA72255) | Microbial mat metagenome, whole genome shotgun sequencing project. | biome: fresh water; feature: sink hole; material: water; isolation source: purple microbial (photo- and chemosynthetic) mats found in... | reverse complement strand
TCCTTTGATTTTCAAAAATGTTCAATTATCATTTTAGTAATTTTTTTATTTTTAATTCATTTTTATTTTTTATGGAGTTTCTATATTTTTTTAAAACAAAGTCCACTTTTTAAATTTGTTTGCATGGAATTTAATTAATTATCTTTGTAAAAAAAGAAGCCTTAAATCCTCCATTTTTCCTTCAATCCTGTCCATTTTTATCATCAACTCTTTCTTTTCCACTTTTTCATTTTTCTTGACACTGATTTCTTTTGAATAAAGCACACAAAGATATTTTTTTAAGCTATTTTTTTTCAATTTTTCCATTTCCTTGGAAGATAAAGTTTCATCAACTTCAGCAACAATTTGAGCTTTTTCAAGGTTATCAGCCAAAGTATTATTTTGAGTCACATCTTGATAAGTATCAGAAATGATGGCTATCAATAGATTAAGCATCGTGATCATTAAAGACAAAGTTCCGATGTAAAAAAATATCCATAAAATCCATTCAATTCCATTATCGCTTAAGTCATCAAAACCGCTAAAGTCACCTAAAATTAATCTATAAAACGAGTTAAAAGTTTCAAATAAAGTGAATTTGTTATAATCTTGCAATAAAAATCCTAATTTTTTAAAAAATAATGAATTTTTTCATTAAAAAGCGAGAAATTTACCTGAGACTGTGATTGAAAGTGTGATGAAAAACATTAATATCAGGAAATTTTTCATATCAGCAAACACTTGAACCAAAAGTCTTACCATAAATCCTAATCCTTTAAATCCTCTTGAATAAGTAATCAATCTCAACCAAGCCATAAACAACGTGAGAGCAAAGAAAGCTTTCAACAGATGAAAGTCTGAAAACGAACCAAATATATTATTGATATCAAAAATCAAAGAAATTGTCAAGAAGCCCATATTGAGCAAATCGAAATAATTCCACATATCTTTCCAATATTGCATTTTTCTTTTAAACATTTCTAAGAATTCTGAGCACAAGAAATAAGCCAGAAAGAATATTAAAATTATATCTAATATAAGCGAAATAATATGAAATGTTTCTTCTCTGTTTTTTAAATTTTTTTTATCTTCTGGATATAGTCTTCTTGGCAAAATAAAGAGAGAATCTATCGATAATATAATCACATAAATCAAAAAAACTATCCCTTTATTGAAAAACTTAGCCTTTGCATAAGTATTCCATTTATATTCTAAAATCCCTTCAAATTCTTTCGATGCAAATAAAGGATGAGTTAATCCAATCATTGTTTTTTCCATCTTGATAAAGTTGTTTTGAGGGTAAACAATTTCAGGAATATCCAGGATTTTAACCTCAAAATTTTTCTTAAATGCTTTGTTTTCATTAGTTTTATTGAACATAATATTTTTTATAATGAATTCATTGGAGAGAGCTACTCTATCAACTGTTGTTTTAATACAGCCTTTAAATACAGGTAATTTTTCTCCTAATATGCCATAAGGCTCACAAAATCTATTTTCTAATAACTCTATTAAAAGCATTGGATCAAATCGCGCTACTCTTTTTACGATCGCCACGTTGATTGCAGGAAAAAAGTTTAAAGGGAATTTGTGTTTGAAAATCAATTTGAGAGAATGGTAAAGCTGTTCTTTTGTTATAAGATCAAGAGGACTTAAATTATTTGCATCAATAGAAAATTTGGGGATTATTTTGAAATATTCACAAATTTTTAAGCATTGATCATAGTGGTTTTTTTCATTGTTTTTTTTTAAATATGCATAGATATGAAAAATTGTTTGATTATGATTTTTGTTCTCAAAATTCAAAAAGAGCTCATTTAGGAAATTTTCATTGAAAATTCTTGGGTATTTTTCTATTAATTCTTCGATTTCAAGTTTTTTATTCAAAATATTGTGAAAAATATCAAAGGAACTCTTATAAAAATAGTCCTTTATCTTTTTGAATTGTATGCTGCTTTTTTGAGTTACGACCAAATGTTTATCATTATCACAAAACACAACATTTTTAACTCTTTCTTCTTTCAAGCTCCATATTTTCTCTTTTTGTCCTGTATCCATATTCCAAATAATGATGGAATTATTGCCTTTTATATCAGAACAAGCTGTTGCAATTTTTTTCAAATCTTTTGAAATAGCAATTGAATAGATTTTATGATTTGGGATCTTTATTTCTTTTTCAAAATAGTCAATTTTATCATCTTTTAGATTATTAAGATTCCAAATTATGACTTTTCCGTCAAAACCTCCTGATATTAATTGATTTTTCTCTGGCATTAGAGCCAATGATGTTATTCTCGATGTATGTGCATATAAATATCGATAGGAGACTTGCAAATCGTTATGATACCATAAGGTAATTGTCTTCATATCTTCAAAAATACCAGAGAAAATGATCACTTTCTGAGTATTTAAATACACAATGGATTTTATATCGTTTTGAGGTTTTCCCTTATAAGGGAAAAGAACTATATTTTCAATATTATAATAATAAATGGTATTTTTTTCTGATAAAATCAAAAATTTGCCATCTTCATCAAATAATATATTGTTTATTTTATCGCCTGAAACTGTGAACTCTTTCATAATTTTAGATTCAGATCTATTTTTCACATCATAGATTTGTATTAGATTTCCAAAACCACCTGCTAGTAAATCCTTTTTTTCACAATAAGCTAAACAAGAGAGTGGTTTTTTGTCTAGATTTTCTTTTTTTTCTTCTTCTTTAATTTCATAGTAATTAGTTTTGTTCTTTATAGAAGAATGAACACCATAATATATGAGGTTTTCATTTGCTCCGAAAAATGTTTTATTGGGCAACACAATGCTTTGTTTAATAATTAGAGGCTGATAAGGAGGCTCGATGTCAATTTTAGAATCTTCTTTGATTTTATAAATTTGAACATAATTGGATGTAGCATAGACGAAAATGTTATTTATTGTGCAAACACCAACAATGTTCTCATTTTCTATGAATAAACTATCTTCTATATGCCTTCTTGATTCACTAACAAAAGTGAAATGCTGATAGGATTGATTATTATTCATTTTTTCCGTGATCCAAAGAATTAAAAAGTTTTTCCGAAAAGAAAAAAAAATGTTGCTAATTGAAGAATCGAAATGGGTCACTTTGGATTTTTTTTTAAGGATGTTGTCTTTATTCAAGAAATGGATATCCTGCTGATTTTCAAGGTCGATTTCAATTATGGAACCATTTTCATAGGCGGCTAATAAAACATCTTTATTGTTTGGGTGATTCCCAAATTGTAAATATATTGTCTCTTCTGATTCCAAGGTTGAGCTCTATTAGGAAGAAAATTTTTTTTATGTAATGTTGAAAATTAGGGAAACAATAAAAAACACATTGCGAACTCTAAAATTATGTGAAAAAAAATGATAAAATTGTAAAAACATAAAAAGTTAAAAAAATGCTAAAAAATCTAAAAAAAAGAAAACAAAAAAATAATCACAATATTACTTTTATTTCCTTTTTATCTGGAAAACTCCAAACTCTATATTCGGAAATGTTGTTTCCTGCAGCTAATTTATCGATTTTTTTGCTAAAACTCAACGAGGTAATACTCGTTTCAATTTTCATTTTGCCAAACAACATATCATTTTCATTTAATAGTTGATTTTTCAACGAAAACTTCATCATTCTTATTTTTCCTTTTTCATCTCCTGTAATCACGACATAAGCTTCATTGTTGTCAACAGAACAACTTGTAAGACAAGAGATTGGATCTTCATGGTTTTTGTAAACTTCTACTATTTTGACAAAAAGTTTTTTGTTTTCATCATTTTCTTCGATTTCCACCAAACATAAATTAGAACCTCCGGCCAAAAAGAAGACTTTTTTCTTTTTTAAATTCTTTTGAATTTTGAGAAGATTGACTGTTGTTATGGGATTTATTTCAACAGGAAGCTCTAAAATATTGCTACATACTTCATTATCTTTTTTAGATATTTTCATACAAGTAACATCGTTCATTATGTCTTTGTAAACAAAAATGATCTTCTCTGAAGAAAACATCCAAATTTTTTGGATATTGTCCTGAGTAATTTTATCAAGACGCTTCAGAAGTTTTGTTTTTTTAGGAATTTCATAATCTTCAATAGAAATTTTAAAATAATTAGCGAAAAAATTTTATAGAGACTTTGGAGAATTTGATTATTGATTTCTTGGGTTTTGCTGCTGTTTTGGTTGAGAAAAGGGCTTTAGAACAGATTTTTAAGAAAGAAAAGGTTTAAAGTTACCGATTAAGCTCAATCATAGCGTTTGACCTAATTTTATATAGTAGGAAATAGAGAGGAAATTTTTTAATTAATTGACTTTTTAATAAAATTCATAAAATTTTTTTTAGATTGCTATTTTTTAGGCACATATTTCATAGAATACATATTCTATGTTATTTCCAATAAAATTCTGATAATTTGGAAAAATATGAGGAATTGGGTACGCATTCAAATAAAAAAAAATTCAATAAATTTAAAATATTTTATAATAATCATTTGTGAATTAAAAAGCCTAAAAACAAAAATTTCTAAAAAAATCAGATTTTTTTAATTAATTCGCTCACATAAGGGTCCGAAAGCATCTTCATTAATTCAAAATCCGAAGGTAGCCAAAATTCTTTTGAAGTTTTTATGAGATTAAAAAATCGAATTTTAAGAGTTCTCAATTTTTCTTCACTAAAAAAAAAACAGAATTCTTAATTTTTTTTATATTTTAAAAAATTAAACTCTAAATTTTGTTTCACAAACGGTGACTTTGATCTTGTTCTCACCATATTTATGTTTTTTGGGTGTTTTTCAGTATTTCTTTTATTAGAAAGAGTAAAAACTTCCAAAAGAGTTGCTTTTTCCTTTTCAGTGAGTTTTGGAGGACTCTTATATTTATTAATTTGATTGCTTGAAATATTTTTTTTCAATTTTTTTTCTGGAGTTTTCAAAATGTTTTTTCTCACATATTTTGTAGTGAAGTTTCTTGAAAATGCTTCAATTAAAGGAGGATCAACTTATTATTTCATAAATTTTTTAATTAATTCTGAGGAAATAAAAACTTGATTGATCATCCCATTTTGTTGTTAAGGTATTACATAGTTTTTGCTTCAAAATCAAATTCGATTGCACTCTCGTTGTATCAGCAATCGTCATATAAATAATACTTTTTGTTTGACTCCACGTGGTCCATAAACGTATTGGTATATAATCTGTTGGATTCTCATTTTCTCCCAGCTATATATTTTTTTTAACAAATAAACTAATTAAACTTAAATAAAAAATACTTTCAAATAAAGAGTGTAATCTAGTTTTTTAGGATTGCATATTTGTTTTAGAATTGAATTCGTTCCCCACCAATAAATTTTTCTATTTTCCAATAAGATTATGGACGATCGAAACCCTGCTTTAATTTGTAAAGTTTTTATTGGATTTTTGCTCGCATACAAATGTTTTTCAATATGTAATAGTTTTGGTGATAATTCGTTTTTAAACGAGTCAAATCCCAATTGCCCATCAGAACCCCCTCCCCAAAGGAACAATTTCCCTAAATTTGTTTTGCAAATCACATGTTTAAATCCACAAGAGGCTGTAACAATTTTTTCTCCTGTGTGCTTTAAAAAAGATATTAAAGTAGGTAAATGTCTTGGTTCTTGATCATTTTGTCCTAATTGACCGTCAGAATTTTCTTTTCCAAATGAATAAACTAACCCATTATTGCTTAGAAGTCTATGAAGTTTTTTAAAAATTTATGAGACTTTTATATTATTGGATGATTTACATCACAAAATTGTGACCACATGCTATGGAAGAGATCATAATATCATTTTTTAATGGGATTTCAACAGGCTTATATATAAAGTTTCCATTAGATTTTTGAAAAGGCCACATCAACACTTTTCCCTCTTCTGTCAGCCCCACGTTATATTGTCCTTTGCTGCAGATATCCTTCATTTTTTTTGCTGGCATAATTTTATTAAGATTAATTTTATTGTATATTCTATTATCAGACATTCCCAATTGTCCGATATAATTATCTCCCCAACAATAAACATCGTTGTTCTGATCAATTATAAAAGAATGATTAGCTCCTGCTATTATCTTTTATTTAAAATATTTTAAATTTATTTCTTTTTAAAATAGAGTTTTAACTTTTTTGGGTCTTATTCCGCTTTCAAAAGGAAGACAAACAATGGAATTTTCTTCAAATTCATCATTTTGAATATTTTGTTTGCCCAATTCAAAAAAATCATTTGTCCCCCATGCAAACACTTTCCCTGCTTCTGATATTGTTAAAGAAAAAGTTTCTCCCACTTCAATAACTTGTAGAGATGAATCCATTTTCGTTTGTTCTTTTTTAATCTTATTATAAATAAAAGACCAGGAAGGTTTGTAAATATCGTTTGTATCTCCCTAAAACATATTTTATATCATTGACTTAATCTAATAATCATGATATTAATTACAAGAAGTTCAAAATCCAAAATAATCATAAACAAAATGATTTTTCTATTGAGATCTACATCATAAATAGCTTCCGAAACTGAAAAACAAAAAAATTATCAATAAAAAATCATCATGAAAAAATAAAAAACCTCGAGGCTGTGGTTTTTGAGAAACTCTTGCACGATTATTTTCAGAATCTTCTTTTTCTTTTGTTGGCAAATAACACACTAAATCCTCAATTAATTTGGTTTCTCCCACATCATCAAAAAAAGTATCAGGAGGAAAACTATGGAAAGCTTTTTGTTCTTTTTCTAATAAATTTAAAAACTCTTCCTCATTCTCTAAAATCATTCCAAAAATTCTTTTATTTCATTCTAAAATTTTGACCTGGTTGCAAATATTTTTCTTTTTTTTCTGTTTTTTCTTTAAATGAGGTGTTTTTAACTTTTGTGGAAAAAATTGAGTGATTGTTTTTGTAATAATTGTGATTTTCAATCACACCGAAAAGATTTTTTGATTCTAATTCCTTCAAATTCTCAAACCGAAAAACCTCATTCCTTTGAAAATCAGTCCACAGTTCCCTGATTTTTCTTCTTTTCATTAAAAATCTCTTTACAACTCTCTTTGTTTGATTTATAATTAATTTTTAATTTTTATGTTTAATGTGTCATTTACTTGAATCATTTTAACGTTTGTCCTTAACATTTTAAACAAAAAAGAAAGCCATTTCATTTTAAAATAGCCTTGGATTTTATTAATAGCTATATGTATCTTTTTATTTCTATCACGACATATATAAATCCTTGCAATCCTTTGGATTTTTATCACAGCAAGTCTCTCTATTGTTTCTTGTCTAAATTTTAAAATATTTTAAAAATTAAAAAAAATTTGCCGTATTTTTAAAAAAACTTGGCTTTTGTGATTTTCATTATTTTTTTCGAATGTTTTCGTTTCACAAGAAAATTCCTTGCATTTTTTTGAATTAAAATAACTGCAGCTTCTGTTTTCCATTTCCTGCTTATTATCACCCAGGCTTTTGCAAAAATTTCATTCTTATTTTCATAATTGGTACATAAAATTTTCAAAAAATAAAAATAATCCAAAAAACCAAAATTTTTAGAGTGAACTTTCTTCTTTTGGCATAACAACGAGAAATAAATCCTCTAATTAGCTTATTAATTCTTTTAGCTCCATTTTTCATTGTAGCTAGTTTTTTTTGAGCTTTGTTTCTTAGATAAAATGCTCGAATTTTTGTGACCATTTTTCTGACATTTGAAATTTTTTGAAAAAAAATTTTTGTTTTTTTTGAAAAAAGTTTTTTTCTGAAGAAATTTTGTATTTTTTTTATCGTTTGTATGATTTTTTTGAAATTCTTGTATTCAATTCTGCATTTTTGTCTATTTTGTAAGGGTTTTATTACGTTGATCGAATTTTTTAATTTGAGTCGTTGATTTTTGAATTTGAAAAAAGCTTTTTGTATTTTCCTTGCTTTTTCATGTTTTATTTTTCTCTAACATATAAAAAATTTTTGAAATTTGTTAAAGAAAATTACTTGTTGCTCTAATATATATTCTATCTTATTATGTGTCTCTATCTTTATAAAAACTTTTTTATTTCCAAATAAAATCTTATTGTTTCCAGCTTCAGGCAAAGCATTTTTTACAAGTCTTTTATCATAAAACTTGTTATACAAGCTTTAAATAAATTTTTTTTTACTCTTTACATAAAAGCTTGTAATTTTTTTGTAGTTCCTCCCTCATAACCTCATAATAAGTGAGTTTATTTGAGTTTGGATGCAGCTCATAATATTTTTGGAAAAACACCATGAAGTGCATTCTGATAGGGAAGCTTTCCTTTCGAATTTTTATGGAATCTAATACTCCCAAATATCTGATTTGTTGCAAAACAAACTGGTTTACAAAAGAATTTTTCTGTTTTTGTTCGTTTGGTTTGATGCAATGGATGAAATGACAATCAGAGGAAATGAGTTCATTCATTAATTCTTTGATTTGCAATCTGAATTTCGTAGTGAGGAATTTATCATAACAAGTCTTGCTTCTTATTAATATCGAACTATTAGTAGGATCATTTTCTTCTTCTGATTCTTTCTTGTTTTCCTCATGCAATTTATTATAAAATATATTGTAAATGATTGGGTTTAATGTTTGGCTCATTATTTCATGGATACTCTCAGGTAATTCATCTTCATTCTTTGTTCTTTTGTTTTATAAATATAAATTTTTTTCTAAATAAAATAATAACCTGAATCCATGTATACAATATTCAACTTCTTTTGCAGAATGAACGACAATAAAATTTCCTTTTAGAATTTTGGGGATCTTTAAATTTTCATTGGCTTTTTGATATTTTATAATGTTATTAAGAAGATTATCATCGTTTGAAGAAACAGAACAGCTTTCCTCTAATGCATTGAAGATCCCATTGGGTGGAAGCTCAAACAAATCAATTAAACTTTGGTTGTCTTTAAAGTTCAATTCACAAATAAAATCTTTTAATCCCTCAAGAACAAATTCATTAATTTCTGCTTTGAAAACATAAGAAATATAAAGCTGTTGTAATTTTTCATTTGTGAAATTAATGCAAAATTGTTCCAAAGAATTTGTTTTAAAAACCTCGAACCCGAAAATATCAAGAATTCCAATGCTATTTCTATTTTTATCTCTGATGACATCCTCATAGTTGACGTTTTTATTACAAGAAATGGCTTGATTCAATCGTTTTACAAGCCAGTTGAATTGATTTTCATAAAGGCTCTTAGTAAAAGCATCTCTGGTTGTACTACATTCATTTCTGCTCATTGGGGAATTTATTGTTTGATTAGCAATTTTCTTAGTTTTAAAGCAAAGCGTTTTCATCAGTTTTTGATCATCAATTGATAAGATTTCACAAGCTTTTTGCAATTCTTTTAATTGCAGGATAGTACAAGGTTGATTAATATTTGGATCCAATGTTTTTTCACTGAATTCTGTGTTGCCTAAATGTAGAATTGCTGCTAATATTTTCCAAATAGATTTGATTTCATCTAATTTAAATCTTAAAGTCTGAACTTTAGGTTAAAAACTGACAAAAAACTTTAATAAAAATAAAGAACCTCTAAAGATTTCGAGACTTCATTGTAACTTTCAAGATCATTGATCGTCGAAATTGAAAAGCTATTGTTTTTCTTCAAGTAATCATAGTTTTTCATGTCTAAAAGATTCAATTCATTCAATAGATCTTTGTTGGCACCTTTGAACAAAAAATAGAAAATATGATAGTTTCTTTCAGTTTGCGATTGACTGATCACTCTTGATTTCTCCAATAGATAATTTTTTATTACAGCTCCTTTCGCTTTTTTCGTAAGATTATCAACAATTAACAACACAAATTTCCCAAATCTGCTTGAATTTTCATTTCTCACTGTTTTTGCATTGCCAAATGCTTCTAATATCGGATTACAACTTAAAATCTATATAGTTTTCACTCTTGATTACTGAAAATTTCACAAAAAATACCTTATCTTCAACCCCTAAATCCTCATTTTCTTCAGATGATATAAACAAACTGTTTCTCTTTCTCTTTTCTTTTGCGAAAAGTTGCTTGAATTTATGAAAATCTTTATTTTTTGCCAAAGTGATCAGAAATTTCATAGCATATTTGGTTTCTTCTGTTTTTCCAGCTCCTGACTCCCCACTGATAACAATAGCCTGATTTCTCTCGTTTTCTATGAGTTGCTTATAAGCCAATCCACTGATTGCATAAATATGAGGTGCCGCATCTTTTAAAGAAAACTGTGGGTTAAATAAATTATTTTGATATTGTGTCAAAATCTCATCTGAAAAGAGTTCTTGGATCTTCATATAAGGGTTCAATGCGATAAGAGTTGGTCCAACATAAGAAAAAATTAAATTCTTTTCAAATCTCTTTTTGAGATTATATAATAATTCAGCTTCGTTCAAATTCTCCATTTCAACCATATCCAGAAAACCATTTTCCGGGGACTCGTTCAAAAGAAAAAGCTGTGTAGGAGAAACAGAAATAATCTCTCCTGAGTTTGTCAGGGATTGAATGGAGTAGTTTTCTTTGTCTTGATCGTAGGAAATTATTTTACAAAGAAAAAAAGGATCTTGAATTTTTTCTTTGGTTTTATCCAAGGAAGAACACCACAATTGAATGTCTTTATAAATAAAAATAGGTCAGGCGGAAGGGGAGAATTTTAATACTTGAATTCAAAATAGGAATTATTTTAGAGGAATCCATAGAGAGATTTTTTTAAAGTGTTTGAGATTTTAATAGATGTCGGTTAAATATAGTAATTTGTTTGCATGGAAGCAATTGTGTTTTTATTTTAATTTTGCTTTGGAAAAATAAAAATTTCGAAAACTTTAAAAACAAAATTTAAATTTAATTTCCTCAAGAAATATGCTTTAAAAAAAGAATTTTCATTGATTTTGTTTGTTATGGAAGACTTTTTTCAAAAAAACTCTCTTTGAAAATAAAAACTGATTTAAAAACATTTGAATTCTTTGAAATAATTATTAAATATTGGGAAAATAATACAATAAACTTTAATTTTCAAAAATTAAATTTAATTTTATTTATTTTTATGCGATGAGGAGAGACTTTCATATAAAATTCTTTGAAGTTCTGGGTCATCATTAGACTATTTAAAAAATTATTTTGATATTTTAACAAAATATACTATGCTGGGGTTCAAAGGTAGGTTAGGCAAAAGAATATTGGGCTCTTGTAAATCTTTATTTTGATTTGAGGAAAAAATATTTTCATTTCTGATTTCATCTTGTTCTTCCCAATAATCATTATATTCGTTATATTCATGTGTGTTCTTGCTATTCTTTTTCTTTAAAGAGGGACTAATTTTCAAAATATTTTTTTTAATTATTAGTCGAAATTAAAGAAAAATTTAAAATATTAAGCAGTACCTCTGATTTTGTGAGATTTTTGGTGATTCTAATTTTTTTTTTGAATGGATCCTTTCCACTTTCTTCTCTTCTTCAGAAATTTTATCATATTTTTCTTCCTCATTCTAGAAAAACACCAATAAATTACTAAAAAAAACAAAAAAAAACATTGAGTGGTGGAAATGATTTATCAAATGAATTATTTGAATACAAGCATTTCGCTTGATGGTGCTCATAATCTCGCATAATCACAAACTTATTGCAAATCTCACATTGTTTCGTTCTAGTGCTGCAGTGATAAATATGGTTTGAATATTCGTTGAATTTTATATCCAAATTACAAAAATTGCAAGTTCTGGGTTTTTCTTTGCATGATAATTCGTGATGTTTGAGTTCATTTTTAACAAATGCTTTACCACAATATACGCAATTAATCTGTTTTTACAACAATTAGTTATCTTATAATTTTTCGTATAATACCGTTTTATGAAACTCATCATCATGTTCCTTTTTCTGAGTTTTATCAATCATTTCTTCACATTTTAAACATTTAACAAAATTTCTAAAACAATAAGCTTCATGAATCATAATTTTTCCATCATCTATCACTTTGTTACTATATAATGGATTAATATTAGAATATGAGTGGATATGAACCAATTAGAACAGGTTGAAAAGTTTTCCTCTAGCTCCATTTTACTTTATTTTTTATTTTTTGAATATTATTTTGACAGTCTTATATAAGTATTTTTGTATATTTAAAATTTAAAAAACAGCTTTAAACCTCTTAAATTTATTGATAAGAATTTATAAGTATATTTTACTCTATTTAATAATTAAATACATGAAATTTTTTCTTTTTGAGTTCGAGTGTATGTACGTACTTTAATATTTTTAGTTTTAAAGATTTTTTTATTTTTTTCATTAAATTTATTTTAGTTTTCTCAAAAAAGACTATTTTTTGGAACAAAAAATGAAATAGAGAAAAATTTTTTTTCTCTCAATTATTAAAATTTTTTCTTTTCAAAATTTAAATTAATGATTAATTGTGAATCGAACTTTTGGCCTTCCAAATTTTCAAGGGATTCCATATTTAAACAAGCATTATAAACAATAAAATCATTTCATTCACCATTTTAAGAAATACAATTTTCCAATGAAAGGCAGACAACGTCAAAGTTCCTCCAAAGGGAAGAAAATACGAAGCAGCAATCCCAAAGCAATGTATGAAGTAGAGAAAATTTCTAAAAAAAGGATCGAAGATGGCAAGATCAAATATCTCGTGAAATGGGAAGGCTATCCAGAAGAAGATAGTAAAAAACCATTAAATGAGATTTTTATTTTGACATTTGTTTTTATAAAGACACATGGGAACCTTTAGAAAATTTACAAGGAGTTCTCGATCTTGTTGATGAGTTTGAAGAAAAAAACAAATTTACAAAAGGTTTTTTTTATCACAAATCATTAAATTTTTTTGATTTTTTAGAAGTTATTAAAGAAAAAACTGTTGCAATTAAAAAACCGCCTTCGAAGAAGGTTACCATTATAGATGACAGTGAAGAAAGAGACGAAAAAGATAAGAGTTCAATAACTTCTGAGCCAAAACCTCCAAAAAAACAGCCTCAAAATTTTATGAAAAGAACGAGAAAAGGGGAAAAAATACTTTCAAAGGAAGCTAAAACGGAGAAGCCATCGCTTAAAACAAAACGCACACATATTGATATATCTCTTGAAGAGAAGAAAGATGAAATTGAAGCGGAGAAACCTCTCATAAGAAAGAAATTCAAATTAGAAAGAGGAAAAATAAAGGTCGTGCAGCTTGAAAAAAACGAAACAAATGAGCCTGCTGAGGCTAAAATGAAAGGAAGAGGCAGAGTTCATAGAAAATTAAGTCTTAATCCCAGGGGTTTGGGCATTAGAAGCTTAAGACAAGAGAAAAAACCTGAAGAAATTAAAGAGGTCAAGCCAGAAACGAAGAAAAAAAGTGAAGCGAAATATTTAACGACAACAGATATTGAATTGGATTTGAAAAAGCTGAATTTGGATCCTATAGAAAAAAAGAAAGGTTATTTATGTGATAAATAAGAGCACTGTTTTTTTGTTTATATAATAAAACGTTTTAAAAGTGTTTTTTTTTTTAACTAACAATAAAAAAATTATTTGTGTTTTCATAAATAATTAAAAATTATTTTATAGGAAGTTTCGCGTTTGGCGATATGGCAGCAGAAATCGTGAAAGCCCAACCATCAAAAGATAAAGATTTCACCGAGATCATCTGCTGGGTCAGATGGAAAGAAAGAGCTGATGGAACTTTACCAGTAGTCAGTCAAGTGTCGAATAACATCATCAAAATTCATGACCCTCAATTACTCATTAAATTTTATGAGTCAAAACTATTATTCTCCTCTCCACCCCAAGGCAATTTTATGATAATTTCATTATTTTTTTTAAAATATCAGAATATCAATATGTATTTTTATGACAATTCTGTTGATTTCTAAATTTCCATTTTTTAAAAATCTCATTTGTATTTTTTTTTTTTAAAAGTTAATTTTTATTAAATTTAGCTCATAAAAATCCTGAACCAATAGAATCTGAAAAACAAATTGTCAAAGAAACCATAGAAAAAGATCAACAAGAACCTGTTTTAAACAAAACTGATGAGCTAATAAATGCTGAAAAAAATTTAGCTGGAAATGTCAAAGCTTTCAAAAAACAAGATTTCAAAAAAGTAGCTGAAAATTCAGAGGAAAAAAGTGAGAAGAACTATGATGGCAAAGGAGAAATCATCCCTTCGCTGGATGAAAAAAGAAAGGAGGATGAAGAGAATTTCAATTTGGCCAATGAAATTTTGTCCTGTCAGGAAAATCAACAGGAAAAAGAAGAGATAAAAAACAAAATTAACCCGATCTCTGAAGCAGAAGCTGAATGGAATATATAATAAGAAATACCCATTAAAAACAAAGAAAAAAAATTATATCAACAAACAAATGAATTTAAATAAATTTTGTGTTGGAGCTGACTGATTTTGAGCCCAATAAAAAAAAAAACGAGCAGTTTTTCAATAAGTAAAATTTAATACGAAAATATAAATGATCGAGTTTAGATCAATAAATAATAGATAATATATTAAGAAAAAACTTTAAATTAAAATACAAAAAAAAATTAAGAAAATTTAAAAAAATTAATTTTGAATTCAAATGAGAATATTGTGCTAAATTAAATTTTCACAAATATATATTGAAATATCAAAAATTTACAAACGAAATTTTAGAAAAGATACGAAAAAAATCCCAAAAAAAATATGAACTACAAAAAACAAGTGAATTTTAAAAAAAATACCAAAAAAACAAATACTTCTTTTTAAATCATTTCTTTTTTCACAAAAACTAAATAAATTTGAACATGAGAGCTAAATACAATTTAAAAAAAACTATGAATCTTTATCTGCAATCCTTAATATTATAATTAATTATGAATTATGCATTTAAAACTCCCAAACTTCAGTTCCTTCATCTCTCTTCTCAATATGGCTGAATCTTCTGAAAAATTCGCTTTCATTTGTTTTTTCCAACATTTTTTCAATATTTTTTTTTAGCTTGATATTTTTTTTTTTGGTTTTTCGATTATTTCCTCTTTATTTTTGTTCAAAACACAATCAAATTCACTCTTTAAGCTTATAGTTCTTGATTCTGGAGCATTTGTGGAACCATCATCGACATCTTCAGAAAGAACCTTAGGTTTTTCACTTGTCTTTGGCTGATTCTGTATAAAAAGATTTGAGTATCCGAATTTGTCAAAGAAGGATGGAGATTCAATTGATTTCGCTCTGAGTTTATTGACAGCTTCACAATGAAAAATTAAAGGTTTTGAGTCGACCATTCTATTTTTTTTATATTTAGGATAATTGCCGAATTGTTTGATTATACAAAATTGGCAAATGATGTTAATAATTTAAAACAAAGTTTTTTTCATATGGAAAATAGA
>JFJP01035089.1_pt1 | contig 15333 bp, 11 predicted proteins | sample 431651 | NCBI WGS metagenome assembly JFJP01 (sample SAMN02602958, study PRJNA72255) | Microbial mat metagenome, whole genome shotgun sequencing project. | biome: fresh water; feature: sink hole; material: water; isolation source: purple microbial (photo- and chemosynthetic) mats found in... | reverse complement strand
AGGGGGTCCTGCTTCACCGTGCGCCTGCCACTGTTTTCAGAAACCGGCCGTATGCATGAAGGCGACGGTCTTTGTAACCGGAGTAGCAGTCAGGCGCAAAACCCGCCCGTCGTCGGACCGTTCGCGGCGAAGGGCAAGACCATACTCCTTGTGGAGGATTCCGAGCCAATAATCATCCAGATGAAGGATATGCTGTCAGCCCAGGGCTACACCATCGTAGTGGCAAGGGACGGCGGAGAAGCGCTTGAAATAATAGAACGGCAACTACCTGATGGTATGATACTGGATCTGATGATGCCACGGGTGGATGGCTTTCAGGTGCTCAGGGCTATACGCGAGGAGAAAAAGTCCGAACGCCTGCCGGTAGTCATCCTTACCGCCAAGTACATCACCAGGGAAGACCTCGCCTTCCTCAGGCACAACTGTGTGCATCAGCTGATACAGAAGGGCGACATCAGCAAACCCAGGCTGCTTGAAGCCGTGGCCCGCATGCTGAGCCCGGAGCCGGACCACGACGGAGATACCGTTACCCGGCCGCAGCCGCGCAAGGCTGTTGCAGCGCAGGACGGAACCTTGCCGTTGGTGCTGCTCGTAGAGGACAATGCCGACAACCTGCTGACGCTCAAGGCTCTGCTGTCCGGATCATACCGGCTGGCTGAGGCCATAGACGGCGTTTCAGGATTGGACCTTGCCAGGCGGCTCAAGCCTGACCTCATCCTCCTGGACAGCACGATGCCGGGGCAGAGCGGAAGTGAGACACTGGCTGCCTTGCGGCAGGACAGTTTGTTGAGCCACATCCCCGTCATCGTTATAACCGCGCGGGCCATGAAGGGCGACAGGGAACTCTTCCTGGCAGAAGGCTTTGATGGATACGTATCCAAACCCGTCGACAGGGATATGCTGTTGCAGGCCATTGCAGACTGCACGGGAGAACGTTGAGATGGCAACGATACTGGCCATAGACGACAATGGCGACAATTTGATAAGCCTCATGGCAATCATCCGGGAGAGCTTTGGCGATGCCACGGTCTTTACGGCCCAGAGCGGCCAGCACGGGCTGGTGCTGGCGCAGACTCAAGATCCCGACGTCATCCTGCTCGACATAGTGATGCCGGTGATGGATGGCTATGACGTGTGCCGGGCCTTGAAGGCTGATGAACGTACGCGGGACACACCCGTTGTGTTTCTCACCGCCATAAAGGCCGACAGGGAAAGCCGGATCAGAGCGCTGGAAGCCGGCGGTGACGCGTTCCTGTCAAAACCCATCGATTCAGTCGAGCTCACCGCCCAGGTCAAAGCCATGGTCAAGCTCAAGACTGCCAACAGGCAGCAGCACGATGAACAGGAACGGCTCGCCCGTCTCGTCCTGGAACGTACCGACGAGCTGGAGCGCAGCCACACCGCGATGCTCAACCTGATGGAAGACCTGAATGCCGAGAACGAGGCCCGGAAGGCTACCGAGTTGGCCCTTGAATCAGCGCTCAGGGAAAAACAGGGATTGCTCAGCGAGTTGCAGCATCGGGCCAAGAACAGCTTCAATATGATTTTCAGCATGATCGACCTGGCCATGTTCTCCGAGGCTACCCCGGACTTGAAGGCTTCGCTCATCGATCTGGGCAATCGTGTCAGGTCCATATCGGAGCTCTACGATCTTCTCCATGCCTCCGGATCCCTTATCGAAGTACCGCTTGACCAATACTGCGGGAGGATAGCCGCGCCACTTGTAGGGCTCTCCAACATCACCCTGAGCCACGAAATGGACAACATTACCATCCCCGCAAAGCTGGCAGCGCCGATTGGCCTCATCGTCGTGGAACTCATAACCAACGCAACCAAGTATGCCTTTGCTGATGGCCGGCAGGGAACCGTATCGATGACGCTCACGCGGATGCCTACTGGAGCACGGCTTGAAGTCAGGGATGACGGCATAGGACTGTCCTCCGACTTTGACCTCGCAGCACAGGCCGGCAAGGGCCTGAGCCTCGTGCAAGGACTCGCCGGCCAGATAGGCGGTAATTTTATGATCGAGGGTACCAACGATGGCACCCGGTGTGTGCTCGAGTTTGCATGCTGATGAACCCGGTAGCCAGGACAATGCGACCAGAAGACATCCGCCGCCTGCTGCTCGACCTCGTGGCCATACCCAGCGTCTCTCCCCATGCCGACAACGAACGCGCCGTCGTACGTTACCTGCGCGACCGGCTGGCCTTCCTGCCCTGCTTCCAGGAGCATCCCGAGGACCTGATGCTCCTCCCCGTTGAAGGCGACCAGCTGGGCCGTGAACTCCTCTTCGCGCTTGTCCGCGCCCCCGTGACCACCGCCGATACCGTAATCATGACAGGCCACATAGACGTGGTGGACGTCAGGGTCTGCGGACCGCTCGCGCCGCTCGCCTTTGACGCGGTAGCCTACACCGACGCCATCGGCACCATGCAGATGCCCGCGAGCGCCCGCCGCGACCTTGAATCGGGCCAGTGGCTCTTTGGCAGGGGCGTGGCGGACATGAAGTGCGGCGTCGCGGTGGCCACCACTGTCCTTGAGGACCTGGCGCGCAATCCCGCACAGCTGCAGTCCAACGTGGCGGTCCTCTTCGTCCCCGACGAGGAAAACAGCTCCCTGGGCATGCTTGGTGCTGTCCGGCTGCTGGCCAGGCTGCAGGACGAAGGCCTCCGGTACCTGGCCATCATCAACACCGAGCCGTCAATCGGCATAGGCGACAGCATGGAGGATCTGGCTTCCGTGTATACGGGCTCGGCCGGCAAGATCAATCCGTTCTTCTACTGCGTCGGCCGCGAGGCCCACCTGGGCGAGTACTACGAGGGCTTCAACGCCGCCGTTCTGACCACCTGGCTCAACCTGCTGCTGGAGGGCGACCCCGCGCTGGCCGACCGCGCAGGCGGCGAGGCGTTGACCCCGAGCGCTCGGTTTCCTATTACAGCTACTTCACCAGCACCAAGCTGCCAGGCGAGCTGCTGGACGACCTCCGCCGTCTGGCTCTGCTGGCCCAGCGCCGGGCCATAGCCCGTGTACGACGCAACGCACAGCGCTTTGCCGCTCTGGGCAAACCTCAGCCGGCCGCCCTGGACCTCAAGCCCCGCGTACTGACCTTTCAGGAACTCTTCGCAAAAGCGCGCGAAGCCTCCGGGTTCCACTTCGACGCGGTGCTGGCTGCCTCACTTGCTGCCGGCCTTGCCGCGGCCTCCGGCAACTTGCCCGCACATGCCGACGAACGGGAAAAGTCCCTGGCCATCGTCGATGCCCTGCTGAGCCTGGCGGGCGAGAAGGGGCCGCTTATTGTCGTCGGCTTCCTCATGCCCTGGTACCCGCATCGCGGCAACACCGGCACCACCGCCGGGGAGCGTGCCATGCTGGCCCTCGCAGCCGACCTTGCAGTGCATGCCCGGAGCCTCGGCTCAAGCCTGCGCATCAGGCCGTACTACGAGGGCATATCAGACCTGAGCTACTGCGGTGCGCCCTGCGACGAACTGAACCTTGCTGCCTATACCGACAATGTGCCCGGCTACGGAACCCTCTACGAACTGCCGCTAGCTGCCCTTAATAAACTCGCCATACCCATCCTCAACCTGGGCCCGGTAGGCAAGGACGCCCACAAACACACCGAGCGCATACACGAGCATTACGCCTTCCAGGTGTATCCGGCGTTGCTCCGCGAGGCCGTGCTCGGCGTACCAGTCGCATATGTGTAGGTGGCGTCATGATCAGGGAAATGGCGAAGATCTGCTTAGTATTGGTCTGCTGACCAGGGAAGCTGGAGCCGTATCACGGTTCCGGCTTCTGATGTAATGCTCATTTCGCCTCCGAGCTGGTCGGTAAGCAGGGTCATGAGCGTCAGTCCGAGTGATGTCTGAGCCTGTGGGCTGGATTCCTGTGTCCGGCTGGATTCAGGCTCGAACCCGATACCTGAATCGCGTATCATGATCTCTTCCCGTTCGTCACCATGACGCACGACCACATGTATCGACTTGCTGCCGGAGAAGGCTGCTGGAAAGGCGTGTTTGAATGCGTTCATCAATGCTTCGTTGAGGAACAGCCCGAGTGGCACGGCCTTGTCGATGCCAAGCGACAGTTCATCACCTTCCACCGTGAATGAAATGTTCGCATCATTGCCTGTCATCGATAGCAATTCCTTGCCCATGCGGTCGGCGTAAGGCTTGAAGTCGATGTGGCTTAGGTTTTCCTCATGGTAGAGTTGCTCGTGCACCAGGGACATCGCGAATATGCGGCGTTCTGTTTCGCGGAGCGCTTCATGGGCCGGACTGTCGGGCAGGTTCTCGTACTCGAGCCTGAGGAGGCTCGTGACGATCTGAAAGTTGTTCTTTACGCGGTGGTGAATCTCCTTGAGCAACAGTTCCTTTTCTTTGAGCGCTGCCTGGATGCTCTCCTGGGCATGCCGTTCCTGGGTAAGGTCCATCCACGCCCCGACGGCTGCCCTGGTTCCGTTCTGTAACCGGTAATACGCCCGCAGATTTTTTATGTACTTGATTTCACCCTTGGCCGTGACGGCACGGTAGTCAAAACTTACCGGTACACCCGCTTCATTGGCGGTCATTGCTTCTGCATAGAGCTGGTTTCTGTCGTCCGGATGGACTGCCTGGATCCATGCACGCGGGTTGGCCATCCAGTCCTCAGGATCGTAACCGAGCATTTCGGTGAGCCGCGGGCTTACGTAACTGGTCCTGGATTCTCGGCCGAATTCCACGGAATAGACGATGGCCGGCAACTGTTCAGCGAGTATGCGGTAGCGGGATTCGGCAACTGCCAGCATCGAGCGGTTGCGCAGTGCCAAGATGAGGGTCAGCCCCTCGAGTGTCGCAATGAATATAAGGGATATGATGCCAATAACGATCAAGCGGGGCAGGGGCTCGGGCTTGCCGAGCAAAGTCACATCGGCTGGTATTCTGTTTGCATGTACTTTGAACCGCTTGAGCTGGTCGTGGCGTATCATCGATTCGTAGGTCTGCTGGCTGTTTTGTGGCAAATTCCCGGCGGGTTCGCCCCTGGCCAGCCTCGTGGCACGTTTTGCCGCCTGTATGCCCTGCAGCCGCCCCGAAACGACGCGACCGCCGAAGGCTCCAGCCTCCACGATAAAATCCCAGCACCCGAATACCGGCGCTTTTGATGCACCAGTAACAAAGGCCACGCTCTCCTTGACGGTCATGCGGGATCCATCTTCTGTACGCAGGTATGACAGGTACAGCACGATGGACGAGGGCGGAAGCTTCCCAAGCTGCTGCTTCAGTGTTAGCTGATTTTCCCCCACGCTACGCAATACGGTGATGCCGACCGGCATAGTAGCCACGGCCCTGTCAAATCGTCCCATGTTGATAAGGCCGGAGGTCGTCGTATCGGCGATAGCCAGGATCGTCGTAGTCCCGGGGAATATCCTCAGGGCCAGATCCAGGCTGCCGCCTATGTCGGGCGATTCGGTGATTCCGGTCATGCCAGCTAGAGCCAGCGGATTGTAGGCTGTTATGTCGTTGATGCCGCAGTACACGATGGGTACATCAAGAAACAGGTCCTTCGCGTGTTCAATGAGGAACCGGAGGGCATCATCGTCGACCGCTATGATGGCGGCTGGCTTGCGCCGTGCATAGTGGCTTCTAAAAAGCCGTGCCGCATCATCGAAGGGGCCTGCCGGAGTTCGCTGGGCGTCGAGGTATTCAAACGCCAGTTCAAATTCGGTTGATCCGGCCAGCACCGATTGGATTCCTGCATTGACCGCGTTGGTCCATTCATAGCCCTGATGGTAGGAGTTAAGGACGACGACAAGGCGTGGGTCGGCGTATGCACCCAGGGCCGTGACGAGGATACAGAGCAAGGTGATGATGAGGCGCGACGATGACCGGTGCATATCACGCTATTTTAACCGAATAAGGTTCTGGACGCCAGCATTGTTCAGCTAAAACCGCTTTGGATATGGTTGGTATGACTTTTTTAGTCATCTTCCACAAAAAAAAGCAGTAAAAAGAAGGATGCAATGAGCTTTCATCTTACCATTTTTGCGCAACTGCGATTAGACTGAGGAGTATTTTCCGAAGTATCAGCTCGCAGGGAGGCCAGGATGCCCAGATCAACAAGCAATGTGGACAAGAAGCAGGGTTTTGTAAAGAAAAACCTGGGCATGGATGCGGAAGCGCTCAAGGAGTCCTTTGTCCATCACCTGGAGTATTCCCTGGGCAAGGATGACTATTCGTCGACCCTGCAGGATTGCTATGCGGGCATCGCACTGACCGCCAGGGACCGGCTCATAGAGCGGTGGATCAAGACCCAGCAGACCTACCATAAAAAGCACGTGAAACGAATCTACTATCTGTCGCTTGAGTTCCTGATCGGCAGGACCCTGGGCAACAGCTTGATCAACCTGGGCATGTACGACGAGGCATCCCGGGCAATGCGGGAACTCGGCTACTCCCTGGAGGAACTCAGGGAAAAGGAGTGGGATGCCGGCCTGGGCAACGGTGGCCTGGGAAGGCTGGCCGCGTGCTTCATGGATTCGCTGGCCACGCTTGAAATGCCGGCCGTCGGGTACGGCATACGCTATGATTACGGCATCTTCTTTCAGAACATCAAGAATGGCTACCAGGTAGAGACCCCGGACAACTGGCTCCGGCTGGGCAACATATGGGAGTTCCCCCGCCCCGAGTTCAGTTACCTGGTCAAATTCTACGGCCGGGTAGAAGGCTACCAGGATGCGGAGGGAAAGACCAGGCGGCGCTGGGTGGACGCGGAGGACATTGTTGCCATGGCGTACGACACCCCGGTTCCCGGTTACAACAACAACACGGTGAACAACCTGCGGCTCTGGTCAGCCAAGTCTACGCGCGAGTTTGACCTCAACTACTTCAACGATGGTGACTACATCAAGGCGGTTTCCGCGAAATCGGTTTCAGAGAACATCACCAAGGTCCTGTATCCCAACGACAACAATTTCGAGGGCAAGGAACTGCGCCTCAAGCAGGAGTACTTCTTTGTATCCGCCACCATCCAGGACATCATCAGGCGGTACAAGAACGAACACGCGGATTTCAGCGAGTTTTCAAACCAGGTCGCCATCCAGCTCAACGATACCCACCCCGCGATCTCCATCGCGGAACTGATGCGGACGCTTTTGGATCAGGAATGCCTGCCCTGGGAAGAAGCCTGGGGCATAACGGTAAAGACCTACGGGTATACCAACCATACCGTGCTGCCAGAAGCCCTCGAGCGCTGGCCGGTGGACCTCATGGCCAGGGTCCTGCCGCGGCATCTCGAGATCATCTACGAGATCAACAGACGCTTCCTTGATGAACTCGCGGTTCTGTTCCCTGGAGACCAGGCCATGTTGCGTGAACTTTCAATCATAGAGGAAGGGCCGTCCAAGAAGGTCCGCATGGCCAACCTGGCGATAGTCGGAAGCCATTCGGTAAATGGAGTTGCCGCGCTGCACAGCGACATCCTCAAGGCCACCCTGTTCAAGGATTTTTATCGTGCCTGGCCGGAAAAATTCAACAACAAGACCAACGGCATAACCCAGAGAAGGTGGCTCAAGCTCTGCAATCCCGGCCTGGCTTCGTTGATAGACGAACGCATAGGAAACGGATGGACCCTCGACCTGTTCGACCTTAAAAAGCTGGAACCTCTTGCCAGGGATGCCGCGTTCCAGAAGAAATGGTCCGGTATAAAAAAGGCCAACAAGGAATTCCTCGCGGAGTACATACTCCAGCGCAACAATATTGTCATCAATCCAGATTCCATGTTCGATATCCAGGTAAAGCGGTTGCACGAATACAAACGGCAATTGCTCAATGTCCTGCACGTGATAACCCTGTATAACCGTATCAAGGACAATCCGGGCAAGGATTTCGTACCCCGTACGGTGATATTCGCCGGCAAGGCAGCGCCTGGTTACCACATGGCTAAATTGATAATCAAATTGATCAATTCAATCGGTGAACTGGTCAATGCCGACCCGGACGTCGGGGACCGGCTCAAGGTGGTATTCCTGCGGAATTATGCGGTATCCAATGCGGAAAAGATAATCCCCGCCGCGGATCTGTCGGAACAGATTTCCACCGCCGGAACAGAGGCCTCGGGCACGGGCAACATGAAGTTTGCCCTGAACGGTGCGCTTACCATAGGAACCCTCGATGGTGCGAACATAGAAATCATGGAAGAGGTAGGCAGGGAAAACATATTCATATTCGGCATGGATGCGGAGGAGGTCACTGCCCTTAAAAATTCCTCGTACAACCCGCTCCAGTACTACAACGAAAACGCTGAATTGCGCCGCTTGATTGACCAGATCGGTAGCGGATATTTTTCCAAAGACAATCCTTCACTATTCAAGCCCATCGTCGATTCCCTCTTGTACCATGGCGATACCTATATGCTCCTTGCGGATTACGCTTCGTACGTCGCCTGCCAGGAAAAGGTCAGCGATGCGTATAAGAACAAGAGCCGGTGGCTTGAGATGTCAATACTCAACACCGCACGGATGGGGAAATTCTCCAGCGACAGGACAATCAACGAGTACGCCAGTGATATCTGGGATGTAAAACCGGTATCGATACAGATATAAGTTACGGTATCGATGGAATCCAGCACCGCGACCCTGAGCTGGCTCGTTTCACGAGGAGCAATTCGTTCGCGAATATCTTTTCGTCTCTCTTTCCCGATCCTGCGCAGAATCTCTCGCCGCCGCGCTCGCTGCCGGCGCATGCCGACGAACGGGAAAAGTCTTTGGCCATCGTCGACGCCCTGCTGACTATGGCGGGCGAGAAGGGGCCGCTGATCGTGGTCGGATCCCTCATGCCCTGGGCGTCGCGCTGCTCACCAGGCTGTACTAAGAGGGCATATCGGACCTGAGCTACTGCAGCGCTCCCTGCGACGACCTGAACCTCGCCACCTATACCGACAACGTGCCAGGCTACAGAACCCTCTACGAACTTCCGCTCCAGGCCCTCCGCAAGCTCGACATACCCGTCCTCAACCTCGGCCCCGTGGGCAAGGATGCCCACAAGCATACCGAGCGCATCCATGAGCGCTACGCCTTCGAGGTGTATCCGGCGTTGCTGTGCAAGGCGGTGCTCGGCGTGGTGCCCGCGTATTCAGGGCAGGCCGGGAATGTCGGGGCTGAGCAAGCGCTTCGGCTCGCATGACAAGGCAGCCGTGGATGCAATTGACCTGGAAGTCAAACCGGGAGAAATCGTCGCGCTGCTCAGACCGTCAGGCTGCGGCAAGACGACGACCCTCAAGATGATCGCCGGCCTCCTCGAACCGAGCGCCGGAGACATCCGGCTGTTTCCAGGTGATGCGCGTCAGTAAGGCTACGCGGTACCCGGTATCCACCAGAATGCAGCGTGGCGCGTTTCCTTCTCGGCAACCAGATAGTCTATCCAGGTAAGCCCCCTTGAGCTCACCAACAGTAGTTGAAGGCTAACGTTCGCATGAGTAGCCCTATCCGGATTTTGATTGCTAAAATGGTAAAAGCCTCTATAATTTGCTGTATTCCAAAGTAACTATGTTGCTTCGAGGGTGTATGTATAAAAGCAAAGGAAAATCCATCCTTCTCGTGGAAGATGAAATCCTGATCGCCATGGCCGAGAAGATGCAGCTTGAAAAATACGGGTATGCCGTACAGGTAGTCACTACCGGTGAACAAGCGGTAGAAGCTGTGGAAACATCCTCCAAGATCGATCTGGTCCTTATGGACATCAATCTGGGTGATGGCATTGATGGCACGGAAGCCGCCCAGATCATCCTGAAAGACCATGATATTCCTATAATATTTCTTTCATCGCACAAAGAGCCTGAAATTGTTGAAAAAACAGAAAACATTACCTCATACGGGTATGTCGTCAAGAATTCTTCAATTACCGTTCTTGATGCTTCAATCAAGATGGCGTTCAAGCTGTTTCTTGCAAAAAAGAAGGAAATCGAGAAAGAAATAGCGCTGGCGCTTACCGAGGAAAAGTATAGGCTCATCAGTGAAAATACGTCTGATGGTATTATCCACTTTTCTAGAGACGGATTGATCGACTATGTTTCGCCCTCGTATCTGAAACAACTTGGATATTCAGAACTCAAGGAGTTCGGCAAGGGCCATGCTGCTATCCAGCCCGAAATACATCCTGAAGATCGAGACTCCCTGTTCGCGTCGGTATATGGTGCGATAGGAAGGAAAGAAAGGGAACTGACCTATACATTCCGGGTCAGGCATGCGGATGGACACTACATATGGCGGGAAGATCATTCCAGCTTCCTGTATGACCAGAACGGCGCCTATCTTGGGGCTTATGTTTCATGCCGTGATATTACCGAGCGGAAAATGATGGAAGCCGAGTTGTAGGATCATTCAACGCTAGCCGTCCAGGGATATGGTCATGATGGAATAACCAAGTACTGGAACAAGGCCTCTGAACGTCTGTACGGGTATACTGCGCAGGAAGCCATAGGCAGGAATCTGCTTGATCTCATAATCCCTGAAGAGATGAAGAATGAAGTTGCCAGGGCAGTCAAGCAAATGGTTGAGACTGGCATAGTAACCCCGGAAGCTGAACTCTCTCTTGCCAGAAAGGATGGAACACGAGTGACCGTCCTCTCTTCCCATGGTATCGTCAAGCCATCCAACCATCCACCTGAAATCTTTTGTCTTGAGAGGCACTTTCAAATATCTCGAGTTCTTAGCTTAAGAAAAATTGTGGTTTAATCTTTCTGGCTGACCAACCATGCCTTTTTTCGAGATTGCCTGATTTTGAGTTAAAAAATCACCTTACTCAAGAACAAAGGACAGACTGCCCCTATAAATACCTCTCTGTCGCTGTAGCCCTACACGACGCTGAGCGAAGGCAGAACGAAGTACTGAAGAATCTTCAGGGCGGCCAGGCAGACTACGCTACACATGAGAAGAAATGATACCTTCTGGAAACCGCGAACAAATATTTGGCTTGAAAGAAGCCAATCCTTCAGGTGTGCGTTGGCGCGTTCAACCGTTGTCCTGGTCTTGTAACGATTCTGCTCGGCCGGATCAAATACCCTCTGGTCCGTTCCTTTCCGCTTGTTTGGATCTATGAGCGGAACACGGTTCTGTCCACGAATATAATCGATTATCGGTTTCGCATCGTAGGCCGCATCCATGAGCGAGTACAGGTGCTGAACCTTTTTCTCAGTCAGTTTTTCCATGGGTATCGCGGCTTGGGAATCATGGACATTCGCGCCCGTCACGATAGCCGTTACCGGAAGTCCGCTATCGGTCACATCCAGATGGAGCTTGTAGCCTTTCCAGTACGAAACTTTCCCCTGACTGTTCTTCTTGCAGCCCCATGCGCAGTCTTTCTGCAGCTTGGACAATGAATTACGCGCGCTTCTCCCTGCCTGGCATTCGACTGTAGTCGGTGCTTTTGCAGGACGTGCATCACCTTTTCTGGGTCGTCCACGCTTGTGTTTCGGTTTTTCGACCGGAGTAACATCCTTTTTCTTGTTAACTGGCGTCTCGCGAACTGGAATTGCCGTGGAATCACGATTGATATGGCCTACAAGTCTATCCTTTTGGTAGCTCTCGACCATCTTGTTTAAAGTCTGGGTCAAGAGTGGCTTGGAGCAGAACGCAGACAGCCGGCGGGAAAAAGTTGGTGTGCTTGGAACGCCATCTAAGAATCCACATATCATTCTGAGGTTTGGATCATTCAGAAGACGATTCCGTAGCCCTTCAATCGTAGCTATCCGGAAGAAATGACGGGCAAGAAAGGCTCGCATGATCGGTTCGTTCTCGTAGGGTATTCGACCGCGGCATCTTCTGACTACCGCGATGCTTGGCTGGGCTTCCTCGATCAGCCTGAGCATTGCTAGAAAACACCGGTGCTCTTCAGCAAGGTATTCCTCGAATGAATCCTGGAGATTGAACGAAATCCCCAAAAGTATTTGCGCTCCACCCAGTATTTCTGATACAGTTTTCATCGCGGGGGTTCCCTTTCCTGTTCGGTTCGAGTCTCGATAACCCTTATCGTACAGGAAAAAGCCCCCGCTTTCCATCGAAAATTAAACGGTTACGGCTTTATGAAAGAGCCTCTTGATATAGATATTTCAGAACGGCTGAAGATTGAAGAGGCACTGCGGGAGAGCAAACAAAAGGCAGAAATGCTGTTGAACGTAGCCGCTGAAATAATCATCTCGCTTGATTCCAGCGGCAGCATCACGCTCCTGAACGATTCCGGACACAGGATACTTGGATATGAACCACCTGAACTTGTCGGCAAGAACTGGTTCAAAACCTGCATTCCAGATGAAAACAGGGACAAGCTCAGAAAATATTTAAGTATGTTGATCGAGGATGAATCCAAATTGTTGGTTTCGCACGAAAATGATGTCGTCCTTAAAGGCGGAAAGCGTAAAACCATTCTGTGGCATAATTCCATTCTCAGAGACAAGGACGGGAAGGGCATCGGATTGTTCAGTTCCGGAGAGGATATCACTGAAAGAAAAAAAATAGAAAAGGCGTTGCATGACGGTGAAGAGCAGAAGAATATGATACTGAATGGATTATCGGCTAATGTAGCTTTGCTTGATGGCAACCTGAGTATCGTCTGGGCGAACAAGGCTGCCGCCGATTCCGTCAATCTGCCTGTTGAAAAATTGGTCGGAAGTCATTGTTATGCGTTATGGGGTGACGATGCCAAGCCTTGCGCTGATTGCCCTTCAGTACGGGCGATTCAGTCAGGCACGTCTGTACATCAAGTCGTAAAAACAAAGGATGGTAAATTCTGGGATATACGGGGCGATCCCATATTCGATGATGACGGAAAGGTGATATCCATCGTGGAGATAGCCCAGGACATCACCAGGCTCAAGCAACAAGAAGAAGCATTGAGGAATGGCGCAAAGCGTCTGGAAGGAATCATTGAAGGCACTCATGCAGGAACCTGGGAATGGAATGTGCAGACAGGTGAAACAGTATTCAATTCAGTCTGGGCGGAAATTATAGGATATTCACTTGAAGAATTAGCTCCGGTTTCGATACAGACCTGGAAAGCATTGGTCCACCCTGAGGACGCTGCAAAGTCTCATGAATTGCTTCGACAGCATTTTTCTGGTAATACGCCTTTTTACGAGTTGGAATGCCGTATGAAGCATAAGGACGGGCATTGGGTATGGGTGCTGGATAGGGGAAAGGTGATTACATGGGCTGAAGACGGCAAACCGTTGCAGATGTTTGGAACCCATACCGATATTGACGAGCTGAAAAAAAACAGCGATAAAATAAAAAAACTGCTTGAAGAAAAGGAGCTCGTTTTAAAGGAAGTTCATCACCGCATAAAAAATAATATGAACGTCATTTCCAGCCTGCTCCACTTGCAGACGAGCGTGGTGAATGACCCTGCAGCGGTCCTCGCCCTGCAGGACGCAATCAATCGAATCAAAAGCATGTCCCTCCTGTACGACAAGCTGTATCAGGCTCCTTCCTATTCGGAACTATCAATACATCAATACTTGTCCGCTTTAGTCGATGAGGTTGTTGCAAACTTTCCGAATAGCCAGCGTATAACGATAGAAAAGGACTTGAAGGACTTCAACGACTTCATGCTTGATGTCAAGCGGTTGCAGTTGCTGGGAATCATCATGAACGAACTTTTGACCAACGCCATGAAGTATGCATTTTCCGGCAAAGAGCAGGGACGGATCTTGGTTTCGTCAACGTACGTTGAGAACCACCTGACTGTTTCAGTGCAGGATGACGGTATCGGCATTCCTGCATTGGTTTCGTTTGAGAACACCACGGGCTTTGGCCTGCAGCTCGTGGTTACCCTTGCACAACAATTGAATGGGACGATAAGACTGGAACGGGATTCAGGAACGAAGTTTGTCCTGGAGTTTGATGCGTAGTTAGTACATCGTACCTTGTGTCTCTTTCAGCCTGCATATTTGGGCAGGTACGTGGCACCGACCTTGAGCGGCGTCACGGCCTCCTTGAGCCAAATCTTTCTGCCTTCATCACTTAGCTGTTGCTTGGACAGGAACGCCCGGTCCGTGTAGAACGTCGCGAACTGAACGGCGATACGAACAGCTGATATTCCTGCCATTTCCGCATGAACTTCCTCCGTTTCTCTGCCCGGACCAACCCGGAACGGCTTCTGGTAGTTGTGGTACACGAGGTGCAGCATGAGTCGCGCAAGCCCGTTCGCCGTGTTCCTCGTGTAGCACGTGCTCTCCCTGCGGAATGCCGCGATGTCCTTGCGTAGCTCACGGTCGTAGTAGTTCACCGGGAAGAGCGGGTTGCTGATCGTCCTGCGCGCCTTCGACGGCCAGGTACTGTGGAGGAAGCTGCCGTTGCATTGGGATTGCGCTAGCTGCGATACGTGCAGGATAGAACGCGGGTAGGCGCAGTGCTCGTCGGTCCAGAGCCTGAGCTGGGGTTTATGGTACGTGTCCCACAGCTTCGGGATGAGTCCGAGGAGTCGCGTGAACGACGACTGTATGCCCTTCTTCGGGGCACGGTACGTCTGTTCAAGCTTCTCCCGCATCCGTTTCTGGTGCCTGGTCATACGGCCCTTGCGCCTGATCGTCGTGTGCGTAACTCCATACAGGAACTGGGAATCTTGCCCGACAAGCAGGTTGATGTTGTTCGGAAAGTACTGCGACCGGTCGAAGCTTTCAAAGCCGTCAGCGACGAGGTTCTCGGAGAGCTTCAGGTCCGCCAGCAGGTACTCGTGCATCGCCACGCCGTTCCGCGAGAGCCGCTCGACACGGTTCTGTATGCTCGCGATGGAACCGGTCAGGTGCCTCGCGATGGAGCTCACGCTCTCGCCCTGGCTTGTCGCTCGGTGGATTTCCCGCAGGTTGAAAAGGCGCTTGGTGTAGTAGTCGACGGAAAAGGTGCGCTCGGAGAAGCCCTTGCCGCAGGCCAGGCACTTGAATCTAAGGACATTCCCGACGACCAGGGTGTCGTATGAACCGACGTGTTTCCAGTGTCCGGCATAGGCATCTGACTCGTCGAAGTGGTGGCCGCAGTGCGGATTGGGGCAGAATGATGGAACCATGATGTACCTCCATCATGGCTACGCAGGAGCGGGCACCGGCGCTTTCGGGTTGGACACAAGGTTCGATGTACTAAAAAAATGTTGACAGATAAGAAAAGTGAAGTGATACTCATTATAAATTATACATTATAAATTATAATGTATAATCCAGTCCAACGGAGGTACACGTATGAAGAGAATTGCTGTTCTTATCCTTCTTGTCGTGCTCATCAGCACAGCCGGGGCACAGGGAGTCATCACCTGGAAGCTTCAGTCCTGGGCAGCCGCGGGTGATCCGACGTATGCCGCAGCTCTGGATTTC
>JFJP01038872.1_pt1 | contig 15337 bp, 12 predicted proteins | sample 431651 | NCBI WGS metagenome assembly JFJP01 (sample SAMN02602958, study PRJNA72255) | Microbial mat metagenome, whole genome shotgun sequencing project. | biome: fresh water; feature: sink hole; material: water; isolation source: purple microbial (photo- and chemosynthetic) mats found in... | reverse complement strand
GTGGTTATTCAGGCTATTCAGGTTTTGGAGTTAGTGGTTATTCAGGCTATTCAGGTTTTGGAGTTAGTGGTTATTCAGGCTATTCAGGTTTATCAATATTCAACACTCTTTCTGTTCACTTTACATATCCTGTTGTTTTTGATGCGAACGGCGAGAATTTACACTTTGAAGTAAGACTGTCAACAACTGCTGATTGGGCATCTGAGACTATTTTCTCTACATTGACATCGGTTGATAATTGGTGGTATAATAACGGATCAACTTATCAACCTTTTCCAATAGACGGATTGCCTGAAATTTTCTATAATGCTGCTAATAAAGCGTCGGTGATTTATATTTCTCCTGACAATCTATCAAACCCCTATTATATAAGGGGAAGATCATATAATGGTACAGATTGGTCATTATTTAGAACTGGATATGGTCAAAATAGTGTATTATTAAATCCTTCTGTTGACCTTGATGGTTATGCTAGTAGTTCTAGTAAAAAAACACCAGAAACTAAAACAGATAATTATCCTGTATTAATATCTGATAGTTCTAAAACAATAATCATGGATTCATCTGCCGAAAAGACATTTACATTACCAAGTGTTTCGGTTCTTGATATTGGTGTTTACTACACGTTAGTCAAGATAAATAGCGGTAAATTAATAATACAGGCGTCTGATAGTGACACAATTATCGATAGTGGAGCTGGTGCAACTATATATAACGACATATCAACAGAGACATACGCTACAATTATACTAGAGCTGGTTTCTGAAACAAAATGGGTTGCAACAGGCGGCAATGGAACTTGGGTTAGTACTACGTAAGGAATAATATGGCTGATAAGAATGCATATATGAAAGGTAAATTTTAACAATTTTATGTATAATAATATATAGGTTTACGGTTTAAAAGGTTTAAAAACAAAAAAGGAGATAAAATGAAAAAGATAACACTAATAGCAGCGATAATGATTTCAACATTAAACTTTGCAATGGCACAGATTGACCAAAATAAAATCAATGAAATAACAACTTATTTTGAAGGAATATTCCCTATAGAGCAAATAAACTCTGCAATTGCATCAAATCCAACAAATTTGTACAACACATATACAATTTTCAAATCATCGTTTAATACAATCACTAATAGGACTGGAATTACAGAGACACAAATGATTGAAATCATAAAAAACAAATTTGATTGGCGTCAATTAAACGCAAAACAAGTTAGTTTTCTATATTCTCAGCAACCGTCAAAATTAGCTGTTGATTTGGTTAATAATTTTTCTCTATCAAATGTCTTAAAACCAGGAACCTCTATTGAACAGTATTTTTGGGAAGTTAAATCCTACGATGGATTCAAATTAATAGTCGAACAACGTACGCCACTTCTTAATGGACAAATAGTCGGTATGGAATTCTATTGGGTAAATCAATTTTTATACTCTGGGACCAATCTTCGATATAGCCCAAATTATCTTCAAAATTTTATGTTTTCTATAGAGAAAAAAGTTCGTAAATGGATGAGAGATAATTCACTTACAATTGTTATGCAACCAGATAAAACAAATCCGGTTACGATTCAAATGCAACCGATCATACAAGCCGTAAATGAACCCATGATGCAAGGTCTAGAAGAAGCTGTAGCGAAATTTGGCGTGTCAATAACTGTTGATCGTACAATGAAAAATAAACTTGAAATTTTACAACAGGCTGTTTGGAATGGAGACGAAAAAGCGACTCTACAAAATATAAACGCAATTCGTTTTCTCTTGGGAACAGCAAAATACAATGAATGGGCTGCTAAATATAACGGACAATAATCAAGGATGTTGTTATGTTATTAAAAGTTTTATCAGCATTATTTTGTGCAACAACAGTGTTTGCCGCAATTCCATCTTTAGAGAATATAAAATCAATAGAGACAAAATATCAGACGATTAATCTTGAATCTACGATAGAATTCGAACCTTTAGATTTCCCTGCATTAAAACAAATAGAAGCGTTCAAATTTAATGCAGAGAATGTCAATGCAGCAACAACTAATGAAGCGTTCAAATTTAATGCAGACAATATCAGTGCAGCAAATACTAGTGAAGCATTCAAGTTTAATGCGGCAGATTTAAATGCAGCACCCACTAATGAAGCATTCAAATTTAATGTTGTAGATTTAAATGCAGTTGATACTCAAACAGCAATACATTTTAATAATACAGAAATAAATACAGTAAATACTCAAACAATGGTAAATTTTAATGCGACTCCCTTCCAACTAGCGGATAAAGTTCCAGAATTAAACACAATACGACATTCAGTTTTTAAAACAGATTATCCTGAACTATGGGATGCTGAATTAGATTTTGAATTAGATACTGTCTCTATCTCGTCTAAACCAATAATTTTGCCAACTAAATTCCATGCCGTTGCCCCGCATCCTAAATTAATGATTGAACAACCTGAATTACTTAAAGTAAAATTATTAGAATCAAAAAATAGAGGCGTTAATGTCCTAATTGTTCCATATAGACTTGAGCATGATATTAAAAACTCACTCGATTTTATATTATGGGGGAAAGAACATTTCGATATGGTTATACTTGGTTTTTCTGCCAATCCTCCGTTACCGTCTCCAGATGAATTCCGTTCTACTCTAGATGCCTTATTGGTAAATGTTGATGCAATAATTACTGCATGGGTTTCATCAATCGATATAGCTGGTGTTTTCGATAAATCAAACGAAGATACTTTACAATCAGAGACATTATTTAAGATAAGTCGTTTAGTAGATAAACAAGCCAAATTAAGGAATGTGCCGTCTATTGGATTTAGAAAGATTGATGTTCATGGTACATGGGAAAATCCAGCTAGACAAGGAGGGAAAAGTGGTGGTACATTTGACTATACTCCACAAGGTATGTCTGCCTACATATATGCTCACATTCAGCCATTCGAATATGGATTACTAGTTCCGCCAATGAGTCTAATTAACGAAAGGATAAATCATCAATATCCAGACAAACCATATATTCTAGGACCATTCTATTACTATGGAGATGTAGAAAATAGAATAAAATGGGATACTTTCAAAAGACTTGTTAACATGTATAAATATAAAAAATTTAGAGTTATTGAAAAATGGATTGCTTTACCGTGATAAAAAATACCATAATATTATTTTTAGTTTCATTGATATATGCATCAATAACTTTTGCTGCATCCGACCCGCCGCCTGTAACAAATGGGGTTTGGGTCGCTATAACCAGAGTCTCTACATCAATTGCATACACAAATACAAATTCTGTTATTAGTATTGAATTAAACGAAGGCTTTGACTATGGAGATACCGATTCTGTTATAACAAATGAATATGGAGGTTTGTTGTTTATCGTAGGAAGTCCTTTGGAAGTAGAAATGTATATATCAAAACCTTTAACCAATAGGACTTGGAAAACAGTTGTATTACAATATGCAACAACCCCTACTCCGTTAAGTAACCAATGGATGACACTTCAAACGATACAAAAAGGCATAACCAATATGATAGACAAAAGAACCGTTCCTTTCAAAAATGTATCTCTTCCTACAGGAGAATATTTATTGCGTGTATATGCCGTTTTAAGTAATAACGCTTACACATCCGACATTACTTCCGATTTCGTTATGAAAAGAGGCGATGACGCGACTTGGTTTAACAGAGAAGTCGTAAGCGTAAGCGTTGGGCAAAAAGCACCTGGTCACCAATAACCATCCAAAAATCTTATAAAACAGGATTTTTAATAACAAACATAGAAAGAATTACAATGAACAAAATAGATATAGATATAAAATCCAACCTTAGTCCTATTGAAGCTAAAATATTCAATATTATAGATGAAGTACGCAAAAAAAGGTCTCCTTCAACGGTTGTAAGGGTTGCTGGCGGATGGACAAGAGATAAATTACTTGGACAACCTTCCGACGATATTGATTTTATGGTTGATAATATGAGCGGAGCACAATTCGCCAATTTAGTTGCTGAAGAACTTAAATTAGATAAAGCCCCACACGTAATCCAAGAAAACCCCGAAAAAACAAAGAATATAGAAGCAGCTAAAATGCATATCCCAATAGACGGGCAAGAAGTTGAACTTGATTTCGTACAAGCTAGAACTGAAGAATATGGAACCAATAGAAGAGAAGTAACAACTAGACCAGCTTCAGCAGAAGAAGACGCCATGAGAAGAGATTTAACCATAGGAGCTATCTTCTATAATGTCAATGAAAAGAAAGTTGAAGATTTCACAGGGAAGGGCATTAAAGATTTAATTACCAACACTATTAGAACTCCATATGATACTGGAGATATAAATTCAGTTGATGAAGTCAAAAAAACGTTCATAGAAGATCCGCTACGTGTATTTAGGGCTATTAGATTCGCTGCAAAATACAATGCTACAATTGCTCCCGCTACACTTGCTGCGATTCAAGATCCTGATGTTATAAATGCAATCTTCTTTTCAGAACGTAAAATCGCGACAGAAAGGATTGGACAAGAATTTCAAAAAATGTTAAAAGGCAAGAATCCCGCTGTTGCATTAAAACTTCTTAAAGAAACTGGACTTATGCAACATATCGTCAATGAATCTCTAAAAGGAACAGACTACGAAAACAACATGGATCAACTAGATATGGAACAAAACAATCCCCATCATGAAATGTCAGTTTGGGGACACACATATCAAGTAATCAACAATCTACTAGAGAATTTTCCAGAGAATAACGACGAAAAGAAAATCATTATGATACTGGCAGCTTTAACCCACGACTTAGGCAAATTATATAAGCAAGTTCAAGCCCCAAGTGAAAGCCATCCCGGAACTACATCCTATCACGGACATGAAAAAGAAAGCCAAGTTATAGCCGAACATATACTTAAATTCCTTAAATTTGAAAACAACATTATAAAACAAGTATCTGGATTGGCAAGATACCACATGCAACCTCATGGTTTTGAACGTGGACAAGGAGGAGACAGCTCTATCCGTAAATTCATTAGAAATATGGGCGAACAATCCTTGAACTGGATAGATGTACTCAATTTATCGGTAGCTGACGCCTATTCTAAGGGCATGACAATAGATGATGAGACAGTACAATCATATCAGTCGTTAAGAAGTAAAATGGAACAAGCTTTAACGACCATGAGAATGAAAGAAGATAAAGTTAAACCAATTCTTAATGGGAATCAAATCATGCAGACTCTTTCTATAAAACCGGGGCAGCATATGTCATTGGTGCAAGACTATCTAAAGAATTTACTTGATGAATATCCTGCATTAACTGAAGAAGAGGCGATGACTAGACTTCGTGAGATAAAATCAAGAGCTGAAACGGTAATGAATCAAAGAACTGACATTAAAAAAATGGAAGATGCAGTTAGTTATGTTTTAACTGAAGCATTGAAAACGGCAAGTGCATCGTATAAAAAAATAAATTCGTGCGTTTGTCCACAGCAACTATTCAATAAGAAATACGAAGATGTCCAAAAATTAATGTCAGAAGAAAAATATACCGAAGCTATTGCGACAATTAAAGAACTTCATACTGGCTATCTTGAAGACGATAAGGTTGCAAAATTAGTTGCTATTTCAATGTTTAAGATATTATCCAAAGACTCTAAATTCAGAGATAATGATTTATTGCAATTTGCTCTCGATAGAACAGAGAATAGTTTATTTGATCCGATTCTTAATTCATACTCTGCTGGATTGTTAATATTATTGAAAACGGCTACTGATGAAAATGCAATATTAGAGATTGGCGAGAATATGGCGAAAATGAATCCTGGAATTCTTCGTAGTGTAATTGACGCCCTTCCTCAAAAGGTATATCATGAAAGTATTAGAACTAAATTAAAAGCTAGATTAAGTGGAGAATAATGTCAACACAACAAGATAATTCAATTTTATTAAAAACATCTGATAAAAAGATTCCTTCCGCCGAAGAATTGGCTACTTATGTTGAAGCGTTAAATATTCATCTTAAAAACAATAAAGTAAAAGATGTAGAGATTCAAAAAGCTATTGAGAATCTACCTTATCCAGATAGCATTAGAATGAAGTTTTCAGAACAAGAATGTAAATTGGTTTTTGATTCCATAGCTTATGCATGGAGAAAGATAACTGGACAGGATTTATTTGATGAAACTAAGATATCTCATGCTCCGAAAGGTTTAGAGGGAAATTATTGGATGCTAGCAGGCGGGATTATCTTAGAAGGTCCAAATCATTTCACTATCGTAAAAAGAAATCTTAATTTGTTTGCAACATTATTGAATATATCGCCTTTCGTTCTTCATGAAAAGATTGCTTCGCCGCCTGATGAATTAATAAAGACGATATTAGACCATGGTGGCATGAGATTATTCATTACAAAGGCTAATAAATTGTATTGCCAAGTAAATGCAGAGATATATTCTAAATGGGCTAGGAAGAAAGTTAAGGGCTTAGACTGCAAAGACAAAACTGTAAAAGTTATAGACGTTTCTAGACCTTTTAAAGGATGGGAGACTGGTATAACGGTTAAATTATAACTGAGTTAACAACTATTATTTCTTAATTCTTTTATATGCAATAAATCCATCCCAAAAAGTTTCACCTTCATGAACATATAATATTTCGCTATTTTGAGGTTTATTGGCAATAAAACGGTTAATATCTACTTTTTGAATATCTTCTACGATATAGATACCATCCGTCGTAATAAAATCAAAAAGGGCATTTATTGTCGTGTCCATATGTTCTATAATATGAGATCCATCGTCTATGATAAGATCAAATTGCATACTATTATCACTATAGGCTTTCATTATTTCTTGCACAGTATCCAATAGGCATTGTTTATTAGATTGGTCTGTATAAAAACAGTTTATTCTGTCTTCTTTAAATAAAATATCTCTTCTGATATCAGCACCGAAAATATTGGCATTTGGGAAATAATCTCTCCAAGCTTTTAAACTGGCTCCTGCTTCATATCGCTCCCCTACAATTGGAACCATAAGCTCTCTACTACCTATACCAATTTCTAAGACATTTTTAAATGTTTCCTTAAAAGGTCGTAATAGGTGATCGTATTCAGGAGAATAGCTATGATATATTTGTGGGCATTTATCTGCACCATATTTATAGAACAAATTACATAATTCAGTATTAGTGGTTTCTGTAGTGTCTATTTGAGAATTCACTTTAAATAAATAGCTATTAAGTCCGTCAGAAACAGTTAGGAATTTTCGTATGTTATTGTTAGTGCAAAATTCATCTACAGCTTTAACAACGCCATCAAACTTATTACTATAATCATGTCCAGCTATATATCCGCCTGCCTTGACCTTTTTCATAGCCACTTCTAAATCCTGCTTAACTCCGCCATATGTATGATCTGCATCTATATAAACAAAATCCAAATAATTATCAGGTATAGCGTGTAAGAATTGTTGACTATGGGCTTTACATACTTCAACAGTTTTTGAATCAGCATATTCCTTTTTTAATGCTTCATAGGTTTCGTCAAGATTTATTATTTGTACGTTGTTCCCATTTTTATCGCCAGAATGCATAATGCCAGTAAATATATCCACCAAGTACATTTTTGATGGTTGTACAATCTCTATTATTTTCTTGCTAAACTCACCTTGGAAAACACCTATTTCTGCACATATCCCGCCTTTTGGTATTTTATCTAGCATTTCTTCTCTGGTATTCATGTAATATTTAATCATATCTGTTTTAATATCAATATTCCCCACTATTCCCAAAAAGTGATTTAATTTCGCTTCGCCTACAGGATTAATATCTTCGTATTTAGGATCAATCAACTTAACATACGGTGACAAAGATGGGATTATGCAATTATTCTGGATAAAGTATTCATTAAACAACGGCTGATCAAATCCGGTCGCCATATGTTGATGATATTTTATAAATCCTATAAAGTCATCGAATCTATCTAAGATATTACGATTAAATCCAAAAGTACCTGCATTGAATCCTATTTGCCATGGGGGATAATCATATGAGCTAAACTTATGATATATAGGAGATGTATTAATTGATTTTATTTCCATAACACCATGGATAACATTACGATTTGATTCTATTATGTCAAAGATTTCATCTAAATTTGAATTACATATTACATCTGTATCTACGTATAAAAAGTTCTCATAGTTACGCTGTTCGCTCCATGATTTTATTATATATTTTGAGGTATATCTCCAATCAAAATCAGGGATATTAAACATTTTGACATCAGGTAGTGTAAACCCTTCTGGACATATGCAACAAATATCTATATCATTATGTTTTTTGATTGAATTAACGCACATCTCGGCAAAGTTTTTATATGCCTTATTTGCGATAATATATATTAGGTTTTTCTTTTTAGTGCAAACATCTTTAAATGAAAAATGATCAAACACTTTTGCATCAAATTCTTCTGCTTCCCATATATCAAATTGATTTTTTCTTAGAAACTTTCTATTCTTTAATATATTATTGTTTTGTTTATATCCGAAAATTTCAGGATCACTCTTCCCCCAAACTACAATTCCATATTTGCCTAGTGTATTGCAGAAATGAGGGTAAAAGTTATCAACGCTCAAAAATGTATATGCTGAAAGAGTTAAATCTTTTAATTCCTTCATAGTTAAATTAAATTTGTGTTCGCAACCTTTAAATTTAGCCTCACCTTCAACGCCTATTTGGATAATATTATAGCCACCGATTTTGTTTATTTCATCAATAACCTTTTGCCAATAGGGATAGTTCTTTGGGTTGTTTTTCCCATTCCTGAGTTTCTGGCTATATGGTGATAATATAATGGTTCTCATAGGTACATCCTTTCAAAAGCTTGTATTAGAGTCAGCTTTTTATTTGCATGATCGGCAAGGTATTTATATACGTTATATTTTGAATCATCACCAAAACTTTTTAAATAGTGATCAATCGATAATAATTTGATATTGTTAAGTTCTGGATAATCGGAGAATATATCAGGATAACAACACGCAATTAAAATAGTTTTGTCTTTATGTTTATCTTGTATCTTAGGTAATATTGACTTAAATGCATAATGATCTCCAAGACCGTTATTCAAAACTACATGAAAATACTCTTTGACATTTACTCCCCAGTTTTTAAGTTGCCCCATAAACATATCATAATCTTTTTGCCAAAGTGTTCCATCATAGTAAGACCGATTACCACCTTCTGGATTTTGGAAATGATATGTAACGCAATTAGGGTCGAATTTTATATCCCAACCATTACGTTTCATTTCATATGTAAACCATGTTTCTTCTGTATTGGCTATAGGAGATAATTTTAAATTATATCCGTGTTTAGATGCTGCCTTACGATACAAGAATGAACTATACAAATGGTCAACCACTTTAACTGACTTATTTTCAGGGATAAACCATTGTTCGTTCTTACATAACCTATAATCTTCTATGTTGCTAGATGCTATGGGACAATACATATTAAGTTGTGGGTTTATTACACAGCCGCCTATAGCTCCGGTTTTATCATCAATGTTTTTTATTAAGGTTTCCAGAACATTCGGATCTGCGACACAATCATCATCCATTCTCCATAACCATTCAGTTTTACACTCGTCAAGTGCTAATTGATGGTTGAAAGTTACGCCCGTATTTGCTCCAAACATTACAGTCCATTCAATACCCTTGGCGTCTAGTGTATTGAAGATATAACCATATGTAGCGTCTGTTCGCAAATCTCGTTTTTCACCATCATCTATTATTATCAGTTTTTTGGGTTTATATGTCTGATTAATGACTGACATAACAGCCAAAGATAAAGTAGTATGATAACGATTCTTTGTTGGAATGTATGCGGTTATTTCTATATTGTCCATATTATTTATGCCACCTTTCCATCCAAAGATCCATAGATACTGGTTCTATTGATGGATCATAGGAAAAATAAAAAACTTCTTTACTGTAGATGTTCTTAAATCCCATACTTCCAAGTTTATTAGCAAGGGCGTCTCTCCCATTTCTTCCTCGATATAAAGGGTGTAATGCTCCATGAACTTCCATTCCTATAGTAGAAACGTTTTTTAAATCATCGCGTTTTAAATTCATTAGAATATCATACTCAGAACCCTCGCAATCCATTTTTAGGTATACATTATTTGTTGTATGCCTTAATATGTCGGGTAAAGAAATTGAAAGAACCTTTTCTGTTTTATCAGTTTTTTCATATGTACTATTTCGTATGGATGAATCTAGTAAGCTCATTTGGATAAGTTTGTTGGATTCATCTGATACAACATTTTTCAATAGTAATACCTTGTCGATATACTCCAGATTATTTATATGACTAGCCAATATAGAAAATGTAGAGGCTACTGGTTCAACAGCAATAACCTTGCTCGCGCCTTTCAATAGGGCTAATGCGGTAAACATACCTACATTTGCTCCGATATCTATAACCTCTCTGTTTTGTAATTCGAATTCTCCAATATCGTAAGAATTCTGAGTTATAACCTCGGCATACATATTTTCAGATTCGTTTTTTAATAAATATTGATATTTTTCATCTGTAGTCATACTATTTTTCGCACTCCATCCTCAAATATAATTCTTGTTTATGAGCAAATTGATTCTTCGAATAAGATGAATCTGGCGGGACACGTTTGATATTCCTTAAACCACATTGCTCTAATGTCCATAATAATTGTGTTTCTGTATATAAGAAATGATGTGATTGTCCAGGAATTTCAGGGAATGCAAAAAGATGCGGATATAAACCGATTCTATATTGCTCATCACCTTCAACAAATGCTCGACAAGTTTCTAGTAAATCAGGAGTTTCAATAATAAGTTTACCGCCGGGTTTTAAAACTCTCTTCCATTCATTTATAGCCCCGAATGCTTCCTTAAAAAACACATGCTCGATAACATGAGAAACTAAAATTACATCAGCGAAATTATCTTCATATGGTAGAGTTCTAATATCGGCTTTAACTTGTGCATTGGCAGCATATGCATCAATATTAATCCATCCTGTTATAATATCATCGCCGCATCCTAGGTTTAATTTTACTTGTATTTTATTCTTATTCTTTTCTACAAAAATAGGATATATGTTTCTACCATGACTTGCCATAGTATTAGTTCCGACATAATAATTAACAGTGTTTTGTTTTGTATCAGAAAATGCATATCCTTTTTCATTAAAATCAAGCCATAAATCATAATCTTCTAGAGATTCTATACCTAATGAAAATTTTGGGTTTAAACAAGCTTTATGTGCAACTGAACAAATCCAAATATAGTTAGAATTTTTTAATTTCGCGGAATCAAAATCTACAGGTATTGTCCAATTTGGACCTAAAAATCCGTTATTATCAAAAAATGTTGGTTTACTATAAACTATATCAGAGTTAGTATTCTGCATATGTTCTACTGAAACTTGCAAATGATTTTCATTCCACCAGTCATCAGAATCACAATAGGCTATTAGATCTGGATTACTGATTTTATAAGCCATATCAAGAGCTGTATTCCTCGCGGAAGATACCCCTTCATTTAGTGGTTTATAGTGGACGTATATATTATTATATGATTTTAGTATTGAAGCGGAACTATCTGTTGAAGCATCGTCAACAATAAATATATCAAAGTTTTTATATGTCTGTTTTAGTATTGAATCTATAGTTTTCTTTATTGTTTTTTCTGCATTATATAAAGGTATTATTACAGCAATTTTAGGATTAATCATATTGTATCTTTGTTGTAAGAGAGCTGAATTTTTGTTGTAATTATCTTCCCAATTAGAAACACAATTCTTGTCATGTACAGTTGCTTCACCTATATGATATATTGGGTATCGACCAGTCATAAATGACATTTCATCACATAATTCACTAGTTAATCCTAATGGTATCTCTATTATTGTATATCCAACAGATTCGGCCTTTATACAAAAATCAGTATCTTCTCCGCCTCCTATCCCAAAAATAGGATCTAATAACCCTATTTTTTTTATAACTTCTCTTTTAATCATTGCACAAAAGAAAACAATAAATTCTCTTCCTGCTGGTGGGCTATATAATTTTAATGGACCTGATATGCCAACATTTTCAAGTTTTATAAATGGTTCCATTAATAAATCTAACCATTTGTTCTTTTCCTGTTGTAATAGAATTATATCGTTATTTAAAAGAACAACATAATCACCTGTTGACGCTTCTATCCCTGCGTTCGTTGATCTGGAATATCCAATAGCTTCTTCATTCCACACTAACTTGAACGGTTCTCCTAATGATTCTACATATTCCTTGGTATTATCTTTACATCCATTTGCTGATATAATGACTTCTATATCAGTTAGATATGTATATTTGATTATACTATCAATGCAAGGTTTAAGTAAGTCATCGCAATGGTTATAAGTGGGGATTACAATACTAATTTTCATGCATATATTATACAACAAATAAAAGTAAAATCAAAAATTATATGATAATTACGGTAATGGTTCAACAGGTTCTGATGGATTATTTATTTCTTGAAGGGATTTTCTATAATTCGTCTCAGAAATATATAACTGAAAAACCCCTTCCATAACCTGAGCCTTTAATATTCTCAATGCTTCAGGCTGTTCAGGATTCTGCATATCGGCAAAGATATTTTCAATTACGGTTTGCTCTATCGGCTCTGGTAATGTTTCTTCACCATTAAAAGGTATGGCGTGAATAATAATTTTACTACCTGTTTCTGGCGTTGAATTAATGCGTATATGACTTAACCATTTCGCACCGAATACTTTTTCTGGTATGGCTGGTGTTACTACTGGCGTATCTAATGGTATCGCTGTGAATTCTGACATTTTATTTCTCCTTATTTTTTATGTTTTTAATTATTGGAATACTTTACATATAGATAAATTTAATAGATTATATCAAATCCAAATCAACATCCTGTTCTTTAAGAATGTTGTTAAATATAGTATAATCGCTTGGTGTTGCTAAACCTGCTTGAATCAGCCCACCAATCATCTGTTTTAGTTGTGTCCAATTTTGATATCTAATCATTTCATTTATTGTATATGTAAATGGTGCTAATGCAATAATCCTATCAATTGGAAAAATTTGTGCTTCTCTTGATATAGCTTTATCAGGATTGAATGGTATTTTAGGTTTATGTTTATCAATAATCTCCTGTGAGGCTGTTCCTTTATTAATAGAATCAATTTCATCTTGGATAATTGCCCATGCATCTACTAAACCTTGCAAATTAGATTCTGGGGTGTCTGATGGAAATACGGGTTGTGCATGTTGGTATCCTTCAACTTCAACTTTTAATCCAAATTCTGATTGCGTTATTTTTAATATTTGTGGCATGTTTTCTCCTTATGCTATTTTCATTATGGAAAAATTCAAAACACGTCCATCGGCGGTAATATTTTTATTTCCTCCTGATGCGTGATATACTTGAATGTATAATGTATCTGTTGCAGCACAATCAACAATAGCGGTTGTATTCATATTCAACTTTTCGCATATTGTAGGTATACTAAAATGACTTCTTGTAATTTCTCCTGCATTTTTATATATGAATATATAATAACCGACACTGGCACCAGTAGTTGTCCACATAACATTTCCAGTAACGAAATATTTGCCTGATTCTGGACAAGTAAATATACCTGTTGATGTATTATATGCTGACCCGACATTATATGTTACAGTATCAAATACAACTGTAGTATATGTAATAGTAGCAATAGTAGCATTAGTTGATAGATAACCCTGTACTCCAACTTGGGACGGATATGATACCTGTGAAGTATCGCCATGTATTTGAAGTACTGTTGTTGTGACACCACCATCATTCCCTTTTATTAAAATATCTTTATCTTGGTCAGCATTATATATTATAAAATCAGCAGCAGTTCCTTCATCATGTGTAATATTACCAAGAACCTTTATAACACCAGTACCGACCTCTTTAGGATTGATTACAAGATTAGTTCCATCATAATATACTGAAGCATCTTTTCCTGTTCCTAGTATCAATTTATCATTATCACTTGTTAAAAATACATTTCCAGATACTTGTAGTTTTTCTGTTGGTGTAGCTATTCCTATACCGACATTGCCAGCACTCGTAATTCTCATTCTCTCGGTTATAACTGCCGCTAAACTATTCCTAAATATCAAATCTGTATCGCCAACGTTTACTGCGTTTGTTCTCAAAGACGTAATTTCCGAACCAATGTCAGAGGTTGATACGGTAGACTGGATAAACTTTAAAGTCGTTCCTGTATTTGTGGCGGTAAAGTTTGACCTTAGAGTCAATAGATTTGTCGTGGTGGCAGTTGTTCCACCAACTGCTCTTAATCCAGTTTGGACATCTAATTCACCCAAAATATTTACTATACCACTTCCAACTTCTTTAGGATTGATTACTAAGTTTGTCCCATCATAAGTCAGAGAAGCATCATCATCTGCACCCAAGAATAACTTAGCGTTGTCTGTGGGCATTTTTACACTTCCATACTTATTAACGATAAGTCTTTCTCCCATTGATGCTGAGTTTGCTACAACTATAACAAACTCACCACTATTATCAGCCCCATCCCTTCTAGCTCCAATTTCAACAATATTATTCTCTACACCCGAAGTGTCTTGTATTCTAAAGGAGTATTTTAACCCAAATCCGTCTACCATATCTACAGTTGTTTTATGCAAACCTATAAAAGATGTTTGCAGAGTATCGGTCACGGCACTATTACGAATAAATTTCAATGGTATATCTCCAACACCACTTCCAAGAGGAGCGTCTATTGTTAATGGATTAGTCGGAGTAGCGGTTCCTATACCTACTTTGTCTGTAATAGTTGTAGGATATATCCATCCGCTAGCTGCTAATCTTGTAAATGACGTATTCCCAGAATAACCTGAATAGCCACTTATGCCTGAGTAACCGCTATATCCTGAAATACCAGAATAACCAGAGATTCCACTATAACCTGAAATACCACTATAACCACTAATTCCAGAGTAGCCACTATATCCTGAACGTCCTGATATTCCAGAGTAGCCACTATATCCTGATATTCCTGAGTAACCAGAGTAGCCGCTATACCCTGAGTAACCAGAATAACCGCTGTAACCTGATCTACCAGAATATCCAGAATAACCCGAACGACCTGAATATCCCGAAATTCCTGAGTAACCAGAATAACCAGAGTAACCACTAATTCCTGAATATCCACTAATTCCAGAATAACCAGAGATTCCACTATAACCTGATATACCTGAGTAACCAGAGATAC
>JFJP01018782.1_pt1 | contig 15338 bp, 13 predicted proteins | sample 431651 | NCBI WGS metagenome assembly JFJP01 (sample SAMN02602958, study PRJNA72255) | Microbial mat metagenome, whole genome shotgun sequencing project. | biome: fresh water; feature: sink hole; material: water; isolation source: purple microbial (photo- and chemosynthetic) mats found in... | reverse complement strand
TCTTCCCCTCCAAGAACCTGGGTTGTTTTGGCGATGGAGGCATGGTCAGCGTGCAGGATGCCGCGCTGGGGAGCCGCATCCGCGAGCTGCGTAACCACGGGATGGAACCGAAATACTACCATCGGCACATCGGCGGAAACTTCCGCATCGATGCGCTCCAGGCGGCCATTCTCGACATCAAGCTGCGCTATCTGGAAGACTGGCATGCCGGACGGCGCACCAATGCCGCACGCTATGACCAACTGCTTGCCGGGACCGCCGTGCAGACGCCTGCGGCGATGTACCGCGACAGCAAGGCAAAGAACTTCCATATCTACAACCAATATGTGGTGCGGGTGCCACAGCGGGACCGGGTTCGTCAGGCCCTGACCGCCGCCGGGGTCGGCTGCGAGGTGTATTATCCCGTGCCGTTGCACCAGCAGGAATGTTTCCAGGATCTTGGCTACAAGACGGGGGATTTCCCTGAGAGCGAGAAGGCCGCCGCCGAGGTGCTGGCGCTGCCGGTTTATCCGGAGCTGACGGAAGCGATGCAGGTGTATGTGGCGGAACAATTGATTCAAGCCGTAGGAATTTAATAAAACGAAGGAGAAAAGACCATGCCGAATACCGTGTTGATCGGGGCCCAGTGGGGCGATGAGGGAAAAGGGAAAATCATTGACGTGCTGGCCGAGGATGTCGATATCGTGGTACGTTTCCAGGGCGGGAACAATGCCGGGCACACCGTCAAGATCGGAAACGACAAGTATGTCCTGCACCTGATTCCGTCGGGCATCCTGCGTGATCGCCAGCAATGCGTGATCGGCAATGGCCTGGTCGTGCATCCCAAGGCGCTGCTCGATGAGATCGCCGAGGTCGAGGCGGCTGGCAAGACCGTGGCGGGTCGGCTGTTTGTCAGCGACCGTGCCCATATTGTCTTCCCTTATCATGGTGAAATCGATGCGGCGCGCGAGAATCGCCTAGCCGAGGGTGAGAAGATCGGAACCACCAAGCGAGGGATCGGCCCCTGCTATGGCGACAAGGTGTCGCGTGTGGGATTGAGGGCGGCGGATCTGCTGTCGTCGGACTTCCCCGAACTGCTCCGCTCGCGCCTGGAGGAATCCAACCGTGTGCTGGAGGCCCTGGGCGGAAAGCCGCTCGATGGCGAGAAAATGCTCAGTGATTATCTTGGTCTGGCGGAACGGATCCGTCCCTATGTGACCGACACCGTGACGATGCTCAACGATGCTGTCGCGGCTGGTAAATCCGTGCTGTTCGAGGGTGCCCAGGGAACGATGCTGGATATCGATTTCGGTACCTACCCGTTCGTCACCTCCTCGAACACGACCGCTGGCGGGGCCGTTACCGGATCCGGGGTGGCACCCCACCGCATTGATCGCGTGATCGGGGTTATCAAGACCTATACCACCCGGGTTGGCGAAGGGCCGTTCCCGACCGAGCTGCTGGATGCCGATGGCGAGACCATGCGCTCGGTGGGCGGCGAGTTCGGTGCCACCACCGGGCGTCCGCGCCGTTGCGGCTGGTTCGATGCGGTTGTCGCCCGCTACTCGGCGCAGATCAATGGCATTGATTTCTGGGCCATGACCAAGCTCGATGTGCTGGACGTGTTCAAGACCATCCGGATCTGCACGGCCTACGAAGTCGATGGCAAGCGCTATACCACGGTACCGGCCAGCACCCGTATTTTGGCGAAATGCAAGCCGGTCTACGAGGAGATGCCGGGCTGGCACTGCAACACCAGCAACGTCACCCGCTACGAGGATCTGCCGAAAGCCGCCAAGGACTATGTGGAGCATCTCTGCAAGATCACCGGCGTCAAGCTGGGCATCCTCTCGGTTGGTCCGAAACGCGAAAGCACCCTGCGGATCGCGCTTTAAGGAACGGTATCAAGGAATTATTGGGGAATCATACAGCATGCGCTCCGTTGAATTATTTTCTGGTGCGGGAGGTCTAGCCCTTGGTTTGGAAGCTGCCGGGTTTGAACACGTTGCGCTGGTTGAGCGCAACAAGGATGCATGTGCAACGCTGCGTCTCAACAGGCCTGGCTGGAATGTGATCGAACGTGACGTGCGGAAGGTCGAGTTCGCCGATTTTGGCAGTGTTGACCTGGTCGCGGGGGGGCCTCCGTGCCAGCCATTTTCGATCGGGGGAAAGTCCTGCGGATTCGATGATACGCGAGATATGTTTCCGCAGGCGATAAGGGCCGTTCGGGAATTACGCCCCCGCGCTTTCATGTTCGAGAATGTTAGGGGACTTTTGCGGCAGGCGTTCAGCAATTATGTGGAGTATATCCGTCTTCAACTTACGTATCCTGATTTTCCAGTATCGCAGAATATCTCATGGGATGTGAATCTACAGCGATTGCAGAAGCATCATCATTCAAGAAATCGGGTGGATGGCCTGGTTTATCAGGTTTCCATTCATCTCGCTGATGCCGCTGACTACGGGGTTCCGCAACGGAGACACCGTGTGTTTTTCGTCGGATTCCGGGCAGATCTCGATACGAAGTGGTTCTTCCCCTCGCCGAGTGCATCGGTCGATGAACTTCTTCGTCATAAGTATATCACGGGAATCTACTGGAAAGAACACGGTATTGCATGGTCGCAGGCGGTACCTGCGCAACTGGTGGCAAGAGTGGCAGGGCTTCGGACGGAAAGTCTTTTCCAGAACCAGGTTCGGTGGCGCACCGTAAGGGACGCCTTGCTGGGCCTTTCAGAGCCTGCGCAGGGCGGGGGGACGTATCCGAATCATGTTTTCCAGGCCGGTGCCAAGGCTTATCCTGGGCACACCGGCAGTCCTTGGGATGAACCATCCAAAGCACTGAAGGCGGGAGATCATGGTGTTCCCGGAGGGGAGAACATGCTTGATTGCGGCGACGGCACCGTGCGCTACTTCTCCGTCCGCGAATCCGCTCGCATTCAAACATTTCCCGATCACTATATTTTCCCTGGCTCATGGACGGAGAGCATGAGGCAGATTGGTAATGCCGTGCCCGTGCGCTTGGCCCAGGCCGTCGCATCCTCAATTTACAAGAATTTAAAGGTTTTGCATGGATCAAGAGTGTGTATTTAATCCCCTAGCTAAGCGCAATCTCGGGAAAAGTGTAGTTGATGCACTTCTTGAGAGCCCCGTATTGCCTCTCGCAGAAGTCATGAACTTTCCAGGTGCAGGCGTACATGATCAGCCTTAACAAAACCGAAAAAATCTAGTGTTTCTCTTCGTCCATCGTTGTTTAAGGTGAGTAATATGAGTGGGCAATCCAAAACTACATCAGATAAACCGGTGCCCCGGCATGTGGCCGTGATCATGGATGGCAATGGGCGCTGGGCGCAGCAGCGCGGACTGCCTCGCATCAAGGGGCACGAGGCGGGGTCGGAATCCGTCCGGGCGATCCTCGAAGCCTGCCGTGAGCATGGCATCGAGTTCCTGACGCTGTATGCCTTCAGCGTCGAGAACTGGGTGCGCCCCGCCATGGAGGTGCAGGCGCTCATGCGTCTACTGAGTCGGTTCCTGAAAAGCGAGGAACCGCTGCTGCACAAGCACCAGGTGCGTTTGCGGGTCATGGGGCGGATGGAGGACCTGCCGCTACTGGTTCAGCGGTCGCTGAGGCGGGTGATGAAGGCGACGGAAAACTATACCACCGGTCAACTGATACTGGCGCTAAGCTATGGTGGGCGTACGGAAATCGCCACAGCCGCCCGCCAGATTGCCGAGCAGGTCAAGGCTGGCAGCCTCAAGATCAGCGAGATTGATGAAGCGACCGTGAGCCGTCACCTGTATCTGCCGGATGTGCCTGATCCGCACCAGCGGGGAGATGCGCCTGAGCAACTTCATGCTCTGGCAGCTTTCTTATGCCGAACTCTACGTGACCCCGGTCCTGTGGCCGGATTTCCGTGGCCCCCAGTTTGACGACGCCTTGGAGGCGTATCGCCATCGGCAGCGCCGTTTCGGCGGGATCACGGCGGCAGCGCCTCAATAGGACAGACGTCCTGAGGCCCGCATCTGGCGTAACTGGTGGTAGAACTCGTACATGATACTTTCCAGTCCGGGGTAGTCTGAGGCCCGCACAAAGGGCACCAGATAGGGCTTTGTGAACAACTCGCCCGGCAGATTCGTGATACTCTGTTCCATCCCCATCTTCTGGAGGGTGTAGCGACCAACGGTCAGGTCCATCGGATAGGCATCGATCTCCTCGCGAATCAGTCCCATGAACCCGGCTTCGGTATCGAAATAAAGCTGCGACGTGAAGTTGGTAGCGGGAAAGGATGACGAATAGGTGTACCCTTGATTCAGGCCAACGCGGCAGCCCGCCTTAATCATCTGCTCGTACGAGGTATAAGGCCAGGATTCCGCCCGCCGGGCTTTGACAAAAAACGCATAACGGCTGATCCAGAGGTAGTCGTGCGGAAGTTTGCCTTCCTGCGCCGCCCGGCGCTGCCCGTCGGTATAGAACAGAACCTTTTCACGGTCGGCATGGTAGGACACCGAAAGCACGGCCTCGGCCTGCCCCCGCTCGGCCATCAACCAGGCACGAGACCATGGGTAGATGCGGATTTCATAAGGGATCCGCAGGCATTTCATGATCTTGTCCACTATCTCCGGGTTGAGTCCCTGCACTTGATTATCCTCGTTATACTCGAACGGATGCCACGCCTCGCACACAAACCGGACGGGACGATCTGGCCGGATCGGACGGATCGTGTCCAGATGGCGGGAGGTCATCTGGGAAACCAGGCCGGATTGGCGCATCTCGCGCAAGCGACTGTAAAACCGCCGCATCAGGACGTCATTATTCGGATATGACGACTGCCGGGAGAAGCCCACTAGATAAGGTTTGTAAAAGAGCGGTTTCGGGAGCCACGTCACCTGCTCGCGGAAGCCCTCCTTCTGCAACATGGCCCAGCCCACATTTCGATCCATCGGGTAAAGGTCCCCTTCGCCCTCCAGCAATGCCTGCATCCCGGCCAGCGGGGTTGCGCGGGATATCCGCGTGATCCCAGACTGCATGAACTCCCGATCATAGGAGTACTGGGTATTCACAAGCACCCTCAGGTTATCCTCCCGGATCTGCTGGTAGGATTCGAACTTCAGACTCTGCTGATGACGCTTGGCGATAAAGAACACATATTCTGGAACCCATAGGAAATCGGGGGGGATCTGTCCGCTTTCCCACATGGCGACCTGTTCTTCGGTAAAGTAAAGATGCTCCGCGCGCTCTGGCTGGTACGAGAGCGATAGCACGGCATCGGCGGCACCGTTCTCAATCATGAGCCAGGCGCGTGACCAGGGATAGAAGCGGATCTCGTAGGGAATGCCCATCTCGCCGAAGATCCGGTCGATGATTTCCACATTGATGCCGGTAGGCTTCCCGTTGGCATCAATGAACTCATACGGCGGCAGTTCCTCGGCCACGAAAATAAAAGGACGGGGGGACTCCACGGCGCACAGCGAATGCACCATGACCATTGCCGCCATGACATGCATCATAATGTTAATTTTCATTGCCAGAATCTAGCGTCCGCAGAGCGAATAGGCAAGCCCCAAAACGTAGGCACGATGGAGGGTGTGATCAATCGCTGTGGAAGACCTCTTGCATGTCGGCCCACCATTCGCCTTCGTCCCGGTCTGCGAGCGGTTCCTGGCAGGGTATGCACTCGCCCCACCATTGTTGCGTCACGGGGTCGGCGGCCATGCGGGCGCAATCCGCCGCAAAATCGTCGCCGGTGTACTCGAAGTAGCTGAAGAGATAGTGTTTTCCATCCGGTAGCTTGCGCAGATAGATCGAGTAGTTCTCGATGTGGCATGAGGTGATCATCTTCAGCACCTCCGGCCAGACGGCGGCATGTAGTGCTTTGTACTTCTCAATCTTGTCTGTCTTGAGTCCCAGTACGGATCCGTAACGTTGCATTCCTGCTCCTTGGTTTTGGCTACTTTTTCCCGTTGAATTCAGCGACGGCGTCGAACATTGCCACGATGTTCTGCGGCGGCACGTCGGAGAGTATGTTATGAACCGTGTTGAAGACGAATCCGCCGCCGGGGGCGAGAATCTCCAGCCGCTCTAGAACATGGCTACGGACCTCCCCGGGGGTGGATCGGTTGAGGACCGCGCGGGTGTCGCAGCCGCCGCCCCAGAAGCAGATGTCGTTTCCGAAGTCCTTCTTCAGCCCTTCCGGCCCCATGTCGCGGCAGTTGGTCTGTACGGGGTTGATCACATCATACCCGGCCTCGATCAAATCCGGAAGGAGCTCGCGGATTGAACCGCAGGAATGCAGGAACGTCTTCATGCCGCTATGCCGGTGGACATAGTCGCAGAGCCGCGTATGATGAGGCTTGAAGAGATCCCGGTACACGTCGGGCGACATGAACGGCCCGGAATCCATGCCGAGGTCATCGCCAAAACGCAGGATGTCGCAACAATCCCCGACGGCCGCGCAAACCTTCTCCAGGGTGGCCATGTGCTGCACCATGATCACCTCCAGGAATTCACGGACGCGGTCCTGTTCGGTGTACAAGTCCATCATGAAATTATCCATGCGCCGCAGGAACGTACCCCATTCGAACAGGTTGCAGCCGCAGACGATCATGATGGCACGGTCGGTCGACGCCTGGAGTGCCAGTGTGCGTCGGCGCAATTGCTCCCAGAAATCCGGCTTCCCCGCGTGGTCCCAGGGACTATGGACAAGCTCGGCCCAGAGTACCTGTTTCATGGCGTCGGGCAGCGCCACCCCCATGTCGGACGGATATCCGTCGAGCCAGGGAAATACCGATTGGTCGAAAAACGTGCCGCCGGCGGGCATGTGGGCGATATCCAGTCCGGCGCGGTTGCGGGCGAGAAACGAGCCGTCCGCGTTCTGCTCCGGCTTGAACCAGGCCGGGTACTGTGCGCACTGGCCATCTGCGAGCCGGATTTCGTACCAATCCTGCTCACGGTCATTGAACGCACGACCCGCATCGACCACGTCGATGCCGAAACGATCCAGGATCTTCGCCTCGGGCTGGGCCAGTTGCTGGACCACGTCATAGATGTGCGTGTGTCCACCGTCGATGCCCAGATGCTGCTTGAGCCGGCCATAAGCGGTGGCGGAAATACCCGAGCTGGGGGTTGCGCCAAGATCGACAGGCACGGCATCCGGCTCGCGGTGGTCGATGGCTGCAAGAATACGTTCTCTTGGCGTCATTTTCATGTTTGTTTCCCTATTTACGCTTGGTTGTCGGATCCGTCCGATTTTGCTTGCTGTAGTCATGCCGCGCCGCACCGGTCTCGTTTGTACAATGCATCGGCCGTAATATCAAGGAACTTGAACGCTCCCGAATTTCACATAATGTAAAAACATAGTTGGCTTTTGCCTTTGGCTTCCATAATTATCATGGCATAATCAGATTGGTGTAAGGAGTGCCTTGCTTGCTGGTCAATGTGGTTGGTGTTGAAACGTGCATCTGGAAATGGGTCATATTTAAGGAATCGAGGAAGATTGAATGGCAACGCCTGCAGATATGTCCAGGACGATGCGGATTGACCTGATCCCGGATGCGCCCAGAGTGCCGGTCAAGCAGGGACGTCGCGTGGTGGTCAATTCATCCTCCACCACGGGCGAGATCGCCGCCGTGGCGGAGGATTCCGCATCGTCCCAGGCAGGGATGAGCCGATATCATGAACTGCTGGACAGCATTTACGATGCAGCGGTCATTACCGATCTGAATGGGAATGTCAGGGAGACCAATGCGCGAGCCGTGCAATTCCTGCAATGGTCCAAGCAGGACCTGGCTAAGTTGTGTATCAGCGATATCATTTCAGGAACCGACGAAACCTTGATGGCGTCGCTCTGCCAGAATCTCGAGAACAAGCGTTTCATGCTGATCCAGGCGCATTGCGTGCGCAAGGACGGAACCTACTTCTCAAGCGAGATAGCGGTCAACCGGCTACGTAGCGGGGAAGGCAGCCTCTGCTTCTTCATCCGCGATATCACGGTACGTAGGCAGGCCGAGGAAATGCTGCGGACTGAGCACAACGCCATCCAGAACGCCGCCAACGGGATCGCCATCGCAAATCTGCAAGGGTTGCTGGAATATTCCAATCCTGCCTTTGCCGCCATGATGGATGTCGCGAATCCGGAAGACCTCGTTGGTGCCAGTATCTTCGATATGTTCGATGGCAACAATATGGTCGAGGACATGTTCCGTGTGGTGTTGCAGGAGGATCGGCGCTGGCACGGTGAAGTCTCTGCGGAAATGCCGTCCGGCGGAACGATTGATCTTGAAATCCTGGCAACCGCAAACCGAAATTCCGATGGCGAGCAGGTCGGCCTTGTGTTCTCCTTCTCCGACCTTTCCGACCGCAAACGGGCCGAATCGGCATTGCGCGAAGCCGAGCGGCAACGTGTCATGCTCGAAAGTCTTGGGGCGGCCTGTCACCACCTAGGCCAGCCTGCCACGGTGCTGATGGCCAACCTGGGGATGATCCGGATGAAGGTGAACAATGACAATCCACTGGTCTCTGAAATGATCGATAGCAGTCTCGAGGCAATCCGCCGACTAGGGGATACATTGCACAAACTGAATTGTGTCAATGAATATCGGACAACCTCCTACATGGGGGACGAGAACGATACCTCCCCGCGCAGCCGTATTCTGGATATATAGGCGAAGCCGGTCACTTTGTGAACACCATTATGGCGATCTGTACAGACGGTTTAATCGCATCGCCACAACCTTCTAATAATCAGTGTTTTATATGATTTAAACCGCATGCAAAAATCGGTATAATTATTTTTAAGTCACTAATTAGCAAAGGGTTATGCACAAGCAGCGAAACTGCCGGCGTTTAGAGCGTTATCGTTGTGTCAAGTCTTAATGTTGACCACAACCGATAGTGTCAAGACTTTCGTTAAAAAGTTATTAACAAGTTGTTGACAGTCTGAGCCGAAGCGGCAAGCTTCGGATACGGGCGGGGCTTTACACCCCGGCGGTCTTGAAGGCGTCGGCAACGATCTGCTGGGCTTCGGACTGGATCTGGCGCAGGTGGGTGTCTCCCTTGAAACTTTCAGCATAGATCTTGTAGACATCCTCCGTGCCGGAGGGGCGGGCGGCAAACCAACCACTGCCCGTCTGCACCTTGAGCCCACCAATAGGTTCATTATTCGCCGGAGCCCGTGTCAGGATACCCGTGATCGGGTCGCCTGCCAACGTGGCCGCCTTGATCTGCTCCGGCGTCAAGGCCGAGAGCACGTTCTTCTGCGGTCCGCTGGCCACGGCATCAATCCGCGCATAGACCGGTGCTCCGAACCGTTCTTCCAATCCGGCATAGTACTGCCCCGGATCGCGGCCACTGACCGCCGTGATCTCGGCTGCCAGCAGGTCGAGCAGGATGCCATCCTTATCAGTCGTCCAGACGGTCCCGTCCTGCCGCAGGAACGATGCCCCGGCGCTCTCTTCACCCCCAAACCCGAAACTGCCATCCACCAAACCGCCGACAAAGTACTTAAACCCGACCGGTACCTCGGCAACCCGTCGCCCCAGGGCCGATGCAACCCGGTCAATCATCGAACTGGAAACCAGCGTCTTGCCAACCGCCGCATCGGCACGCCACCGTGGCCGATGCTGGAACAGATAATCCACCGCTACCGAGAGGTAGTGGTTCGGATTCATCAGTCCATGCCCCGGGGTCACGATGCCATGACGGTCATAATCCGCATCGTTGCCGAAGGCGATATCAAACCGGTCCTTCAGCGCGATCAGCCCCGCCATCGCATAGGGGGATGAACAGTCCATGCGGATCTTGCCATCCCAGTCCACGCACATGAACATGAAGGAGGGATCCACATCGCGATTGACGATCTCCATATTCAACCCATAACGCTCGGCGATCGGTTCCCAGTAGCCAATCCCCGCCCCCCCCATCGGATCGACCCCGATGTGCAATCCCGCCCCGCGGATCGCCTCCATATCGATCGCTGCCTGCAGGGCCTCCACATAGGGCGTCACAAAATCAAACGCCTTGACCTTGGCCGCCTTGAGCGCCTGCGCCAGGGGCATGCGTTTCACACCGCTCACGCCTGCGTCGAGCATTTCGTTCGCCCGCCGCTCGATGACATTGGTCACCTCCTTGTCGGCTGGCCCCCCCGATGTCGGGTTATACTTGAAGCCGCCATCGCGCGGCGGGTTATGCGACGGGGTAATGATGATCCCGTCGGCCAGTGCCTCGGTTCGTCCGGTATTCCACGCCAGGATGGCGTGCGATACCGCCGGGGTCGGGGTATAGCCGCGCCCAGCCTGATAGCGCACCTCCACGCCGTTGGCAGCCAGCACTTCCATCGCCGTGCCCCAGGCCGCCTCGGATAAGGCATGGGTATCCATCCCCACGAACAGCGGCCCCGTCACGCCGTTGGTCCGGCGCACCTCGACCACGGCCTGGGTCATGGCCAGGATGTGATCCTCGTTGAAAGACGTGGTTTCCGATGTGCCCCGGTGCCCCGATGTGCCAAAGGCTACCCGCTGGGATTTCTCGTGCGGATCAGGATGATTCGTGTAATATGCCGAAAGCAACCGGGGGATATTCGTCCGAACCGCCGCCGTTGCTGGTTTGCCTGCCAAAGGACTGATACTCATACGCGCACTCCTGATTTTTACCCTGTTAAAGTATTCTCTATCTTGTACCGGAAAATTTTAGGCTTGTAAATCCAAACCCGCATAGATTACTATGCCAAAGCAATGAATGACAAAATGACAGTATCTGACCGGACTTGGAGCGAGACTTTTTACCGCGACCTGCAGGCCTTGGTGGATTCCACCTTCCCAAAAGTCTGCACGCTTTGCGGGAAGGTCTTCGAATCCCAAGCCTCGTTTCTGAGCGAAACCATCCCCGTCAAGGACATCAACCTGACGGATCGCAGCGGCTTGTTCTCCCTCGAGGGCGGACCGGCGGAAAACGCGGTGGGGCTCTTCCGTAACTGCACCTGCGGAACCACGCTGATGGCGGACTTCCGGGACCGGCGCGACAACAGCAACAAGGGGCAGGTGCTGCGCCAACGTTTTGCCGCGCTGATCGACACGCTGGCCGACAAGGGCGTACCCCGCTTCGAGGCACGTCGTGAGCTGCTCAAGGTGCTGCATGGCGACCCCAGCAAGCGGATCGAGGACCTACTGGGCGAGACACCTCTCGCCTGAATCTATCACCCGATGACCTCGGCGATGATTTCGGGGGCGATGCCTCTGGCCTGCAGGCGTTGGGCAATAGCCTGCCGTTCACGCTCGGCGCCACGGGTTTCCTCCGCCGTGACATACGCCTCGCCGGTCTCACGAATCACGGCTGCCCCGCCGCCCGGCGGCCCGTCAACCGTTTCGATCCGGTGTGCCCCCAGATTGCGGGATTTACCCGAGAACTCGACGCCCACCAGCTTAAGCATATATCGAAATGGACGCTGAGTTTTTCGCGCTTGGTCGGCATCATCCGATCTGCCGTGTGGATGATAATCGATCTGCTCGACATCCTGGGCCGCTATGGGACAGCAGGTGCGCCCAAGCCAGTGACTGTTCCCGCAGTACACCCTGTTTTCAAGGGCTTTTAGAAGGTCAATGAAAATCCTATGGGACAGCACACGGGAAAATCCTTGGGAAATCAGCAGTGTCAATAAATCAATCAGCAAATAGAGTCGCCAAAAATGATAGACATCGCCCGTAAATCTTAACAATATCAGCGTCGACCGAAGGAAAGTAACAGACTATGGGATGCTAGTGATAAACGATATTATTTCTCACCCGCCACGCCAGTTTAACGAAAGGCAACAAATTCTCGCTGACTCACTTCGTTCATGCTTATATGGCAAAAGGCTATGACATGCCGCCGCGTCGACGGGCGGAGCAAGTCAGCCGCATCTTAAAGGACCATCATCATGCAAAGCAATATGGACCTCAACGCGCACCACACGGCTGTGCAGCGGGCGCTCGAACTCGGCCGGGCCGGGAATCCTGAGGGCCTACCGGAATTGATCAAGCTACTGACGCTGCCCTCTGCCGACGTACGCCGTCTGGCCGCATCGGCCATCGGCAAGCTATCCGGCTTCGGTGCGGATTCCAAAGCCGCCGTGAAGGCACTTGCTCCTGTTGCCCTTCGCGATCCGCACCCGCAAACGCAGCAGTACGCCTTAAAAGCATTAAAAACCTATGGCGCAGCAGGTGCCGAACTGCTGCAGGACTTGCGGGATTTAGCCGTCAACCCACGAGCCAGGGACTATGTTCGAATGGCAGCCCATGCGGCCGCACAAGCGGTTGAGGCCGATATTCTCGCAACGGCGGCTGCGGCAGTTCATCGCTGCATCAAGTGCGGCGGTGATGTGGCTCCCGGCGAGCGCCGTATTGCCGAGTGGCTCACCGCCAACAATATCGTTTTTCGGTACGATAACCGCTTCCGCATTATCAAAGGCTATGCCATCAGGCCAGATTTTTACTTGCCGGAGTACGATGTCTATATTGAGTACTGGGGAATGGAGGCCAATCTCGACTACCAGATCGGTATGCTCGAAAAGAAAAAGCTCTATCAGCAGGCAGGTAAGCGCCTGCTATCGTTCTACCGTCACGAGAAGCAGGACATTGCCCAGCTTCTCCGCGAAAGGATTTCCCGCTACATGCAGATCGCCGAGACTCCAAGCTCACGATCAGCGTCAACGAACAACGTAAGTCAGCCCTGCTTCAGGTTCACCCGAGCAAAGGTCCGTTGGTAGCCACACGGCTTATGCTCGGAGGTCGGGCAAGGTGCCGCGACCTACTTTATGACAGTGAACAGCAGGCGGAAAAAGGTGAACGAGAGCGGCTGTCGATGAAATGCCAAGGCAGGTAGGGCGAAGACCTCCGGGAGATCCGCCCGTGGCAAAGGCAGCGGCTTGCACGACGCGGCCGGCGTGGAATCCGGTACTCCCGCAGCGGGGTGGAACCCACCTGGTTCGGCTCAGGATATCGTCAACTGTTAGCGTGTTCAGTCGCGGGTGCGGAAGGTGACGGTGCCTTCGCGCAGTTTCCGTTCCAGCTTGCGGCGCATCCAGACGCGAATCTGGCTACGCACCGGGGGCAGCAGCAGCAGGAAGCCTAGCGTATCGGTGATCAGTCCCGGCGTGATCAGGAGCACCCCGGCCACCAGGATCATGGCGCCATCGATCAAGCGCGGGGCGGGCATGACGCCATTGGCCATGTCACGTTGGATTTCCCGCATCACCTGTGCCCCCTGGGCACGCGCCAGCCAGGCACCGGTGACTCCGGTCACGATCACCAGCGCCAGCGTGGATTTCCATCCGACATGCGCACCCACTTGCAGCAGCAGCCACAATTCGATCAACGGCATCACAATAAAAGCAACCAGCAGATAAGAAAACATCAGCATCCCCTCTGGATCTCGCACCACACTACTGTCAACGCCGTACCGGCCAGGGGGGGACAGCGCCTCGGTCCATCCCCCACGCCTGCTTGCGCAACCGATTATTTGTGCTCTGCAGGACATACCACATTCCCGCCGCTGGGTGGTACACTGCCAGATCGGCCTTGCCGTCACCATCATGGCTGCTTTATAGTAAACCACGCTGATCCGGGATGGTCAAGCACGCATTTCAACATTACAACCATCATTCCATAAGCAGGTTACCGAGAGTTCCATCGCGCCTCTTCTGAGCAGCCACCGTGGCTGGTTTCACAGGAATGTCAACCTGCGCCGGAGCGTCAACGGCGAACGAATTTTCAAGATCGAAGGCTGGCAGCGCTGAAGATTATTTTATTTACGGCTCGCAGCTTGGGCTTGTCCTACGCTAGGCGGCGCGTCCAGTATGCAGCAACAATCCCTGCGACAAATCCCGACGCGTGGCCCAACCAACTGGTTCCGGGCGTGTGCTTGACCATTGCGATTAGGGCGCCACCATAGAACACAAAAACCAGGATCGAGAGTGCGGCCGCACGCCATTCTCCACGAACAGGACCGATGGCCAGCAGAAAACCGATGAGACCAAATATGACCCCGCTGGCGCCAATCACAAGGGTAGAACTGTCGCCAACAAGCCAGACGGTTCCGCCTCCAAGGATTACGATGATCAATAATGCGAAACAGGTCAAGCGGCGGCTAAAGGACAGCGCGAGAATGAGCAGCCAGAAGAGGGCGGCCGAATTAGCTAGAATATGTGCCATGTTACCGTGTAAAAATGGACACAAGGGGATTCCAAGCAGCCCATGTACCTCGCGGGGACGAATACCATACTGCCTGAAGTCAACAATCGGCACGATGGTGTTGATAAGATATACGACCCACAACAAGGCGAGGGTATAGAACGCAAATTCCACATTGCCAACCCATAACGCGCGCTGCTTCATCTATGCCTCCGAACTGACCCTAATTCCCCCTGGGCGTCTCGAAGCGCCCCCCTCGCGCCGACGGAAGACGTGGCACGTGAAGACGCTGGTTCTCCGGGTGAACTGAAAGGCACGGGACTACTGCTCTGCCGCCACAGTCCCCACATACACCGAGCGACGGTACGAGCAGGGCGCCACCGCCCCCGAAATGACGTAGAACTTCCCGTCCACCACCACCCCTGGAGCCTCGCCCTTCACCTCCGGCAGATCGGTCACGGCCACCCAGCCTTGATCGGGCTTCAGGGAATCATACATGTAGACTGATGCGATGCCCTGCTGCCTGTCGTTGAATCCGCCCACCGCCTTGCCCGCCGTGACCGCAGCGACATTGTAGCGGGGTTGCGGCAGACGGCCCGCGTCACTCCATCCCCGCTCTGGCGCCAGGGTATCGAAGGCATAAACCGCGGAACTGAATCCGGCCGGATTGCATCCGCCGATCACGTAGATCTTCCCGTCCAGTACGGTTGCCGCCAGCGAACTCAGCGCCACCGGCATGGAATTGATGTACCGCCACCCCTGATCCGGCTTCTGCGTATCGTATGCATACACGGCCGACTGGGCCCCCGTCGTTCCCAGTCCGCCCATCACATAGATCTTCCCGCTCACCGGCACCGCCGTGTGCCAAGACAGCCCGACAGGCAGGGAGCTCACTTGCGACCAACCCTGCTCCGGCTGTTTCCAATCGTAAGCGAAAACGGCCGCCGGATCGTTCTCGGTCCCTTGCCCCCCGATGGAATAGATCCGCCCACCGGCCGTCACCACCGCCAGGCAGGCACGGCCCATCGGCATGTTGCTCAGGCTCTGCCAGCCCTGCTCCGGCTGTGCCGGGTTGTATCGGTACACGTGGGAATTCCACCGGCCGTTGTAGCCGCCCATCGCATAGATACTTCCGTCCGCCACCGTCGCCGCCAGCATTCCGCACGCCACGGGAAAAGGAACTCCGTCCTCCCACTGCAGCC
>JFJP01042196.1_pt1 | contig 15339 bp, 1 predicted proteins | sample 431651 | NCBI WGS metagenome assembly JFJP01 (sample SAMN02602958, study PRJNA72255) | Microbial mat metagenome, whole genome shotgun sequencing project. | biome: fresh water; feature: sink hole; material: water; isolation source: purple microbial (photo- and chemosynthetic) mats found in... | reverse complement strand
GCCGGTCTCGGGGTCCTGCCAGCGGTTCCACATATAGATCAAGCCGACGTCAGGATCGGGCTGGTGACCGGCATAGGAGCCGTCGAAGTCATACAACCCTTCGACCCCCGAGGTCGTGCCAAAGGGGTTGTACTCACTGCTCCAAACCACCTTCGACCCCGAGTCGGTGATCTGGGTCACACTCCCCAGCTGGTCGGTGGTCGCGTAGTAGCGCGTCTGGACCCCAGTTGCAGAAGTGTCGGTCCAGCCCACGATCTGATCATTGAGGTACGCAAAGGTCCGGCTGGTGTTTGCAGTCAGGTTCTTCTGGTAGGTCAGCGCCCCGTTGCGGCCGTAGGCGTACACCGTCGTTCCGTCGTTTCCAACTCTTTGGACCCTCAGGTTCTCAGCATCGTAGGTGTAGGCGACCACCTCCACCCCGTTCCTGCTCACACTCAGCAGCTCATTGTGCAGTCCCCAGCTGTAGCTCCAGCTTTCATCAGAGCTGGTCCTGGTCAGCCGGTTCCCGTTCCGGTCATACGTGTATTCCCACCTCCCGTCGTTCCTGACCTGGCTGAGGTTGCCCCCATTGGCGTTCTTGAAATACACACTCGTCTTCAGGTTCCCGAAGTCGGTGGTCATCTGCGTCCGGTTGCCCAGGTTGTCGTAGAGGTACTGCTCGTTGTGGGTGCTCTTGAGCGCCCAGACTCTCACCAGCTGTTTGGCGGTGTTCGTGAACGTTGCCCTGGTGGTGATGCTGGTGTTGCTGATGTCCCGGTCATCCCAGACCGTATGGACGCGGATCACCCGGGCCATGAAGACCCTGGGGAACGCCAGGGTAATCACCCCCTGCGAATCCTCGCTGAAACTCCAGCCCGTGATCTTCGTCCCGTCCCCGTACACGCTCAGGTCGCGCTCCCGGACCCGGTGGGTGCTGCTGGCCGGGTGCAACTCGATCTTGTTGACCCCGTAGGTCTCCAGCAGGTCCACCACCACGCTTCTCTTGGCCACATCCAGGCTCACGGTGTCGGCCCGGTCCGCCACAGCGTAGCTTGCTGAAATCTGCCCGGGAGTCTTCTGGAACCAGCCCTTCTCGTCGGCGCCGATGAGCTGGTTAAGCTGGTCGTAGCTGTAGCTGTTCTGATTCTTGCCGGCGATGTTCCCGGCCTTGTCGTAGGTGAAAGCGTAGCTCTTGAGACTTGCACCCTGGGCACTGTAGCCCAGGTTCTGCAGGCGGTCCTGGTCGTCAAAGGTGACGGTCTTCGTCACCCCGTTGGACAGAGTGTAGTTCGAAAGCCTTCCGGCGCTGTCGTAGGAGAGGTTTCCTGCGACCCAGCCACTCATGCCGACAAGCTGGTTCTGCTGGTTGTAGCTGTAGTTCACGCTGCTCGAGTCAGGGTTGGTGACGCCCGTCAGACGCTGGTTGCTGTCGTATCCGTAGCCCATCACCAGAGGGGTTCCACTGACGCTCTGGGCCTTGCCGGTCACCAGGCCGTAGGGATTGGGGAGGTAGCTGCCGTTCACCAGGTTGTAGCTGGTGAGCACCCCGTTGTTGCTGGTCTTCAGATCTCCGCCGGCATCGTAGGTGTAGCTGGTGGTTTGGACCCTGTTTCCATTGGTGGCGGTTTCATCAAGAAGGTGGCGGGTCTTGTCGAAGTGGCGGACAAACGTCGTGCCGTTGGCATCGATCTGGTTCACCACGTCGCCCCAGGCATCGTAGGTGCTGCTGATGCTCGCGTTCCAAGGGGTGGTTTCACGGTTCCGCTCGGCATCCTGGCTCTGGATCTTCTGGCCCCAGCGGTCATACGTGTTGGTGCTCACCTGACCCCGGGCGTCAGTGACGCTGATCAGCTGGTTGTCGGGATTGTAGGCGTAGGTGCTCGTGTTGCCCCGGCCATCGGTAACCGTCCGCTTGTTGCCGTTGTCGTCGTAGGTGAAGCTCGTCCACCCCGCACTGCTGTTGCCGGTCTGCACAACCCGCCCAGCTTCATCATAGACCGTGGTCACCACGTGATTGGTGTTCGGTGCGGTCACCGTGGTCTGACGTCCGGCATCATCGTAGCCATAGCTGGTGGTGTAACCACCGCTGCCCTGGACTACGGTCTGAGTCTTGAGCTGATTGCGAAGACTGTAGGTCGACCTGGTCACCTGACCATCAGGCTCGGTGCGCGCAAGGAGGTTGCCATGGCCATCATAAGCAAACAGAATCTTGGGAATGCTGGCGTCGGTGCTGGGCAAGTCGGCTTCAGTGAGGCGACCCAGCTGATCGTACTTCAGATCGAGCACGAAGCGAAGACTGGGAAACTCGCTTTGCCGGGGGTCCTTCACCTGAGTGCGGTTGCCCAGTGCGTCGTAGAGGTAGCTCACGGTGTGGCCCTCTTCATCGGTCTGGGCGGTCACCCGGCCATGACTATCGTAGCTCCAGCTCTTGGTCGCCTGGGTCTCCCCTTGGTAGCCGCTGGACTGACTGACTGTGTTTCCACTGGGGTCGTAGGCGTAGCTGAGGGCCAGATTCTTGACCGCTGCGCCGACCGAGACCGGCGTGGTGCTCCCCAGCACCTGGCCAAGACCGTTGACGAGGTTGGTCGTCACCCGTGAACCGCCGCCATCGAGGGCTTGGGTGGTTGTCGTCAGAACTCCGGCGGCGTCGTAGCTCTTGGCGACCACCGGTGAGACCTGGCTGCCACCGACAACTCGGCTTGGAAGGGTGATTGATGCCTCCAAGCCTTGGTTGTTGTAGCTGATGCCCGTCGTGTTGCCCACCGGGTCGGTCTGAGCGATCACCCGCCCTGCCCCATCGAAATACGTTTGACTGGTAAGACTTCTACCGGCCACCACCACAGTTTGACTCAGGGTCTTGCCGTCCCAGCCAAGGCTTTGAATCGTCGTATGGGCCAGCTCGTCGGTGGTAGTCACCAGATTGGAGGCATCATTGTAGCTGGTGGTCTTGGTCCCTGTGGCACCGGGAGCCTTTGTGCTGGCCACCCTACCCCGCTCATCATAGCCAAAGACCGTGGTGACGCTCTCACTGCCAAGGGTCCGGGCTGGGACCAAGTTGGCGTCGGAATCGGCAACTGGCCCGTGCACCGCCACCACCTGATCATAGCCATCATAGTCGAGCGTGGTTGTGACCTTATCGCTCCCGTTGAGCTTCACGACTTTCGTCAGCCTGCCCAACGAGTCGAAACTGTAGGTCACATCCGTCACCTTGGGGCTGGTGGTGACATGGCTGGTCAGCGGGGTGCTATCTTGATAGCTCACACTGGTCACGGGACTCACACTCGAGATGCTCCCGCTTCCGTCGTAGGCAACTACACTGGGCTCGGTGATCTGTGTCACCCGACCCAGATAGTCATAGCTCTTGGTGGTCTCGAAGTTTCGCTGATCACGGCTCAACGTGAGTGTCCCGGTCAGCAACCTGTAGTGCTGGGCCGTGCTTTGATCCCGCGTTGTTCCATCGGCCTGAAGAACCGCCACCTGTTTGACGCTCGTCCAATATTCGCTGCCGTGACCGGTGTACTCGTAGGTGTAGGTTGTCACCTGCCCCGTCGGGCCCTGAATCTGGCTCACCTGGCCGCTGCTGGCATCATACTGATAGTTGGTCGTCGCCCAGCCGCTGCCAGTCCATTTCTGACTTTGCAGCAATTGGCCCAGCGCGGTGTAGCTCAATCCCCGGTACTCTTCCACGTCGGCAATGGCATTGCCATTGGGACCCCATCCATGGGTGACAACCTTCCCAGCGGCCACAAGGTTGCGTGGTGCTCTGGAGAGAGCCGGTTCGCTGACACTCAGCCCAGAAATCCCCAAGCCAAGGTTGCCATTTCCGACTCCGTAGTAGCTCAGGTATTGGTCCTGGGCAGAGCGTCGGCCGCCCACCAGATCCTGCTTCTTGATGCTCGTCGGATTTCCCCACGAGTCATACGTGTAGTCGGTTTGAGTGTAGTTCGATGCTGAACGCTGGGTTCTCAACTGCACAGACCGCATAAGACCGGTGTCCCATTTCTGCGTCTGGGTTTCAACAAAACCGGTAGTGCTGCCGGCGATCGTGGTCGTATTGGCCAGACTCACCACTTCCGTCGTGTCGGGCCGCTGGCCTGCAACATCCAGTCCCAACCCCCGCTCCAGCGCCTCCACCGAATCCGAGAGCTTGGCTCGGACCTTATCGATCTTGTCATACGTGGTGGTCTTGGTTGTTCTTCCGTCTGCAACCACCGATCGGCTGTTGTAGAACTGGTTGTGCCCGCCGCTGACGAAGCTGTAGCTGTAGCTGGTTGTCCGCAGCACCGCTGCAGGGGACTCGGCAAGTGATACCGCAACACTCCGGGCTACCAGCCGGTCAGTGCTGATTTGAAACTTGTAGCCGCTGGAGGTCTCTTGGTAGCCCAGGGTCACCGGGGCACCATAGGTCACAATACTCTGGCCGACTCCGGGTCCCCGGACGCTGGTCAGCGCTGAGACACCAAGTGTGGTTGCGGGTTGGGCAACGTAATTCTCGGGAGGCGTGCCCTGAAGAACACTCGAGGTCACCAAGGCCAGCGTCGAATACCCGTAGTTCCAGACTCGGCCGCCGACATCGGTTGCCGACTTGAGCGTACCGTCGGCGTCCAGGTTGTAGGTAATCACCGGATAACTTTCCCCGCCGCCAGAAACCGTAATGGAGGTCAAGTTCGTGCCATCACTGGAAAAGCTCACCGTCCTTAACATCGAGTCCGTAATCACCGGGGTAGCGCCGTCGTAGTTAAAGTCGATGTGGTTGATGCCCGTGGAGTCGGTCATTTGCACGACACGTCCCTGTTTGTCAAAGAAGACCTCTCGCCCGTCCTTTTCAATCAGCTTGGCACCTTGAAGACTGTAGGCAGGCGTCAGTTCGATGAACTTGAGGAACCCGATTAGGTAGTGTGGAGTGACGCCGAAGGTCAGCTCAACGCGAATGTCCGAGTTCTCATGGGTCTCAAGAGTCACAATCCGTGCGCCGTTCGAGTTATACTCTCCAGTCTTCTTGGCCTGCTCCAGACTCAGGATCTCGCCATCGGCGCCTTTGACCCACAGTCCGCTTCCGTTCCACTTCATGCTCGGAAAATTCAGTCTCCAGCCCTTGCCAACATGCCAGGGGGTCTCTCCATTCGCTCCCGTCGTGGCCGGCGCACCAGCGCTGGAAGTGCCATCAGCCTGTGCACTGCCGGTGTCCCAGGTCCGCTTGAGCACGAGGTCGAAATTGTTCTTGCCAGGCAGAACCAGCTCAGTGAACTCCGTTGATACCGTCCCGCCCTGCTCAGAGACACGGATCGGGCCTTGCCCCGTCTTGGTTGCAAAAGGGCTGAACTGAACATCTCGAAGTTGCTGTGGAGAGAGCTCCACTGCCCCGGTCGCCTGAACAGAAAAGTCGGTGAAGTGATTGGTCTGGAACGTGAGCGCGTGCGTCAACGGATTGACGATGCTTCCGTCAACGGGAATCCAGCGGCTCCACATGGGGTCAAAGTAGAACGCCCGAAGGTTCGCCTCGGTATACCCCGCTGGAATCTGCGCCGGGTCGTAGCCCAGCGATACCGCAACGGGAGCACTGAGGTCGGCGTGGGTGGCCTGGGTCTCCACTCCGTTTTCTGTCTTTGTCACTGTCAATTGGTAGATCGGACCAACCGCTGGATTCTCGGGAGGGGTGACAAGGGCGTTCACGCTCAGTTCATTGATCAGGACCTTCGAGACATCGGGAGCCAGTGCTCCGGTGGGGATGTTCACCAAAACGTTCTGATACTGTGCGACCACGGGTGCAGAGTCAGTGACCGCAGCCACTTCCAGCCCGACCTTGGTCGTCACCCAAGGGGTTTTCTCTCCAATATTGCCGGCATGGTCAACGGCCCAGACCCGGTAGGAGTAATCCACTGCCAAGGTCAAACCCGTGTCGCCAAAACTGGTATCACCAGGAGTCTTTACGCCGTCGCTCCAGGCGGGATTACGCTCCAGTCGCCACGTCTCTCCGCTTTCACCACTGGCATTCCAAGACAGCGCGATCGAGTCTTTTCCAGGAATCTGGTTGAAAGCGCCCACCAACGGCGGCGGGAGCGTGTCGATAAACACCTGAGTGCTCGAGCTGGTGCTCAGTCCCGCCTTGTCCCAGGCCGTGACGATAACCGTGTGGACTCCGTCGCTCAAGGCCGGCAGGGTGTAAGGACTTGCCACAGTCACCGACGAACCGGTATCCACCGCCACACCATAGTGATCGATTCCAGAAACCGCATCGGTCGTGGCAAAACTCACCACAGGACGTGTATTGCTCGTCCAGGAAGCAGGGCTGGCGGTTACTGAAAAGTCCTTGGGTTGGGTAACGTCCACTGTGATCGCGATGTTTGTAGTCGACTGGTTCCCAGCAGCGTCGAGGGCCGTAACAGCTAGCGCCCCAACGCCCTCGCTCATCGGCGAGGTTACCTGTGCCTGGCCGCCAGCGACGGCCGTCCATGTTCCCCCATTCACTTTCACCCAGCTCGCGCTGGCACCGCGGCGGGAGTAACCGCACCAATGGCTGGCGCGGTGGTATCGCGGGTGAGACGCAGATTCGCCGTCACACTCTGACCCACCGAATCGGTGGCCTTAACCACCAAAGTGTTGGGACCCTCGACAAGCTCAATTGCCGACAGGTTGAAACTTCCAGCCAGCACAGGGGCCGGCTTTCCATTGACCGTGACGGTGACCGCTCCGATGCCTTTCACCCGACCATACACATCGACCGTACTTTGGGTCACCAGTGAAGCTTCCACCGGACTGTCGATCAGAAGCACCAAGGGCTGACTGTTTCTCACCACCCGCCGAACCAGGTTGGCCTGGAGGCTCCCGTTGTTCTTCAGCCACTGGACGCTGATCAAGTTCAGGCCCTCGGTGAGGGTCACACTGGTAGTGAACCTCTTCCCAGAAACAGGCACACTCTTGCCATTGACCAGCACGCTTCCGCTGCTGTTTCCGACCTGGCCCGAAATCGTGTAACTTGCGTTCTTGGTGTAGGCGGTAGCCGAACTCTGGTCCAAGGTGAGACTGCCTGGAGCACCGGGGATCAGGTGAACAACCTGCGTGCCCTTTCGATTCTGAGCGTCGGTCGCGGTAATCGTGACCAGGCTTTCAACCCCAGATGGCAGCTTCAGCTCATCGATCTTGACCCAGAACACGTGACCTGACTTCTTGGCCGTCAGAGCATTGACCGTCACCTTGGCCGAGGGATCACTCACCCACCCGACCAACTTGGTGCTTGTGTCATCATCGTGACCGTTGTTGCCCCTTCCGTTTTCTTCTGTTCCCGAGTGGATTCTCACCAGGGGCGCCGCAGAAGTCACGGGGCTTCCCCACACGCGGATCTCGGCGGGGTTTCCAATGATATTGAGCTTGATTTGGTTGGTGACTACCCCGCCAAGAGAGCCCAGATTGGGCACGCTCACCCAGGCGTTGTTCACCCAGGCCCACGCGCTCACTGATATCGGTTCGACCGCGGTAACCTCGACTCGCTCCAGCGACATCACCGAGTTCAGGGTAATCTGACTCTGCCCCGAGGAGTTGGGCACGGTGGTATACAACAGCCCATCGCCGTTTCCGGTCGCACCGGCACCAACCCTGCCATCGGAGAGGTTCAAAGAACTCTGAATATCCACCACCGTTGCACCGGGAAGCGGCGCAAGACGAAGGAAATTGTCTCCAGTCCACAACTGCCCGTCGCCCAGAACCAGGCTATATATGCTCAGGCCGCGAAGTGTCAGGATCTTTGCAGCACTCCACCCCTGGCCGTTGAGCTCCCCGACAAGGTTCGCTGGAGCGCTCCCCTTGGTGACAAACAAGATCCTCTGCGAGGTGCTTCCGTCCGAGGTGAAACTCACATTCACCGCGCTACTGAGATCCGCCGGACCGCCCAACAGCAGCCCCTGCGGCGTTCGGCCAGCTCCAGAGTTTCGACCCCAGACTTCCACTTCACTGATTTGCGCCGCACCATTCCAGCCAATCGCAGCTCGAAGACGCACCTGGTTGCTTGTGATGCCCGGCGCACCTACCGCCAGTCGCTGCCAGCCCGGCGCACTGCCCTTGGCAATCGTGCCCAGCTTCGTCCAGGCGTTTCCAACCTTGGCTTCCACCGTGACTTCCGACTCCAGCGCCACCGGCAAATAGATTTTGACGAAATCAAGGGCGCTACCCTGGCCAAATGAAAGGTTCGCCCAGGCCTCACCCCAGCCAGAAGAAAAACGACTTCGCCCAGAACGGCCATTCCACCACTCCCGAGTGTCCTCGCTGTCTGCGTCTTCGTTCGACCACGGATCCACTCGCCAGCTCGTCCGCGTGTCTCCATCGATGAGGTTGGTCTCATCAAGGGACCACAGGGTGTTCTCCGATGCACCAACATCACTGGGGGTCAGTTTGCGGCTAGCTGCGCTCGCGTCACTGCCTTTGACGGAGATCTCGGTCAACAGACTCGAAGAAGCATCACTGCCGGTCAGTCTCCACTGCAGCCCCGTCGCAACCGCTTCGTCGAGTGACAAATCCACCCAACCCACAGCGCTAGAACTCTCCAGCACTCCCGCCAAGAAAGGTTTCCAGCTGCCGTTCTGCTGGTACCACAGCCCAGCGCTGCTTCCCTGAGCGAGATTTCCCTGCCAATCGATCCCGGCAATCAACTGCGGACTGGCAAAACGCAGCTCCACCCACCCGCTGGTTGCCCCGGCTGAGAGTTTCCACCCAGTTTGCGTCTGACCGTCGTTCGCTGACGCCGCTGGATGCGTGCTGTCAGTCGTTCCACCACCGGTGACACTCGTCAGGACTACCGGACTCTGAGCGCCGAGTATCGAGGCCAGAAAAAGCATTCCAAGGACAAGGTTGTACTTTTTCATCCTCATTCTCCCAAGTTCCCAGAATTGCCACCAAGTGAGTTGACCTCACCGATCCCCAGCGCACCGGTATCCCAGCTGTAGTAATTCTCAAAATTGCCGCCGAGGGTCGAGTTCTTCACAACCGGGCGACCGCCAGCATCTTCCTTGACCCCGTAGACCCGGTTGTTCTGGATCACGGCCCCTGTGACAACCACACCCGTCGAGCCCACAACATGAACACCGATATCGTTGTCTTGAAGTCTCGTCCCAACAAGAGTCGCAGACCCTGTAGCATCAACCGCTAGCCCTCGATCGGCGTCGCGAATCTCAGCGTTTCCTATGCTCGCGCTCCCATTGACCAGAATCCCCGCCCAGTTCCGAAGCTGGCCATCTGCCTTGGAAAGTTTTGCTCCATCTTCAACAACCAGGGTGCCGCTAACCGTCAGGCCCTGCGCATACCCAGCCACCAAGTTGCCTCTGAACTCAATCTGGACATCAGAAGCGAGGGTCAGCTTGACACCGCTGGGAACCGTGACGGTCCCTGTCACCACTTGCGACCCATGCCACAGCTCATCTTCGTAGAGAGACCCTGTCAGCGTGTTGGTAACGGTAACCCACGCACTCCTCTGGGTCTGTGCTCCCCAATTGTCAGTGGCGGTGTAGGTCAGCTGATATCCCCCAGGAAGAGCACCAGTTGAGTTCTGGTGATACTTATGAGTTGGATTTGCCAAACCAGATCCCAAACTGCCATCGCCAAAGTCCCAGACCGTGCTCACAATTGTGTCGCCGTAGAAGCCGTTGTCGATATCTGCCAGATAGTCCGGAGCCAGAACATTAGGCCTACCAGCTGTCGTGGTCACAGGATTGAGCACCACCTGAGGGGCGTTGTTCCAGCGAACCCTTTGGGTCGTGGTCCGTACGTTTCCAGCTTCATCGGTGCTCGTCATCGTGACCGTATAGACCCCGTGGTTGGCACCATCCAGAACAACGTGCGGCACAGCGCTAGTTGGGAACCCCGTCAAAGTCTTTGTCGTACTTGTTTGATTGCCCTGTGGGTCCAAGATCTGCACCAGGCTTGTCACCGTAGGACTCACATCCTCCGTCACGTGGAAGACAAGATCCACAGGCAGAGAATTGACAACAAACTCGGTTACAGGAGGGCCGCTGGCGGTCAACATTTCCACCCGGCCATCGAGCCGCGGATTGTCGACGGTAACTACAGGAGCACTGAGGTCCGCCGTGGTCACATTCCCAGCCCCCGCATCAGCGCCCCACTGATCCGAGGCCAAGTTCAGCGCCTGAACCACCATTCGGTAGGACTGGCCATGGAGCAAAGCCGCGCTCACGTCAGCTGGGTAGCTCATCGTCGCTGCGCTCACGGGCACACGGTGGTCCCCTGGAAGTCCGGTTACCGTCGTCCACGTGTTGGCAACCAGGTTGTTTTGAGTATCACGAAGTCCAAATCGGTAGCCTGAGATTCCGCTCTGATCGTCGGTCAGCACAAACCCCACTGGCGCCACCACGTTGTTCAAAGTGGTGTATCTGGGCGCCGTCACATCAGAAACGTCTGCCGGTGTCAGGTCCACAAGCGCTGTCGTCGTTGTCACGATATCGGACCACAACCCTGCACCGCTTTGTACCTGCACCTGGGCCACCAGCACCGAGCCATCGGCGACATTCACCCCGTGGTTCAAGGCCAGTGTCGTATCACCGGTCGCCAGCGTATGGGCATTGGACTTTACCGTCACCCATCCGCCGGTCAACAATCCCGGGAGTTGAAGGGTACCCACCTGGTAGCGCCACTGCGTGATCTCACTCGCCGGATTGTTCGCTGTCGCCGAGAAGGACATCGAAGCCGACACAAAACGGGGGGCCCCGGTCCCGGTGATCGAAGGAGGCGTGTGATCGATCCAGAAAGGCGTTCGCGCCAGGGGGTCAACTGCTTCGGAAGACGTCCCCGCCGCGTTCGTCGCGATCACAAGTGCGGTATACCGGCCCTCCCCCCAAACCTGTGCATCCGACAAATCCAGCGACGCACTTCGGTTTCGCGTCGAGAGCGTTGCTATCGCTGTGCTCTGCCCTTCTTGGAAGACCTTCAGAGTGTACCCCGTTACTGGAACAGCGCTCCTGCTCTTGTCCAGATCCCAGTCGGCAAACAGCTGCTTTCCAGAGACCGACACCCGCAGCGCAGCCATGCTGGGACTACTGGTGTCAAAAATCACTCCAGCTGAGTACCCGGGAGTCAGAGAGTTCGAATCCGCCTGGTTTGTGGCAGTCACCGCAAACACCAAACCAAGCGGCTCAGTTTCTGGATATCCCTGCGCTAGGCTCGCATCCGAAACCAAATGATCAATACTTCCGGCCGGTATTTCAAACGGACTGGACGACCTCGTGCCCAGGTCGCCCTTTGCGGTGAACACACCCGTGTCCCTGTCGATAACGCCCACGAGCGCCGAGTAGGAACTCACCCCCGAATACTCGGAGAAGGCATCGACAACAAGGGACAGCCCATTGAGGCTGTTGATGTACGTCGGCTGAGTACCCGCGTGAAGTGAATTGGTAAGATAAACCTCGGCCACCGTCGGCTTGGTGGAGTCGATCGTTACCCCTTCACTCACACCGTAGCTCGTCTTGCCTGTCTGCGACACAGCCCGCACCACAAAATACCAAATCTGTCCGTCGGCGGCTCCCAACGACTGGGACAGCACCGAGGCAGCATGCGCCGAAGTATCCGCACTCCATTGAGAAATCGAACCCAGCTGTTGCGGATTCATGGTGACTGCCCAGCTGTAGTCCAGAGGCGTTTCACTCGACTCGGCGCTGGCCACCCACTGGGCCGTCAGCGGCTGATGGGTATTATTGAACTTGCTGTTCCTCACCACAGTCGGTGCCGGCGGGGCCTCGCGGTCCACAAACACCGTCTGCATTTGCTGATCCGTCACAACTCCTGCGGCTGTGGTCACTTCCAGGGTCAGTCCCAGACGATCGCCAGTGACCAGGCCAAGGACGCTTCCTAGACCGCTCAATGTGAACGCCGTTGTCTGCTCCAATGTCACAGGCAGTGCATACTTGTGAACCATCGCTCCCTTGGCCGCAAGAAGCACCACGCTCTGCAAGGGACTATACTGGCTGGGCGTCAGCGACCAGGTCAGACTCAAACTGTCCCCATCCATGATAGAGCTCTGAAGACCCGCGTTCGAGCGAAGCACTGTTCGACCCGAATTGATCTTTGCCTCTGTCGTATCGACAAGCACCCCGGTGCTCGTGGCCGTCGGCCCCGCATCACCTTGTGCCGATACCGTGCGGACCTGGATTCGGTACACCTGACCATCCACAAGTCCACCACGCTCAGCTAGGGTCAGGTCAGAGCCTGCATCGAACTCGCCCTTCCCCGCCGCCAGATCTTTCCAAGGCACAATGACACTCTGACTCGAGTCTTCGATCTGTACTTGGAAATGGTCAGCCACCGGGGCATAGAACCAGGCCTTGAGGCCCGATGCGTAGGGACCATTGTCTTCAACTGAAATCGGCGAGACCCCTGCCAGCACCGTCAAGGCCACACTTTGGCTTGAGGTAATTCCGTTAGCGCCCACGGCCTTCATCGTCGCCACATAGGCTCCCGGTGCCACACCTGCGGGAATCAGAACTTTCCAAAGCGGTGCAGGGGTTCCTTCGATAATCAGTGCCCCCGATACCGCACCCGTGATCTGCGAACTGATAACCGTCGGATCCTGCACGGTCCCCAAGGTAAGTTCAAAGCGAGCTATCCCGCTCTTCGTGTTCGTCGCACTACCAGTGAATCGCACCGTGTCAGAAGCATAGCTTTGCTCAAAGTTCGAGCTGAGAGTCACACCCTCAGGGGCTGTGTTGTCGAACAGCAATCGCTGGCTTCTGGTTACCAAGGTGCCGCCAACACCGTTGGTGGCTTTCGCCTGAACTTCATACCAGTTCCCCGCAACAAGACTCGTCTTGGCCAAATCCCTCGCGGCAATCCAGCTCGAGCTCCAGGGGGCGGCGTCATTTCCTTCGGGCGCCAGCGCAAACTCGGTCTTGACAACCGCGCTCACCGGGTCACTCGAGTCTGCGACGACAGTCAGGTTGTTCAAGTCGGTCACAACCGTCCCCATGGTGCTGTTCAGTCCACCTGTCACCGATAAGAGTATTTTCAAACTCGATATGTCAATCACGAAATCGCCTGGTATAGCGTGAGTCACAACATTCCCCGCCTGGTCCGTGACCCGCAGGTTCAACTGATAGACGCCGTCCGCCACATTCACCGCTATCCCCTGCCCCGTAAGCTTCAGGCTCATGCCCGTCCCCGAGAACCTCTGCCACTCGCCTGTCACCGTTGCATTGCTCCACTGCGCCTCTATCTTGGCCACACCGGAATAGTCGTCGCTCACACTGCCCCCGGTGAAGTACACCGATCGGCCCGACACCTTGTGGCCTGCTGCTTCAAAGGCAACGTTTTCAAACGTCGGTGCGCTCGCGTCATAATCAAAGGTCAGGGTTGCCCCCACAGAATTATTGTTCGCTTTGTCAGTTGCCTTGACTGAGAGTGTGTAGTTTCCACTTGTCGTGGGCCAAGTCGTCGACCACAAATTGCTGGATGTGTTGGTCAAATCCACCGCACTCGTCGTCACCGTGGAATTGTTCTTGTCAATATTGTGGGTGAAGGAGCCGGCTACCGAATAGACGCCACTGTAGGTGTCGGATGCACTAACTCCCAGGAGTACCGGTTTTCCAGAGGCAGTCTTTCCATTGACGAAACCAGTGTTCGAATTACCGTCAATCCAGCCACCTATCGTTGGTGATGTCGAATCATACTGGAAGGAGACTGGGTCGCTCGTCGTACCCTCACCATAGGCCACTGGCGGTTTCGCCGAGTTGAAATCAGTCTGCTTTATGGAAACTTGATAAGCCTCGCCACTAAAGGGACTCGGTGGTGTCCCACTGGGGCTCGGCGGTGTCCAAGTCCCCTCGGTGGTCGTGGCAACGGCTGGCAGGATGCTGCCTGCCAGCCCAAAGTTGACAGTGAATTGTTGGGCATCATGATCGGGGTCCGCCCCTGCGCTCCAGATCAATGGCTTCTGTGGACCCAACCAACCTAAAGCAGGGGCGACAACTGACGGTGCTCCGGGGGAATTGTTGGGAACAACATAACTGAACTGGCCACCGCTGACGATGTAGCCCTCGTCATTGACCCCTTCAAGATGGTAGAGGTTGGTCGAATGTGCCCCAAGGTGCGAATCCTGGAACAGGCCACCTATCAGATCCAAGGCACCACCAGAAACAGCCTGTTCGTGAATCAGGTGAATCGTTCCGAGTGACCCGTCCGAATAGGCAAAGTTGACACTGTTTCCCAAAGCGGCACTGTAACCCTGCGAAGTAGTCGCCAAAGTTCCCAGCTTCACAGGGGTGTGGAGTGAGATCACCGTCGGCGAAGCCGAGAAATTGCCCGCGGCGTCCACCGAGAAAATGCTGACGGTCAACAGGGAATTTCCTGCCAAGCTCGCCAAAGTAGAACCACCGAGAAAGAATTCTGGCGTTGCCACATACGTCATCCCCGAAGCCGTTCCATCTTGCCAGTTCACCTGATAGCCTGTTGCATCCGAAACGGATGTCCACGTCAGTGACAATCCTGCCGTTGACCAGACACTCGGGTTCGAACTGGTGCCTACACCCTTATTGGTAGTCACTAACACAGGTGGGAGAGGTTTCGTCTTCTTGACTAGGAACGAGATCGACGCATACTGCGGGTTTCCAGCTTTGTCCTGAACACAAATGTAGACCGTACGTATCCCGTCGCCGTCATTCGCACTCATGTCATAGAGACTCGGCATCGAGTTAAATCCGCTGACAGAAACCACCCCGTTTACGATGCTTCCGGACACCGTCAAATCGCCATGCCGTGCGCCAGAAGGGACACCTGTGGGCGCGGCTACCGCTTGGCCCGTGACACTCCAAATGTCGTAGGATTTCAAACCAGCCAGAGAATCGGATGCAGTGAACGACAAGTCGACCGTGTCGTATGGGGTCCCAGAAACCGTTGTGATCGCACTGAGACTGTCTGTACGTGATGCAGTGAATGCATCGACAACCGGTGGGGTTCTGTCGATGACAATCTTTCTGGGGTCGAGGTCTTGTGCCGGGAAGTTGGTCCAGTTGCCCAGATTGTCTGCAAGTCCAAATCGATAGGTGTACGTACCTTCGGTGGAGCCAAGGGTGACTACCCGTGTCTGGGAGCTTGGAGGACTGAGAACTGGAACTTCAGGAGCACCATTGATTGAGACAACTGTTTGATCAGGGTCCCAACCGCTTCCGCTTTGGTCATTCCCAACAACTATCAATGACACCTTTGCAGAGTTGTAGTGTCCGGCAGTTGTCGCACTTGGTTCGGTGACAGTGACAAGAGGCCCGGAATTGTCGATATGAATTGGAACTGCGTCGGTCAAAGTGACTAGGCCAACCTGGCTTTTAGCCAGCAATTGATAGGAATAGCTTCCGTCGACGTCGAACAAAATGT
>JFJP01040977.1_pt1 | contig 15340 bp, 12 predicted proteins | sample 431651 | NCBI WGS metagenome assembly JFJP01 (sample SAMN02602958, study PRJNA72255) | Microbial mat metagenome, whole genome shotgun sequencing project. | biome: fresh water; feature: sink hole; material: water; isolation source: purple microbial (photo- and chemosynthetic) mats found in... | reverse complement strand
GAATTAGATTCGTTTGTGGTCGCATTTTCAGGAGGAGTTGATAGTTCTTTTCTATTACACCGGGCCCACAAAGTAAGAAAATCAAATATTGTCGCTATAACAATAAGAACCCCGTATATTCCAGCTCGTGAGATTGATGAAGCGATCGAATTCACAAAAAAATATGGCATCACTCACAAAATATTGGATCTCCCTTTCCCTGAGATAATCAGATCAAATCCAATTGAAAGGTGCTATCTGTGCAAAAAAACTCTTTTCAATGAGTTACTTGCCTTTGCACAAGCCAATAACTACAAAAATATCATAGATGGAACTAATGCCGATGACATTGGTGATTTCAGGCCCGGAATGAGAGCATTAAAGGAGATGAATATCAGAAGTCCGCTGATGGAGTCAGGAATGACGAAGAGGGATATAAGGGAATTATCCCGAAATGAGGGTCTGGATATATGGGATAAGCCTGCAATGGCATGTCTGCTAACAAGAGTACCCTATGACACTGAAATAAAGGAAGGCATGCTCAGGATGATAGAACAGGCCGAAAATATGTTATTTGAAAAAGGGTTACCTGGCACCAGGGTAAGAGTACATGGCGATATTGCAAGAATTGAATGCCTCCCAGGGTATTTTGAAAAAATTATACATAATCCTGAAAGGGAACTTATTATAGCTAATCTGAAAAAAATAGGATTCAGATATATATCTTTGGATCTTGAAGGTTACAGAACAGGAAGTTCAAACCCGGAAAAGAAAGTATCATGAATGTTAAAGAAGTTGAACAACTTTTAAAAGGGGTAAAAAGCGGCGACACCAGCATTGAGGAGGCACTGGAAATATTAAAAAATTTCCCGTATACCGACCTTGGCTTTGCCAGAATTGATCATCACCGTGAGTTACGTACAGGATACCCTGAAATAATTTACTGCGCCGGAAAAACTGTTGAACAGGTAAAGGAGATATTCAGAGTGATGGCTGAAAGAGAGAACAGCGTTATAGGAACCAGGGCCAATAGTGAGATGTTTGAAGCAGTCAGGAGCATTTCACCTGATGCTGTATACTATAACATGGCCAGAATTATCTCTCTTCAGAAGAAAAAGCCGGAAGTGCCTGAAAGCAGAATTGCAATAATAACAGCAGGGACTTCTGACATGCCTGTTGCCGAAGAAGCTGCAGTTACAGCTGAACTTCTTGGTAATAATGTATTAAGAATCTACGATGCAGGAGTTGCCGGGATCCACAGACTTGTCGACAAACTGCCTGAAATAAGAAAATGCAGGGTTGTGGTTGTAATTGCCGGCATGGAAGGTGCTCTGGCCAGCGTTGTTGGCGGACTCGTCGATAAGCCTGTAATTGCTGTACCTACCAGTGTAGGATATGGAGCAAACTTCGGAGGCATTTCTGCTCTTCTTGCAATGCTCACAAGCTGCTCAACAGGAGTAACTGTAGTGAATATTGACAACGGCTTCGGTGCCGGGTTTTCAGCAAGTATGATCAACAGAATGGCCTGACAGCCTGTGATATGGCAGAAATAATATTGGTTTCAACTGCATATCTCCCACCAAGTGAGTATTTCGCCCGGTTATTAAAGGCAGATACTATTTTAATCGAAAGAGAGGAAAACTATATCAAACAGAGCTACAGGAACAGATGTTACATACTCTCTTCAAGCGGCCCCCTGCTTCTATCAGTTCCGGTGTATCTTGGAAGTTTACACAAGACACCGGTAAAAGATATAAGAATTGACTATTCGAAAAGGTGGCAACAGGTTCATTTGAGAGCAATGACTGCAGCATATAGCTCATCACCCTATTTTGAATTTTATTTTGAGAATATTGAGCAGATCATTTATAAAAATCATCACTGGCTCCTTGATCTGAATACTGAGTTAACAGAATCAATACTCAAAATGATAAAGATTGATAAAAAAATAGCATACACAACAGTTTTTGAACCAGACGGAAAAGCCGGAGGTGATTTCAGATATGCGATAAGTCCTAAGATTAAATCAGGTTTTTCCGTAAGGGAATATCTGCAGGTCTTCAGGACTGATGTCTCCTTTCCCGGTAGATTAAGTATCATTGATCTGTTATTCAATGTGGGTCCGGAATCTATTGACTACTTAAGATAACAAAAAAAGAGGCTGTCTTTGATATTCAGCCTCTTTCACAGGAAATCGTTCAAGTATTAAAGGCCGAATTTATAGCCCAGTGTAAGGGTAAACATATTCTTTGTTGTACTCAGATTGGCCATAGCCGGATCAAAGCTGCTTTCCAAAGGATACATTATATAAGCCTGTGAATAATTGAAATTTGTGAAAGCAAAGTCAATGGAGATGTTACGTTCCCTGAATCCGGCTCCGAATGATAATGAATTGTAATCCAGATCAGCATTATCCTCCCCGGCTTTAAATGCCTTACCATAATATCCATAGCCAGTTCTCAGGTACATTTTATTGATTCTGAATTCACCTCCCAATCTTATATTGCTTGCTGTGCTCAGGGAATTCTTAATACTCAGATTCTTCTCACTATAATCATAATTATCCCCGGTCTCTGAGAATCGCGCCGTTCCATAATCGACAAACTCATAATCAGCACTTAATAAAGCGAATTTTTTAATCTGAACAGCTACACCGGCCAGAGCTCTGAATGGCGTGGCAAGTGCATATCTGTATCGTAACGGATCATTTGCTGATTCATACATTGATCCATCAGTAAAATTTGATGTCATACTTTCATAAAAATACTCATTAATCCTGTACCATGTTGGTGAGTGAAATGCAAATCCCAGCCTTACTGTTTCTATAGGTTTGACTATTGCACCGATCTTAAGAGAGTAACCTGTTCCTGTATTCTCATAATGGTCGGTATAGGTAAAACTTTCGAATTGTGATGGAAGTATAACATCCGTTGATTCGCGATGCTCAAAATGGCTGGAATAATTTATTTTGCTTATCCCGAGTGTAGCGCCAAAGAAGATCTTATTTGAATAGTTTCCGCCAATGGAAAGTGCATGTTCACCGGTATAGCCCTCATAAGAAATCAACCTGCGTACTGACTGCCCATAAACTGAAGGAGAATTGTCTCCATAATTTGAATATACCGTTCCATAATCAATATTTGAACCTGAAAGAGTATCAATCAGCCAGGTATCATAAGCAAGGAAAGCATCCTGTACATTGTCTAATAGCTCATCCTTATACCATCCATTACTACTGCCTGCCCAGTAATCAGTCATTGAACTCGAGTTGTTCACACCCTGAATATTTATACTCTGGTTATGATTATTTGTTTTGTTGAATGAGTATCCAAAATTCAAAGTTATCAGTCCCGCATCAGCATCATTTGATATGATATTACTTACAAAACCTGCCTGACCAAGATTAAAATTATACAGATAATCAGAAGTAATTCCGTCAAAACCTGCTGATGTATTTATATGGAACAACTGTGGTGTTACAGTAAATTCAGAAGATCTGAATACGCCGAGCCCAGCTGGATTCTGGGATAATGTTGAGAGATCGGCTCCTAGGGCTGTGAATGCACCTCCCATTGAGTTAAACCGGGCAGTTCCTCCATAAAATATTTGGGAATACCTTAAGGCATCATCAACATTCTGTGCAAAAATCGCGGTAAAGAGCGAAAAAAATGTCAGTATTAATAAACAAATTCTTTTCATATATAACTGTTTTTTTTGTAAAACTATCCCTGCACTCTGCTAGAAGAATGACCTATCTGGAAAAATACAGTATTTTAAAACTACCTTCTACCTGATGAAGATCCACCGGAAGAGCGTGAAGAAGAGCCTGAAGAAGAACTAGAAGAACTAGAAGAACTAGAAGAAGACCCGGAAGAGCCTGAAGAATAAGAACTTCTTGATGAAGATCCGGATGATCCGCTACTATATGAAGATCTCCCCGAGGACCCTGAAGAATAAGAGGAACCCGATCCGGAGCTGCTTCGTGTAGGAGCAGAATATCTAGCTGGACTGCTTGAGGGAGATACAGCTCTTGATGGAGTGCTGCTGGCAGGTGAACTGCTTCTTACCCTGTTTGTCTGATTCTGTGGTGCACTTTGATTTGATGGTGTACGAACATAACCTGAACCACTGTTCCTGTTTACATTGGAATTTGTTCCATCCTGCACTCTGCTATTATTATAAGATGGCCTGGTACTCATTCTTGGATTATTGTAACTGGGAGTATATGTTCTGTTTACACTGTTATATTCGGGTTTCAGATTTGCAGCGCTTCTCTCCGCAGAAGTACTTGTACGTGAGTTTTGAACAGACACCGGATCTTGTGCTGTTCTTCTTCCTGCTGTGGTCAGGGACTGCTGTGATTTTGAATCGGATATTGTGCTTCTTCTCTGATCAGATGATGTTACCGGAGTACCTGTAGTATTTCGCCTGTCAGTAATGGAACTCGCACCTGTTGAAGTATATGAATCTCTTCGTGACACTCCTCCTGAAGCAGCGTTCCCATTCCATCTCGACGACATAGTACTGGATCTTTCTCTTCTTCCATAAGCAACAGAGTACTCTCCATCGTTGTAATATGCCCCGCCCCTGTAGTATCCTCCATAGTAGCCGCCATAGTATCCTCCATAAAACCCGCCATAGTATCCACCAAAATAGTTGCTATAGTAGCTGTCGTAGAATCCGCCATAGTAAGGATTCCAGCCATAAGAGCTATAATAGGGATAGCCTCCATAGCCAAAACCAAAACCAGAATAACCCCAGCTGGAATAGAATGGATCGCGCCAGTAAGGATCAAAATAATTTCCGTAGAACCTTCTTAACCTTCCTGTGTATGAATAACTGTTAAAATTATCATACCCGTCATAATAGTTATTATTATTAATTACTATCTGATCATCATAATCGACCGGATTGGAATACTGATCAGATACAAGCGTATCAGCAGCATAAATGTTATCATAGTATTCCTCTACAGTCAGATTTCCCTCAGTTATCTGCTATAAAGACTTGACGTGCAAGAACTTAAAGCAATGAGTGCAATTAGTGATATGTATGTAAATGGTTTCATTCTCGATTCCCCCGTTTATTTTCTATTTAATGAGCAAATATTATACCAAAGAAACAAAATTCTGAATTAACTTCTCATGACACAAAAATATAACATCATAATTTTAACACTATCTTCTTGAAGATTTTTGTGATGAAGAGGATGAACGTGAAGAAGAAGAGCTTGATTCACTCTTTGATGAACTGCTTTTTCCCTGTGATGCTGTGCCTGATTTTGATGAAGAACTTCGTGAGGGAGCACTCACATTTCCGGATCTGGAAGGCGATGAGCTTCTATATCCACTCCCGCTGCTTCTGTTGGAGTTATTACCCTGTACTTCTGTTGACCTTCTGACTGGTACATTATTACTCCCCTGTGTTGCAGAGTTTCTTTCATTGTTACTTTTACTGCCCCTGTTAACTGTGGAGTTACTGTTACTACTGTTAATTGTTGAGTTACTGTTACTCCTGTTAACTGTTGAGTTACCGTTACTCCTGTTAACTGTAGAGTTACTGTTACTCCTGTTAACTGTAGAGTTGCTGCCCCTGTTAACTGTGGAGTTACTGTTACTCCTGTTAACTGTGGAGTTACTGCCTCTGTTAATAGTAGGAGTGCTGTTTCTCCTTGTTTCACCCATCTGAAGACCGTTATTCGATTTATCATTACTTCTGGCAGTTTCTGTCCTTGATGAATTTCCTGAAGCAACAGTTCGTCTCGATTCGTTACTTCTTGATGATCCGGCATTGTAATCTGTTCTTCTTTGTGAAGACCTGTTATTTGATGAATATCCTGATGAGCTATAGTTATTATAAGTATTATAGGTGTTATATTCATATCTGGAATTGTGGTAGTTGTTATGGTGGTTTCGACCGTTCCAACTATAATAGTTGTTGTTCCATCTGTTTCTTGATCCGAAAATAACAACCGGTGCATACCAGCCGTTGTAATAAAAAGGATTATATCCATAGTAGTATGAACTTCCAAAATACGGATCGTACCAGGGATCAAATCCGTATCCATAACTATAAACCGGATAATTGTATGAAAATCCTACACCAAATCCGCCTCCGCCATAAATGCTTACTCCCCAGGAGTAGGGCTGGTAGTTATACCAGTATGTCTCGGTAAATACAGGGGAATAGTAATTAAAAGCTGAGTAGGACCTGTGAAACCTGTTTATCCGGGATGAAAAGTAGTAATCATAATCGTCATAATAATTGTTTACGACAATACTTGCATTATCATTTCGATAATCCTGTATCTCAACAATCTGGGCTTTTGCGATAGAACCTGAGAGTAGAAGAAGTGCAACAATTCCGAGGTAATATTTTGCTTTCATGATGATCCTCTCTTTCTTTTTTTGAGTATTAACTGAACTTTTTACCTATTTTTACGCAATCTATTTCATTAAAACTATTTAAACAAATACCATACCAAAAAATGGCGAAGTTTTTAACTAACAGGGAAGAGAATTATTCACAATGGTATAACGATCTGGTAATCAAGGCCGATTTGGCTGAAAATTCTGCAGTAAGAGGATGCATGGTGATCAAACCTTACGGTTATGCAATATGGGAAAAGATACAGGCTGAACTCGACAGACTTTTCAAAGAGACAGGGCACGTGAATGCATATTTCCCTCTGTTCATCCCAAAATCATTCTTCAGCAAAGAGGCTGCGCACGTTGAAGGATTTGCAAAAGAGTGTGCAGTAGTTACTCACTACCGGTTAAAGAACGACGAAAATGGGAAGGGCATAGTAGTTGATCCTACAGCAAAGCTTGAGGAAGAACTCATTATTAGACCTACATCAGAAACCATTATCTGGCATTCATATAAAAATTGGATACAATCGTACAGAGATCTTCCTATACTCATCAACCAATGGGCAAATGTGGTAAGGTGGGAGATGCGTACAAGGTTATTTTTAAGAACTACCGAATTTCTCTGGCAGGAAGGCCATACAGCTCATGCCACACGCGAGGAAGCAATTGAAGAGACAGAAAAAATGATAAATGTCTATGCAAGCTTTGCTGAAAATTCAATGGCTCTTCCGGTTATCAGAGGTCACAAAAGCGAAAACGAACGCTTTGCCGGAGCACTTGATACTTATGCAATTGAAGCTCTTATGCAGGATGGAAAAGCACTGCAGGCAGGCACAAGTCATTTTCTTGGACAAAATTTTGCAAAAGCTTTTGATGTTCAGTTTACAGATAAAACAGGAAAACTTGATTATGTGTGGGCCACTTCATGGGGAGTATCAACAAGACTAATGGGAGCAATAATTATGGGCCATGCTGATAACCATGGACTTGTTTTACCTCCAAAGTTGGCTCCAATACAGGTGGTAATAATTCCCATTTTCAAGAATATTGAACAACTAGCTTCATTATCAGAAGCAGCAATGAAAATAAAAAAAGACCTGGAAGGACTTGGTATCTCAGTCAAGTATGATGATAAAGACAATAATAAACCAGGCTGGAAATTTGCTGATTATGAATTGAAAGGAGTTCCGGTTAGGCTAGCCATTGGCCCGCGTGACCTTGAAAATAAAACTATTGAAGTTGCCAGACGCGATAATCTCACCAAAGAGACTATCTTAATGGAATCGGTTATTGAACATGTCAGGGGTCTTCTTGATGATATTCAGAAAAACATTTATAATAAAGCCCTGAATTTCAGAAAAGAAAATACTTTTTACGTTGACAAGTGGGAGGACTTTTTACAAGTCCTTGATAACCAGGGAGGTTTTATTATGGCTCATTGGGATGGCACTGTTGAAACAGAAGAAAAAATAAAAGAAGAGACAAAGGCCACTATACGTTGCATACCATTCGATACTCCTGATGAAGATGGCAAATGTATCTACTCAGGAAAACCCTCAAAAAGAAGGGTTCTCTTTGCAAGATCATATTAGTTATGTGAATAATTCATACTTTAGAGGCATATATATTATCTTATTAAAATTTCTGTTATGGCCGACCTGAATGAAAAAAAACTGGCAATCATTGGAACCTTAAAAGATAAATCATTACTAAAGCAAAAAGTATTTGATAACACTTTTGAAGCATTCTGCGGTGTAAAAGATGTCCTCAAAAACATGTCAAAAGAAGTTAATACGAATTTAGCCGGACTGGATTCAAGATTAAGACTGGAATATACCGACCGAAGCAATTTTGATGCCCAGATAAAAGTCGCTGGTGATATATTACTTTTCAGCATGCATTCTAACATATTTCAGTTCGACAGGGAACATCCTGCATGGAAGACAGCCTATATTCAGAAAAATAAGTTTAATGCTTATTCGGGCATTATTAACATTTATAATTTTCTGGCCGACTCATTCAAGTATTCAAGGCTAGATGACCTGGGATATCTTATTGCCAGGATCTTTATCAATCATGAGAAACAATATTTTGTTGAAGGAAAAAGACAAATGGGAATGCTGTTTACAAATTACGGAAGCGAGGAGATCAGTAAACAATCTCTACAACTTATTATTTCGACAGCAGTCCAGTATGCCCTTGAGTTTGATCTCCTTGTGCCACCATACGATACGGTAAAAATTGCAACCGTTGGTCAGGCTGAAGCAAAAATTCAGCATTCAAGAGTTATTACAGGTAAACGTCTTGGATTTCAGTTTAATTCTGATGATGTTTTGATTAGCAACCCGTAAGTTATCTGATGTGCAGGCAATTAAAAAAGCAGAGAGAATCAGGCAGGATGAGGTTTCTTGTTCCGCTTCTGCTAATTTTTATTAATTTGTATGTCCAGCCTGCATACAGCCAGAACAACACTTTAAAAATTCCAGCTGGCACCTTTATTCAGATAAGGGATAGTGTCTCCTTCTTTTCTAAAGACACACTTTTAAAACTCCCCTCCTCTCTGATTGCAATCGACCGGACAAATAAAGAAAGAAACCTTGTTTTCTACGACTCTCTTAAAGTCAAAGCGTCAAAGAACCTTATAACCAGAAAACTGTACGATTTTGTTATTGTTACACCCGATACAATAAATACAAAAAAAATTACCGATAACAGCGATGCCAGCTACCTGACCTTTTCAGGGAAGAAGATCAGGAAAATATCAATTCAAAGACTTGATGTTTTCGGGGTCAATATCAACAATCCAGCCCTTACAGACAGAAAGCAGATTGAGAATATTTTAAATAAAACACACGTAAATACCAACGAAAATATAATCAGAAAAAACCTTCTGTTTGGCATTGGGGACACCATTTCTCCCCTAACGCTAAGCGATAATGAGAGAATATTACGACAATTATCATTTATTGACGATGCCAGAATAATTGTTGTGCCTGTTTCAGATGAAGAAGCCGATGTTGTCGTACTAACAAAGGATGTGTATTCGTTAGGTGGATCTCTTAACTTACAGGGATTAGAAAAAGGGGCCATATCTGTATATGAAAAAAATATTATCGGTATAGGCCACGAGCTTAATGTAATGGTGCCTTTTGATACAGATTCATCAGGCTCTCCCGGTTTTGGAGCTAATTATCTGATAGATAATATCTGGAAGTCTTTTTTTAACATGAATCTGTATTATTATAATGGATTAGGCAACAAGAACTATGGATTCATCCTGAGCAGAAATCTTGTCAGCTCAACTTCAAAATATGCAGGCGGATTATCGGTAAGAAGGATGCATACAACAGAAGATCTTGATTCTCTGCAGGTTCCGGAACCACTAAAGTATAATCTCCAGGATTACTGGATTGAAAGGGCATTTCTTATTAATAAAGAATCAGTGTCCAGAATAATTGTTGGTGCCCGATATACCAACAACAATGTGTTCGAAAGGCCGTTCATTCTTCCTGATTCCTATTATCATCTCCAGAAATACCGTATATTCCTTGGATCAGCTGCTTTATCAATTCAAAAATACTACAAAACCAATCTTATCTACAGTTATGGCCGAACCGAAGATATTCCTTATGGCGGATTGCTGAAAATTACAATGGGCAGAGAAATCAATGAATTCAGCAACAGAACATATCTGGGAGCAGAGTTCGCAGTAGGAAAATCATCCAAAGCCCTGGGTTATTTTTATGCTTCTGCAGGAATCGGATCTTTTTTGAATGAAAGCACTGCTGAACAGGGCATCGTGTCAATTAATCTTAACTATTTCTCTAATATTGTCAGTATTGGAAATCACTTGATTCGTAATTTTGTGTACATAGATTATACCCGTGGTTTTAACAGGAAGACCGATGAATTTCTTGGTGTAAACCATGATAACGGGTTTTCCGGCTTTAAAAATGATTCTTTGAGTGGCAATCAAAGACTGTCTGTCAACCTCGAATCGGTTTTATTCAGCCCTCTTAATTTATATGGATTCCGGTTTGCGTTTTTTGGATTCTCCGATCTCTCCCTCCTTTCCTGGTCAAAGGATATTATCAGAAATGACTACACACTCTCGGGCATTGGCATTGGAATCAGAATAAGAAACGACAATATGGTGTTCAATACTTTTCAGGTAAGACTAGGTTTTTATCCCAACCCTCCATCCTATTCGAGAATAAACCATCTGATTTTTTCCGGAGAACAACTTCTTAGTCCGAATAATTTTGATTCAGGACCACCTTCAATAATTTCTTACAGGTAATGAACAAAGAAATAACTTCTTTGTCTAACACACAGTTAATAATCTAAATTTAAAAATATGGCTGTTTTAGTTGGAAAAAAAGCACCGGCGTTTTCTGCCCCTGCAGTGATCAATGGTGCCGAAATAGTAGATTCATTCTCACTTGACCAGTATGTTGGGAAGAAATTTGTTGTATTCTTCTTTTATCCCGCAGACTTTACTTTTGTTTGCCCTACTGAGCTTCTTGCATTCCAGGATAGGATAAAGGAATTTGATGAAAAAAATGTAGCACTGGTGGCTTGTTCAGTTGACTCACATTATTCACATTGGAAATGGCTTCAGACAGAATTAAATCAGGGTGGGATTAAAGGAGTTAAATATCCCATTGTATCTGACCTGTCAAAGACAATTTCAGAAAATTATGATGTTCTTGCCGGTAATTACGATTATTCAGAGAATGGTGATGTCGCATTTACAGGTACTCCGATGGCTTACAGAGGACTCTTTCTCATTGACAAACAAGGCATTGTAAGACATCAGACTGTTAATGACATGCCACTTGGCAGAAGCGTCTCTGAAACTCTAAGAATGATAGATGCACTTCAGTTCTTTGAAGAGAACGGAGAAGTCTGCCCGGCTGACTGGCATAAGGGCGAAAAGGGTATGCAGGCTACACAGGAAGGTGTTTCTGATTACCTTTCGCATAAATAAAATTAAGTTGAAATTATTTTAAAAGGTATCTCATGAAAGGATACCTTTTTCTATTTTTGCATATCAATAACACCGCTGATGGTTGATAAGCTTAAGATGTTCATAAAAAAGAATAACCTTGTAAAACCTGGAGATAAGGTATTGCTTGCTGTAAGCGGAGGCATTGACTCAATGGTCATGGCTCACCTCTTTCATAAACTGGGAACTGAAACAGGTATTGCACACTGTAATTTTTCGCTTAGATCCTCTGAATCTGATAAAGATGAGGAGTTGGTACGGAAATACGCAGCAGAAAACAATATCACATTCCACACAATTCGTTTTGACACAAAAACTTTCGCTAAAAAGATGAGACTGTCAGTTCAGATGGCTGCCAGGGAATTACGATACGAATGGTTTGATAAAATCAGAAAAGAGAATAACTATGATTCAGTTGCTGTTGCCCATAATCTGAACGATAATATTGAAACATTCCTTATTAACCTTACCCGTGGTACAGGGCTTTCAGGGTTATCTGGCATAAAAGCCAGCAATTGCAATATTATCAGGCCTCTGCTATTTGCATCGCGGCAAAGTATAAGTGACTATTGCACCCTGAATAAGATAGTTTACCGCGAAGATAAATCGAATGCCGAAACTAAGTATACAAGAAACAAGATAAGGCATCTTGTCATCCCTGTTCTCAAAGAGATCAATCCTTCGCTTGAAACCACGTTGACAGAGACTTCTTTCAGATTCACAGAAATTAGTGAAATTGTGTCGAAGTATATTTCCAGTATAAATAAAGATATTTCAGAAAAGAGAGGAGAATTCACAACATTCAATATCAGCCTGTTAAAAAAACATTTGCAGAATAAGACAATTCTTTATGAACTTTTTAAGCCTTTTGGCCTGAATAACGGACAGCTGAATGATCTTATCAGTATCACTCTGGGAAAAACCGGCGGTCAGATTTTTACAGAATCACACAGAATTATCAGAAACAGAAAAGAGTTAATTGTCTCTCAGCTAAGTACCAACAGAATACTATTGTATAACATTTTTAATATCAGAGAATTTAAAAAAGCACCATTCATTATTTCGGCGAAATACCAGGTAATCAGTGACAAATTTAAAATGTCAGCAGATCCTGCCATAGCCTTTATTGATGGTGAAAAGATATCATTTCCTTTGATTATCAGACAGTGGAGAGCAGGAGACTTCTTTTACCCTCTGGGGATGAACAGGAGGAAGAAACTTAGCGACTATTTTATTGATAAAAAATATTCAGCCCACTCAAAGGAAAGTGCCATGATTCTGGAGTCGGAAGGTAAAATCATATGGATTATTGGTGACCGGTTAGATAACAGGTTCAGAATCAGTAATTCTACAAAAAAAGCATTAATTATTAAAGTTCAGGGGCCGGGATATCATACAGACCTGCTCCCATGAATACCACGATCAATAAGGATAAGATCTGCCATGGCAATAGCTGTTGCAGCCTCCACTATCACCGGCATTCTTAAGGCAATGCAGGTATCATGCCTTCCTTTTACTTTAAGAGAAGTCATCCTCCCTTCTTTAAAATCAAATGTTGTCTGGTCAACACCGGTTGAGGAAGTCGGTTTAACAACAACTTTGAAATATATTTCGTTACCATTTGTAATACCACCATTTATTCCACCGGCATTATTTGTTGAAGTCTCACCCGCAATATTTATAAAGGGATCGTTATGCTGTGAACCTCTCATTGTTGCTGCAGCAAATCCTGCACCAAATTCAATACCTTTTATTGCCGGTATTGAGAAGATCATATGGCTCACGGCGGATTCAAAAGAATAAAAGAACGGCTCACCTATTGCCAAAGGTGGTCTCTTCACCCTGCACTCAATAATACCCCCTATACTATCATTTAAGGAGATAGCTGTATTAAGAGCCTCCTCAATATTATCATTTCCTCCGGCAGAAATCAGCCTGGCAGATATTTCAGATGATCCGGCAATTTTTTTGGCAATTACCCCTGCTGCAACAAGCCCCCATGTAATCCTGCCTGAAAAATGCCCGCTGCCCCGCATATCAGAGAAACCGGAATATTTTGCCTGCGCAACAAAATCAGCGTGCCCCGGACGGGGAACCTTTTTGAACTCATCGTAATCAGAGGATATTTTGTCGTTGTTCCTTGTAATAAGTGTTATTGGAGCACCAGTTGTTACATCTTCAAAAACTCCGCTTAAAATTTCAGGAAGGTCAGGCTCATGACGCTGTGTTGTTCCCTTTCCTCCGCTCTGCCTTCTCTTCAGATCACTAATAAAATCAACTGCCTTAACCGGTAAGCCCGAAGGACAGCCATCAATAACAACACCAATTGCAGAACCATGTGATTCGCCAAATAGTGTTACCCTGAAAATAACTCCGAAGGAATTCATAACTATTACTTTATTTTATCTCTGAATCGTTTATAAAAATCAATAACCTCATCTACTGATATTTTGCTTACAACTGCTTTTCCAATACCTTCAGAAAAAACGAAATGAATATCAGAACCCGATTTCTTCTTATCGTGATGAATAAGCTGATCAATCTGATCACCTGGAATAGTGTAGTCTTCCAATAAACCAAATCTTTCCAGCATATTGATGATTCTATCCCTGTCATCAGTTTTCAACAAACCCTTTTCATAAGAGAATTCTGTTGCAAGAAGCATTCCGGAAGCTACAGCATAACCATGTTTTACTGATTTGAACATCTCAACAGCATGTCCGTATGTATGTCCAAAATTAAGTATCCTTCTTAACCCTGACTCTCTTTCATCCTCAGTAACAACTGAAGCTTTGAAACTAACTGATTTAGCTACAAGCTCAGTCATAAGGGCATTCTCCCTGTCCATTATTGCATCGAAACTTCCCTCAATCCGCTCAAATAAATCACGATCACCGATTATAGCTGTTTTGATCAGTTCAGCCAGACCTGACAAATACTCCTTTTGCGAAAGAGTTAAAAGCATTGCAGGATCACAAATGACGAAATCAGGCTGCCTGATTACTCCAAGCATGTTTTTCGTACCGCTCAGATTAACACCGTTTTTGCCTCCGGTACTTGCGTCAACCTGCGACAACAGACTTGTCGAGATATATCCACATCTGATACCCCGCATGTAGATTGATGCAAGAAAACCTGCGAGGTCGCAAATAACTCCACCACCGATAGCAAGTATAAAACCTGAACGGTCTATTCCAGCTTCAAGAACCTTATCAGCAAGGGATTCAACTACACTAAGCCTTTTACTTGCCTCTCCCGGAACTACTGTAAATACAGGAAACTTTGGAAATCTGTCACCATAGATTGCCCTGATATTCTCGTCAGTTATAATAACTACGCCATCCTCAGGCAAATATCCTTTTACATTCTCCCATTTTTCCCCTACCAGGATCTCCGACCTGGATGAAGGTGTATTAATAAATATCTTCTCCAATTGATTATACTATTGATGGTAAAGGTAAAAAAAGCACGTTTAATACAACAACTCTGATATAAAAATTGACAATCAGGACTCCTTTTCACTCATCTCAAGCCACCGCATCTCCTTCTCATCCAATAATTTCATAATCTCACCATGTCTGATTGATTTTAAGTATAGCTCTTCAGAATTATAACTCCCATTACTCATTTCTGCTTCAATAAGTACTCTTTCCGACTCAAGTTTTCTTATCTCCTCTGAAAGTAATTCAAACTCACGCTTCTCTTTAAATGAAAATCCCTGCTTTTTGACCTTCTTTACTGCCTGATCTGTATTTGATCCGGCTTCTGTTGTTCTTGTAGTTTTTGATACCAGCAATTGCTTTTCATCTTCCTCCTGTTTCTCCCTGAGCTGAGTGTAATTACCAGGAAAATCCTTCACGATACCATCGCCCTTATATTCAAATATGTGATCTACAACCTTATCCATAAAATACCTGTCGTGCGAAACAACTATCACACATCCCTTAAAGTCAGCCAGGTATTCCTCCAGCACATTTAATGT